>Ga0209500_10000386_pt1 | contig 38360 bp, 3 predicted proteins | sample S_140212_EF_Meta_FD_187323 | JGI IMG/M metagenome (GOLD analysis project Ga0209500, IMG submission 187323) | Freshwater microbial communities from Lake Simoncouche, Canada to study carbon cycling - S_140212_EF_MetaG (SPAdes) (version 2) | ecosystem: Environmental > Aquatic > Freshwater > Lake ... | reverse complement strand
ACGAACTTCGCGCGGAAGGTCTTCTCGCGGCCGGTCTTGACGTCGATGGCCTTCACGGCAGCGATGCGGTTGCCGTCCATGATGACGCCGGTGGCGAAGTGGCCGAGGAAGAGGGAGATGTTCTTCTCGTTGCGGACGACCTTTTCCTTGAGGTCGTCGCCAAAGCTATCGACGCGGCCGGGGCTGTCCGGCGAGCGGTCGCCAATCTCCTCGATGATCTCGCCGAGGTGCGGGTATTTGCCGCGGGTGGTGCCACCCATCGCCCAGACGCCGATCTCGGAGCTGCCGTTGCCGCCGAGGACGAAACGATCTTGGATGAAAGCTACCTTCAAGGACTGACGAGCGCCGGAGAGTGCCGCACCGAGGCCACCGTAGCCGCCGCCAACGACGACGAGGTCAAACTCGCCTTGGTCTTCTGGGCCCTTGGGGCTATTCCACTGCGAGCGGGCGGCGACGAGCGCGGCCCCTTCGGGCGGGGTAAAGGAGGCGTCCTTGCTGAAGAGGATGGCGTCGGCGCGGCCGGCGAAACCGGTGAGGTCGTGGAGCGCGAGTTTCACGTCGCCGGCCGGCAGCGTGACCTTGCCGCCTGCTTGCCAATGCCACTCGGCGCCCTGGGTGCCGAACTCGGCGGCGACGGGCTGACCGTTGACGATCAGCTGGAAACGGCCGGGGGTGCCGGGGGCGTTCCAATGGGCGACCCAATCCTTGGTGCGCACCCAGACGCGGTATTCGCCGGCAGAGGCGATGCGGACCGAGCCCGTGGCGTCGGCGACCGGCTTACCGAGGCCGTGGGCGAGGAGGTAAGGCGAGCCGACGATGTTCGTGAAAGAAGTGTCGAGCTTCCAGCCGCCATGGGAGGCGAGGGATTCGGCTTCAATGAAGACCGTATCGGCGGACTGGGCGCGGCCGGAGACGGCAGCCAGCAGGGACAATCCGAGAAGGGAAAGCACGCGAGGGGACATAGAGGTATTAGATGGCATTCGGCCCAGAGAGTTCCAGCCAGAATGGCGGGGTGGAAGCCTTACGAGAAGAGGACTGAGTCGAGGGCTGCTTGGAACGATACCCTGGCCCTGCCTCTCGTTTTCGAGGTAGGGCTGACCGCCCCGGTCAGCCGCGCCTGCTAGGCAGGGAGAGTACCATGTGCTGTCCTAAGCTGCCTCAGTCCAAGGGGAGGACGGTTGAGCGAGGGCGCTCAACCCTACCCAAGGCAAGCACTCCCCCGATACTCCATACTCGATACTCCATACTCTTCATCCAGGCACAAAAAAGGGCGGCCGGAGCCGCCCTACCCTATCTGGATCTCAGGTCTTCTTGTCCTCAGGCCTTCTTTTCCTGGCGGCGACGGCGACGGATCGCGGCGGCCGCGAGGGCCAGCGCACCGAGACCGATACCGTAGGTCGAGGGCTCCGGCACCGCAGTCAGCGTGATGGCGCCGTTGGCGGTGTTGAAGTCGATCGACCAGAGGCTCGCATGAGAGGCCGTGCCACCGGTGTAGGTGAACTGACTGGTGTCGAAGGTGAACAAGTCGGTGATATTCGCGCTGTTGTTCGAGCCGAGGTTCAGGCCGGCCGTATTGAACGAACCGAAGGAGAACTTCTGGATGCCGGCCGTACCCCACATCAGCGACAGGTCACCAGCCGCGCCGAGGTTCGTGCCATCCGTCAGGGAGATCAGCTTGATCACGACCTTATTGGACACCGAGGCGCCGCTAAGGTCGAGGTTACCGAAGGCATACTGGTCGTAACCGACACCGGCAATCTTGGTATTGATATCCCAGATCTTGAACTCGAGACGTGCGCCGCCCGAGAGCGTCATGCTGGACGTCGTGAAGCTTCCGATTGAGGCGCCGCGCGCGACGGTACCGCGGTTGCCGACGTCCACGTTGCCGAGCGAGGTGGTGGAGACGAGCGTGCCGCCCGTGGTGCCATTGCCGGTGACGTGGATGTCGTTGGTGACCGTGTTATTGATCACCAGCGTACCCGTGTTGCTCACCGTGGCGGCGCCGGAACCAAGGGCGCCGGAGTTGTTCACCGTGACCTTACCCTGGGAGACGTTGAGGCCGCCCGAGAAGGTATTGGCCGCGGCGAGGACGAGGTCGCCAGCGCCGGACTTCACGAGTGAGCCGGTTCCGTTATTGGCACCAGCCACGAAGTTGAAGCCGGTGTTGAACGTGGTCGCAGTCGTGGTGTTATCGAACTTGACCGTCGCGGTCGCACCATCGGCCACCTTGAGGCGGGCGCCGAGGTCCTGGCTGTTAGTCGCTTCCCAGCGAAGGGTCGTACCGTTGGCCAGGTTGACGTTGCCGGTGCCACTGGTGCCGCCGAGCGAGTTCAGGTAGAAGCCGAGGACGCCACCGTTGACGTTCACTTCGACATTCGGATCGAGCGTGGTGCCCGAGCCGCCGACGATCCACTGGCCGACGCCATTCTTGACGATCGACGTGAAGGCGCGACCCGCATCGGCGTTATCGAGCAGACCTGCTTCGTACTTATTGGCCAAGGCACTCGCACCCGAGAGCGTGAGCGGACGACCGACCGCCGGAACCGTCGCGGCGTCGTCGAAGTCGACCTGACCGGCAACGTTGACGAGGAGCGGATTAACGCCGCTGGTGGCGTTGAAGCCCGCGCCGCCGTCCTTGACGAGGAACTTGCGGTCGAAGGCGCCCGCGCCGGTGTACTCGACCGAGCCGCCGGCGAACACGAAGTTCGCATGGACTGCGGCCGAAGACGTCCCGAGCTGAGTCACCTTATCGGCGAACTTCAGGAAGCCGCCGTTGAGGGTGATCGTACCGGAGAAGGTCTTGTCCGAACCCGAGAGCTCGAACGTGCCCGCGCCGGACTTCGAGAGGCTCGCCACGCCGCCGAGGTCGGAGTCGCCGAAGGAACCGCTGAAGGTCAGCTTCTTGCCGGCCGCGACGTTGAAGTCGCGGGTAGCGCTCAGGATACCGAAGTCGACGAACTCGGCCGAGATGGTGGCGTTGTCGTTCGCGGTGACGTCGCCCAGGAAGACCCAGGAGGCAACCTTGGTGTAAGGCGTAATCGGGTCGAGCTGCGTGACGGTGTCGCTGGTGAGCGTGCCGCCGTTGAGCGTGATCGCACCGAGGTAAGCCGTCTGGACCAGCGCATCGGCGGTTCCGCCGTTGAGCGTCAGAGGCACGCCATACTGGTTGAACTCCGAGCCGACGGAGTCGTTGCCCGTCACCTTGAACGTCGCGCCGGACTGCACGATGATGCCCGTGGCCTGGGCGAGGGCGCCCATGGCGTAGGCCTCCATCGTGCCGCGGTTGACGACGGCGCGACCCGTGAAGTTCGCGTTGTCCGTGGCGAGCTTCAACACATTCGTACCCTGCTGGACCAAGTCGCCGTCTCCCCAAATCGGACGGTAGAGATCGTAGTTCACCGAGTAATTGAAGTGTAGCTGACCGGTGTTGCCGCCCACCTTACGGACGTAGACGCGGTTGGCCGAGCCGAGTTCGCCGGCATCACCCGCGAGCGTGCCGTCACCGACTTGGAGGATGCCGTTGTCGACGTAGAAGCGACCGGTGAAGCCGAAGTTGCCCGCAGTCAGGACCGTCGTGCCCGCACCGATCGTGCGGACGATGCCCGCGCCGGTAAGTTCGTTCGGGAAATTCAGGGAACCCGAGCGGTTCATCGTCAGTTCAGCGCCGGCAGCGATGTTGACCACGCCGAGGCCGAAGGAGCCGATGTTCGTGATCTCGATCGAGCCCTGCTGGATGTCCGTCAGGCCGGCGTAGTTATTGACCGCGCCATACATCAGCTTGCCCGAACCGGTCTTGGTCAGGCCCAGCATCGCACCACCGCCCGCGACGTTGTCCGTGAGGGCGCCGCTGAAGGTGAACGTCGAGTTATCGCCACCGACGGTGAGCGTGCTCGCCGTGGTCGTGGACGAGTTCGTGAAGAAGCCCGTACCCGTGATCTGGTTGGTGGTCTGATTGAAGCCCGCGAGGTCGAAGCCCGAGGCCACGTCGGCCGTCAGTAGGGTGTCGGCCGGGAGGCTGTCGTTGTTCGCCCAGCGGATGACTCCGCCGGAGACCTTGACGCCCGCGCCCTTCAGGTCGGCCTGGGTGGAAGGCGTGCCCAGGATGAGGACCCCGTTGCCGGTCTTCGTCAGAGCCGTGGACTGATTGGTGATACCCGTCATGAGGCCGCCATTGAAGCTGGCCGTGACGCCGTAGTTGGTGACCGAGATGGTGCGCATCGCGGTGCCGAGGTCGACCTTGCCGGCCAGGCTGACGCCGGCGCCCGCGCCGCGACCGCCGAAGGCGAAGTCGCCGTTGACGCTGACCGCGTTGGCGATCGTGCGCACGGTGCCGTCGCTAAGGAGCGAGGTGCCGCCCATGATCTGGAGCGTGCCGCGGCCGATCGGACCGCTGGTGACGGTGCCGGTGACCGGCGTCGAATTGGCGCCGAACATCAGCGCGCCACCCGCGAGCACGAAGTCCTTGGTGAAGGTGCTCTGACCACCCAGGGCGAGGACGCCCGTGCCCGCCTTGGTGAAGGAGTTCATCCCGGCATTCTGGCTGATGATCGAGGTGATCGTCAGGCCCGTCTCGGCGAGTCCGGCGTTGACGGTGATGACCGCATCCCCACCGCTGAACTCAATGGGGGCCGAGATGTTCGGCACCGTGACCGGCGACTGGTTGGTCGCGGTAATCGCGTTGGGTGCGGTGAGAATCAGCTTCGCGCCGCCGGCGACCAGCGGATTGCTCATCGCGCCTTCGTTGACGAACGTCAGCGAGGCCAGCGTGTTGTTACCCGCGAGGTTGAGCGTGCCGCCGCCGATGAGGCTGACATTGGAGGTCGAGAAGATCTGCCCTTCGTTGGTCACCATCGTGACCGTCGAGTTGGTGGCCGAACCCAGGCCGCTGATGACCAGGTCGCCCGGAATCACGCGGTAGCCCGACGAAGCATTGAGGTTCAGCGTGCCGCCATTGACGTAGGTCGTACCCGTGTAGCTGTTATCCACCGGAGCCGTCGGCGAGCCGAGGCCCAGGATGGCGCCGCCCGTCTTGATCAGGTTCATGCTGCCGGTGAGCTTCACGTTGAAGTTCATCGTGCCCTGGTTCGTGTAGACGTAGAAGTCTGACGCGCCCGAAGGCAGGACGGCTGCGGTGAGCGAGCTCGTGCCGTCGGCGGCCTGCAGGATGATCGTCTGATTGGCGTTGGTGACGATGCCCACCCCGAGGGTGACGTTGGCGGAATTGAAGGTGATCGTCTGCGCGGCGCCCGGCGTGAAGCGCCAGGAGTTGGCGAGCTTCGTGCCGCTCAAGGTGCGGGCCACGGTGGCATCGTTGTAATTACCCGAGGCCAGCGTGCCGGCGGCCGAGATGTCCGTACCGGTGAAGGCCGGCGAGGTGTAGCCACCGAGACTGATGCCCATCTGCACCACGCCGAACAAGTCGGAGTAGGTCGCGAAGGTCGAACCATCGGCCACCGCCCAGCCGCCGATGATGCCATTGGTCATGCTCGCGGCGGTGTAGGCCGTGCCGTTGAGCTTGGTCAGCTTCAGGATCGAGGAGGACGTGAGGCCAGGGCTGCCGAGGGTATTGATGCCGCCGCTGTTGAGGGTGGTCCAACCGTTGAAGTTGACCGTCGGACGCACACCGACGCTGCCGAGGACGAAGTCGCCGATGGTGATCTGATTGGTCGCCCCCATGCTGATGTAGGGATTGGTGTTGATCTGGTTGCTACCGAGCTCGGCCGTGACGCGGTCGAGGTTCACGATATTGTCGACGGAGCCGCCACCGATGACGGTGAACGTACCGCCGGCCATCGTGACCGCGTTGGCGGCGTTGAGGCGGACTGGGCTGTCCACGGCGTTGAGGCCGTAGTTGTTCCAGGTCAGGGTGCCCTGCGCGAGGCGCAGGCCGGCCGTGCTGGCGAGCGAGCCACCATCGATGAGCTGGAGGGTGCCGCCGCGGACGACGGTCGCACCCGTGTAGTCGCTGGCTGAGGTCAGCGTGGTGGTGGTATTACCCGAACGGACGAAACTGAGGCCGCCGGAGATCTTGCCCGCGAACGTGCTGTTATCGGTCGTGGTGAAGACCGCGCCGGACTGGCCGGTGACGGTGCCGCCCATGCCCGGGAGCTGGTTAGTGCTGGAGAGGCCGCGGACGGTCTGGTTCTTCGTGCCGAGGTCGAGGACCGCGTTGAGTCCGTTGAGGGCGACATACGGGAGGCCCATCGCGCCGGCGGTGGCCGAGACCGCGAGGGTGTTGTCCAGGCCGGAGTTCAGGCGGAGCGTGCCGTTGTTGATGGCGACCGTGCCGGTGAAGAAGCCGGTCGTGGCGCCGAGTTCCATCGTGCCGCCGTTATCGAGGACGAAACCACCCGTCGAAGCAGGCAGGAGTGCCGCGTTCACGGTGAGCGTGGCGCCCGACATCACGTGGAAGTAGGCCGAGCCGGTCGCAGGACCGACGAGCGTGCCCATATTGATGGTCGTCGTGCCATCCTTGACGAGGAGACCCGCCGCATTGGCGAGGGTCAGCGAGAGCAGGTCACCCGAGGGGCCGTACTTACCGAAGACACTGGCGGCGAGACCCGAGGCGATCGAGGCCGTGCCGCTGGTGGTCAAGGTGTTCACGGTCGTCGGCGCGTTCAGCGTGGTCGCGGCCGAGAGCTTCGCGTTGGTCATCCCGGTGACGCTGACGGACAGGTCGACCTGTTCGGTCGAGTCGAGCGCGCGCCACTTGTTGGTGACGCTATCCTTGGTGAGGAAGCCCGTACCCAGGCCCGTGACGGAGGCGTCGCCGAGGATGTCTCCGCGGACGGCCTTGTTGTTATAACCGTTGTAGCCGCTACCCTGCCCGGCCGAGAAGCCGGCGTTGGTGATGCCGAGGGTGGCCAGGCCGTTGCCGGCGGTGGCGCTGAGGCCCGCAATGACGAGGGAGCCGTTGGTCTGGACCGCGTTGAGCGTGGTCGCACCAGTGGCGGTGGCGTTGGCGCTCAGGATGAGCGTCGTGCCGTCGAGGATACTGGCGATCGTCGTGTTGGCGGCGATACCCGTGCCCGTGATGAGCATGCCCGGGATGAGGCCCACGGTGCTCGGGACGGTGACCGTCGCCGAGGCGGTGGTCGTCGAGGCGTTGAGCGAGGCATTCGCGTAGGTCAGCGTGGTGACGTTGAGCGACAGGCCCTGGGCGGCGTTGGCTGCGAGCTCGATGCGCCCGCCGCCGTTGAGGGCGGAGAGGTTCGCGATGCCCTCGGTGGTCGCGCCGACGGCGGAACCGCCGATGAGGAGTCGACCGCCCTGCATGTTGACCGTGCCGCCGGCGGTGGTGCCGAGGCGATTGCTCAGGTTGGTGACCGAGTTATCAAGCTGGAGGAGGCCGCCGGTGAAGACGTTGAAGATCGAGTTCGCCGTGGTGGTCGAGACGAAGGCCTTGCCGGCGCCCGTGTAGGCGAGCGTGCCGCCGTTGACGGAGATGGCGCCGAAGGAACCACCCGTGGTCTGGGCAGTATCGAGCGTCAGCTTACCCGAGCCGACCTTGCTGATCAGGCCATAGGCGGCGTCATTGAAGCGCATGAAGCGACCGCTGAAGGTCGTGTCCGCGTTGTTGAAGCCGATATTGAGCGTCGGGGTACCCGTGGCGCTGAAGATGTCGCCCGAGCCGGACAGGCCGCCCCAGGTAGTGTTCAGGCCGTTGAGGTCGAAGCGCGTGCCGGAGTTGAGTACCAGCGTGGAGAGGCGGGAACCCGCGTTGACGACGCCAGACTTGATGCCGCCCGCGGAGACCGTGAAGTCGCTCGTGAAGGCGTTCTGGGCGCTGAACTGGAGCACGCCGTTGCCGGTCTTGGTGATGCCGCCGGCCGAGCCGACGATGCCCTGGAGGGCGAGCGTGGCGCGGAGCGGATCGACATCAGCGAAACCGCCGGCCGCGTTCGGGGCCACATTGACGGTGTTCGCGGTAGCGCCGAAGTCGAGGCGACCTTCGATGTAGGAGGTCGTCGTGACGTTGGCCGAAGTGGCCCAGAGGCCACCGGCACCGATGGTCAGGACGCCGCGAGCGCCGGTACCGTTGCCCTGATTAGCGGCGAAGGTGCGGACGAGGGCGGTGGTAGTGGAGCCATCGTTATTGATGGTCAGCTTGGCGACAGTGTTGTCGCCAAAGTAGCGGAGATAAGCCGGACCGTTGAGGGTCACTTCGTTGCCTGCGGCGATGACGCCGGCACCGTAGGTCTCGACCCCGGCACCATTGATGATCAGGCCCTTGGTGACATCGGTCGCGAGCGGGATGTTGGTCGTGGCATTAACCCCGAGCCAGCCTTGGTTGACGAGCGTGCCGCCGCCGTAGGTATGGATGACCGCGTTATCCAGGAAGATCGATCCGTTGCCCGACTTCACGAGCTTCACGCCGGAGCCGGCGATGACGGAGCGAACCACCTGCCAGCCACCACCAGCGGAGTAGAGGAACAACTCCGGGTTGGGAGTCGTGACGGTACCACCGATTAGGTAGTGCGAATTGGTGCCTGTGCCGGCGAATAGAATACCACCCGAGGTGACCGTGAGGGTCTTGCCCGTGGCGATATTGACCTGCATGGTCGTCTGATCGCCGAACCGCAGCGAGTTGATCGTCAGGTCGTTGGCGACCGGGATGTTGGCGCCAGCGGTATTGATATTGATGTTCGCCGTGGCCGCCGGGGCGACGAGCGTCGTGGCATCAGAGGTGGCGTTGGCGTAGGCCGGGAAACCGGCGGAGCCGAGGGCGCCGACGCCGAGGGTGTCGGAGTAGGACGCGAAGTGGCTGGTACCGGAACCGCTGGTACCGTGGACCGCCCAACCACCGAGCATGCCGTTGGTCAGGACGGAGGCGGCCGTGGCGGCCACTCCGTTCAGCTGGGTGAAGACGATCTGGTTGGTCGTGCCGGTCGAGAAGTTGACCGTACCACCGCCGACATTGTGGACCAAATTACCGAGGCGCAGCGTCGCAGTGTTGTCACCAGAACCACCAATGACGGAGTACAGGAACGAATTACCACCGACGAGGTTGACCGTACCGAGGTTCTCGAAGCTGGCAGCCTGTTCGCGGCCGCGGAACTCGATGAATCCCTGGCGGAGGTTGACGACCGCGTTGTCGTTGATGCGGTTGGTGTTGTCGACGAGGCTGTTCTTGTTGTCGAAGTAGAGGTTCGCGTAGCTGATGTTCAACGCGCTGGTGCCGGAGAAGGCCGCGTCGCCATACATCACGGTGAGTCCGCCGTTGATCAGCGTCTCGCCGGTGTAGTCGCTGGCACCCCAGAGATTGAGCGTATTCTGTCCCGAGCGGGTGAAGCTGACGTCGCCGGTGATGCGGGCGGCCAGCTGGCGGGCGTTGTTGTCCGCGTTGACGAGGATATGGCCATGGCCGGAGTTGCTGGTGATCGTCGTGCCACGGTTCGTGATGGTCGACTCCGTGAAGACACCGTAGAAGAACTGCGACTTACCGTTAAGGTCGAGGGTGCCGCCGATGGCCGCGAAGTAGTTGTTGGCCTGGATGGCGTTGGTCGCACCGAACTTGACGGTGCCCTCGTTGATGGCGAGGAGGCCGCTCATGGTGTTGGTGCCGATGGCACCGAGGCCGTTGATCGTCGAAGCGACCGGGGCGATGGTGAGCTTGCCCGCACCTGCCTTGACGAGCGAAGGTGCGCCGTTGCCGAGGCCGTTGCCGCCGGCGAGCGAGGAGCTGATGGTCAGATCGCCGACCGTCCAGATATTGAAGCCGCTGAGGCTGGAGACCTGATTGAGCACGCCGCCAGAGATCGTCGAGGTGCTACCCGGGCGGACGAGGATGCCGCCGGAGCGCAGGTTGAACTGCACGCCATCGGCGAGGGCGAGCCCCGCGTTGCCTTCGATGGTCAGCGAGTTGCGCTGGGTGTTGGCCGCCATCGCCAGGCTGCCGCCAGAGAGCGCGGTGAGCAGGACGTTCGAGTTCGTGACCACGCCCTGGGCGGTGCCGCCGAAGACCGTCGGATCGATGTCGTATTCACCCGGATCGAGGGGACGGACGTAGTTGCCCGTCGCGCCTGAAGTGACGAACGAGAGGTTCGTGGTGAAAGGACCCGAGTAGTTCAGGTCGACGAGGGCCCACGGCAGGATGCCGCGATTCTTCGCCGCGGTGGCGCCACCTTCGCCGGCGACCAAAGGCGCGCTGGCGAACTGGACGGTGGCACGGCCGCCGAACGGAGCCAGGCCGACGCCGCGGAAGAGGAACGAGGCGGAAGAACCGCCGGCCGCTGGAGCCTGATTGGCCCACTGCGCCCCACGGAACCAAAGGGTCGTCTGCGTGAACGCGAAGTTCTGCTGGAGCAGGCTGATCGTCGTCAGGCCCTTACCGAAGGCGACGTCGTTGAAGCCTTCGACGGTCGGCTGGGAGGAGTAGAGCGATCCCTGGAAATCGAGGTTACCACCGCGGAAGGTGATATTCTTGTAGGTCGAGGTGGACGTGCTGCCCATACGGCCCGTGGCGAAGTTCACCAAGGAGTTGTCGAGACGAAGCGTGGAGCCGACGTCAAGGTAGACAATCGAGCGCCAGGAACCGTTGGCGTCAACGACCACGGTACCGTCACGGATGACGAGACCGGCGCCCGCGGCATCCATGACCGGCGAGATATTCGCGGATTCGATACGGAGGGTACCCGTGCCGAACTTCTCGACCTGGCTCACGCCAGTGGACGGAGCGACAAAGGAGAGCTCGGTGGTGCCGAGGACGATCGTGCCGTTGGCGACGAGGCGGAGGACGTTGTTGGCGACGGTGTTCTGGAGGCCGCCGTAGATCTTGAGCGTGGAGCCGACGTCGGCGCTGATGACCGCACCGTAAGGCAGGGTGAGCAGACCGGAGAGGGTGTTGACGCCGGAGACGCTCTGGAGCTGGCCGCCGAAGTTGACGCCACCCTGAAGCTGGGCCGCGTTGCCCTGAAGGGTGATGGCGTTAGTGAGTTCGAAGCCGCCAGCAATCTGGAGGGCCGTGCCGATGGCGTTCGTGGTCGGCGAGATCGAGATCGGGCCGGTGCCCGCGGAGAGGGCATTATTAAGGCGGACGACACCCGAGTTGATGGTCAGACCACCCGTCCAACCCGTGTTGGCCGACGAGAGGATGAGGTTGCCGGAGCCATTCTTCGCGAGGGCGTTCGTGAGCGCCGAGAAGGTGAATGGATTCGACACCGTCAGGGTGCTACCACCGAGGACGCTGAGCGAGTTGCTAGCGGCGTTGAGGTTGATCGTACGCGCGGTGGTGAACGTCCCCGTCACACCGAGGCCAGTGGCCCAGGTCGAGCCATTGGCCGAAATCGTGACCGAGTTGGCGAGGTCGCCGAGGGCGGCGTCGGAGTTGACGTTCAGGCGGCCGTCCTGGATGAGTAGGGTCTTCCCTGCCCCGCCGAACGTGTTCACGCCGTTAAGGGTAAGGATACCGGCGCCGAGTTTGGTCAGCGTGAGGCCCGCACCAGCGTCGGAGATCGCGCCACCGACGGTGAAGCCGTTGGCCGTGACGGTGACGGCGGCGTTATCCTTGAGGGACACCGCACCGGTACCGAGGTCATAGGAATTCGTGCCAGTGAAAGCGTAGCTGGCGTTCCATTCCTGCGTATTGTTGCCGGTATTGACGAGCACGCCACCCGAGGTGTTGTTGATCGTGATACCCGAGCCGAACTTGAGCGGGCCGGTGCCGAAGGCGGAGGCCGTGCCGATATTGACGGAACCGAGGGCGATATTGAGACCGCCCGCACCCGTGCCGGCGCCCGAGAGCGTCAGCGTGCCGGCGCCAGCCTTGGTAACCGGAGCGGTGTAGGTCACGCCACCCGAGAGGGTCAGCGAGGAACCATTGACGCCCGTGCCGTCGACCGTCCAAGCCTGGACGCCCGTGGAGGTGAGCGGAGCGGAGATCGTGATCGCGCCGGCATTGGACTGGACTTCGATGCCGTTGTTCGAGCTACCCGGATAGATCGCGAGCGTACCGCCCGTGCCCGGGGCGACGGTGAAGGAAGTCACGCCGGTCGGGGTGGACGAGAAGATCAGGCTGTCGACCGTGAAGGCGCGGTCGAGGGTCGTGGCGATGATCGGACCGGCCGCGTTGACGGTGCTGAAGTTCAGGGTCTCGGTCAGGCCCGGCAGGACCGTCGAAGGCGTCGAGCCGGCGGAGTCATCGGACCAGCTAGCGAGGGTGCCCCACGAAGCGCCGGTGAGGCCGTTGAAGTAACGGTTGATGACCGGGCTGGCGGTCAGGACGAGCGAGGTACCACCGGAGGTGGTGGCGTCGAACTTGTAGTTCAGGCCGGCCGGAGCGGTGCCCAAGATCCAAGTGGTGAGGTCGAGGCCGCTGGTCGCGGTCAGGAGCGTGTAAGTGCCCGCGGCGACGCCGCCGAGGCTGTTGAGGTTGAGCGTGACCGTGCCGCCGACGACGGAACCGCCGCCGAGGAGGATCGAGTCATTCGTGCCAGGGGTGCCGAGGTCGAAGCCGAGGGAGGAACCGCTGCTGAGGCCGAGGATGGTGGCACCAAGGGTGACCGCGGAACCGTCGAAGAGATTCAGCGTCGCGCCGTTGGCGACATTGAGGGCCGATACGCCGCCGACAGTAAACCCAGCGCCGAGGGTACCTTGCGATACCGTGGCGGTGCCGCCGTTGAGGTTGACCGAGCCGGTGACCGCGACCTTGCCGAGACCGGTCTTGGTGAGCGTGGCCGCGGAAGCGGCACCAACCGTGCCCGAGAGATTGAGCGTGGCGAAGCGGTTCGCGACGTTGAGCGTCGCGCCGCTCGAGCCGACGGCGATGTTCTGGCTGGCGGTGAGGCCGACCGGGGCGGCCTGGGTGCCCGCACCGGCATAGGCGAGCGTGCCACCGTCGATGACGACGGAACCCGCGCCGAGGTTCGCGCTACCGGTGAAGGCCACCGTGCCCGCGTTGATCTGCAGCTGGCCGGTGAAGCTGTTGGCGCCCGAGAGCGTGACGAGACCGGTCGTCGTCTTCACGACGTTGGCGGAGCCCGCGAGAATGGCCGAGACCGTGCCCAGGCGGAGGTCGAACGCCTGAGTCGACGTCAGCGCACCGGTGGAACCGGAGATCGTGCCAGACGAGAGGACGACGCGGTCGACCGTCTCATTGAAGGTGGCCACGTTGAACGTGCCGCCGTTGACGGTGAGGACCGAGGTGTCGTTGAGGACGCCGCTGGCCGCGAGGGACAGGGTGCCCGCCGTGACGGTCGTACCGCCATCGTAAGTGTTGACGCCCGAGAGGCTGAGCGTGCCCGCCCCGACCTTGGTGAGGCTGGCACCGAGGCCATCGATGGTACCGGAGATCGCGACATTGCCTGCGCCGCCCACCGTGAGGGCGTTCGCACCGCCGACAATCGCGGTCGCACCGGCGAGGAAGAGCGCACCCGCGTCGGACTGGATCAGCGTCGGTCCCGCGAGGGTAATGCGACCGTTGAAGGAGTTGTTGTTGCTGAGGTTGCGGAGCGCACCGGTGCCGCCGATACCCGTGCCAGCGACCGTCAGTTCTTCCGCGGCGATCGAGGCGAAGCCGAAGAGTTCCAGGGCCGCGCCGGACGAGACGGTCGTGGCGCCGACCGCGGTACCGAGGGCACCTGCGTTCGAGATGCTGAGCGTACCGACATTGACAGCGATGGCGCCGTTGAAGGTGTTCGCGCCGGAGAGCGTGAGCTTGCCCGCGCCGTTCTTGGCCAGGCTAGCCGTGGTGCCGGTGAGGGCGCCCGTGACGACGGTGTTACCCGCGCCGTCGAAGGTGACGACATTGGTGCTGGCCGCGATCGCGGTGGGGTTGCCGAGCGTGAAGGTGCCGGCATCGGACTGGATCAGCGTGTTACCGCCGAGAGTGACCGTGCCGCCGAAGGAATTGACGCCGCTGAGGCTGCGGAGAGCACCGGTGGAGCCGATGCCGGTGCCGGTGACCGCGAGGGCCTCGCCGGCGACGGCGATGCCGCCACGGAGTTCCAAAGCCGCGCCGTTCGCGACCGAGGTGGCACCTACGGCACTACCGAGGGCGGTCGCGTGTCCGATGGCCAGCAGGCCGGAGGAGACCGACGTAAGGCCGTCGTAGCTGCTCGCGCCCGTGAGGAAGACCGTGCCGTTGCCCGAGACGGTCAGCGTGCCGGTGCCGGAAATCGCGTTAGCGGCGGCATAAGTGCCGGCACGATTGATGACAAGGGCAGCGTTATTGACCATCGGACCCGTACCGAGGGTACCCGTGGTCGAACCCGTGCCGACCTGGAGCGTGCCCGCGGCGATGGTGAACTGGCCGGTGAAACCGTTATTACCTTCAAGGATGAGCGTGCCCGCGGTGGTCTTCGAGAAGGCGAGGCCGCCATTGATTTCGGTCACGTTCTTCAGCGTGCCGGATTCGAGCTGCATGTTGTTGATCGGCCGGGTCAGGGTGCCGATCGTGTAGCCGTTCAGGTCAAGCGTGGCGTTGTTGAGCTGGATGGTCGAAGTGACCGAGGCGAAGCCGTTACCAATGCCCTTCGCGATCGAGTTACGCACATCGACCGTGCCGCCCGTGATGAGAATCGAGGCCGTGGAGTTGTTGCCGGTGGTGGTGGAGCCGCCCAGCGTGATCGGGCCGTTGAACGTGACCGCGCCGCCCGAGATATTGACCGATCCGACGGTGGAGTTGGTCGGCTGATTGGAGGTGTTGACCGCGATGCTCAGGCCGGTGTTACCGACGATGAAGGTGCCTCCGGAGACGTTGAGCGTACCGGTGGAGATACCCGTCGCGCCTGCGGCCGTGGTATTGCGACGATCGGCAAGGATGACGGAGGTCGCGTTCAGCGTGCCTGCACTCATGCTGACCGAGGCAGTGAAGGAAGCGCCGTCCGCGCCGGTGCGACCGCCGATGGCGAGCGTGCTGGCCAGGATGTCGATCGTGTGACCCGTGAAGTCAGCCGTCGAGGTCGGCGTCGCGCCCGTGGTGGCGTTGCTATAGCCGACGTTGATGGCCGCCCGGCCCGTGCCCGCGCGATCGCGGACCACGAAGCTACCCAGGGAACCGTCGTAGAAGTTGAAGATGGCACCGGAGCGTTCGCCGCCGATGTTCAGCGTATTGACGTTGAAGGTGTTGACGGCCGTACCGAGACGGACCGTGTGGTCGATCGCGCTGATCGGCGAATCCATCAGGAAGGAGGCCGCCACGATGGTACTCGTGGGCGCAAGAATCAGCATCGAGCCGGCGCCGCCGCCGGCGCCACCGTTCGAATTCGTGGCGTCACCGACGCGGATCAGGCCGCCCGCGAGGCCGGCATAGAAGGAACCGAGGCCGGACAGGTCGACGACGGCTCGGTTGGTGACGTTGGTCGTGGAGTTGCCGCCGAGCTGGACGTTGATCAGCGCCGAGTTACCGACGCTGCCGATCATGAACGCACCACCGCCGGTGAGCTTGAGGCGGGTCTCGGTAGTGGAGCCGGAGTTGAAGCCGATGGTGACCGCGCCGTTGACGCGGAAGGTCTGGCCGACGCCGACGGTGATGAGGTTGTCCGCGACCGCGCTCTTATTGCGGAGCAGGAGGCCGCCGAAGGTGGCGCCGCCGTTCGTCAGGTCGAGGGACGACATGACGGTCGAACCGGCGACGTTACCGAAGGTGAGGAGACCCGAGCTGTTGAACTGGCCGGCGACCGAGGAAGTGACCGCGCCGGTGCTGGCGAGGGTGATGGCGCCGATGCCGCTGACGAGGTTCGTCGCGGGCAGCACGTAGGGGTTGGTGGCGCGGGCAAAGATCAACGTGCCCAAATTGACGACCGGGCCGGCGCCCATGCTCGCCGTGGTGGCGTCATAGTTACCAAGCTGGAGCGTCGCGCTACCACCGATGGTGGTCGTGCCAGTGTAAGTGTTCGCGCCCGAGAGCGTGACGATGGCCGCCGAGGGGATAGCGAAGCCGACCTTGCGCGAACCACCGTTGACGGAGTCCTGGATGGTAGCCCCGAAGGTGGTCGTGCCGCCCGCATAGGTGAAGACGGAGTCGGCCGTGGTGCTGCTACTACCGATGAGCTGGCTGGCCGCGACGGCGCCGACGCCCGTGGAGAAGGCGGAGACGGTCTGATTGAAGCCGGCAAGGTCGAGGATACCCACGGTGCCGTTGCCGCCGAGGGTGAGGGCACCAACGGAGAACGCATTGAGCGCGCCGAGGCGGGCCGTACCGCTGGAAATGACCGTACCACCGGTGTAGACGTTGGTGGCACCGAAGCTCAGGACGCCGCCGCCGGCGTAGCCGATGGCGATCTTGGAGTTGGCCGCAGTCTCGGCGAAGGCGCCGGCGAAGGTCACCGTACCCGCGCTCGTGAAGGTCAGGGTCGCGGTGCCGACGGCGCTATTGCGGACGGTCTGATTCGCCGCGGTACCCGCGGTGGAAAGGGACGCAAGGGACTTGCTCTGGCCGTTGAGCTCAAGCGTGGCGGTGGCGCCGACGCTACCGAGGACGACGGACGACGAACTGGCCCAGGCGGAGGCGGCGCCGATGACGAGGGTTCCGTTCTCGACGCGGGTCAGGCCGGAGTAGGCGTTATTGCCCGAAAGGGTCAGCGTGCCGCCGGCGGCCATGCGGCTGACGAAGTCGCCGGAGCCGTTGACCGTGTTGGCGAAGGTCAGGCTGCCCGAGCGGCTAATGACGAGCGTGCCGTTGTTCGTGACGACGGCGGACGGAGGCAGGGCGCCGACGGTACCGGCGTTGCCGACCTGCAGGGTAGCACCGGAAGCGACCGTGGTCGTCCCCTGATAGACGTTGGAGCCCGTGAGCACGAGGACACCCGCGTCGACGGACAGGCTACCGAGGCCGCCGATGGTGGAAGCGATCGAAGCCGAGCCGGTGTTGTTGACCTTGAGCGAACCGTCGACCGTGAGGACGCCGGCTCCGCCGATGGAACCGCCGTTACCGAGGGTGAGAATCTGACCGGAGGCGACGTTGGTGCCGCCGTCATGACCGAAGCTGCCCGTCAGCGTCATGTTACCGCCACCGAGGATGGTCACGGAACCGGGGCCGTTAGTGTTCGAGGAACGCGTGAAGCTGTCCGGACGATTGAAGGAAAGGACGCCGCCGTAGACGCCGACATCGAGCATGGAACCACCCTGGCCGATTTCCAGAACGCCTTCACTGACACCGGTGCTGCTGTTCGTATTGGCGCCCGTAAGGCGCAACGTGCCCGCGCCGTCCTTGATGAGATAGAGGCTTCCTTGGATGGAACCGCCGAAGGTGTTCGTACCCGAGGCGATGGTGAGGGTGATACCGGACGAACCCGTGCCGCTGGAAATAACCGGCGAACCGGCGGTCGCGTGCGTGGTGAGGCCCGAGAGGCGGGCGTCCGTGCCGTTGAGGGTATAGGTTCCCGTCGAGCCGCTACCGAAGGCGAGCGTGCTGCCCTGGCCGATCCCGTTCGTGGCATTCTGGACAATTGCGCCAGAGCCGTTGATGATCACGCCGCCGGCGACGGAATTACCGGCGCCGAAGACGAGGGTGCCTGCGTTGACGACGATACCGCCCGCAATATCCTGCGACGAGGTGAAGGTCAGCGTGCCCGCGTTGAGGGTGACGCCGCCGGTGAAGGCGTTGCCAACGTTCGCGAAGGTCGCGGCGCCGGCGCCGTTCTTGACGATACCGGTCGCGCCGGTGATGCCCTTGGTGCCGCTGAAGGCGTAGGTCACCGCGGAGTTGTCGATCGTCAGGCTCGAGGGCGAGACGTTGCCTTCGCTGATCACGACGGTTCCGTTGGCGGCGTCATCATTGAAGACGATGGCGTCATTGGCGCGGTAATCAGTGGCGGCGGGAACAATCGAGACGGTGAAAAGGTTGAACGCTCCGCCGGGGATATGCCAGGCGGTGTCGGGCGTGGCTCCGACGGCGCCGTGCCAGCGGACGGAATCACCCGCGACGAGCACGGAGAGCTTATTGGCGTTGCTGGTGACGAGCGTGCCGGACTGGCGGCCGCCGAGGCCGGAGATCGAGCCGACGGTGAAGACCGTGAAGTCGGTCACCGCGGTGGTGAAGTTCGCCAGGTCGTAAGTACCGTTGGCGAGCGCGCCGCCGTTGATCGCCGAGATGGACACGGAACCGACGCCGCCGTTGGCGGTCAGGGTGCCGATGTTCATGACCGACGCCGAGGCGCCGAGGTCGATATTGCGGAACTGCAGCGTGGAGAGATCGCCTGCGGTCGTGCCGAGGACGAGGTTCGTGATCGCGAGGCTGCCCGAGGCGCCGTTACCGGCCTGGACCGTACCGCCATTGGCGACATTGACCGAGCCGAGGAACGCGCCGGAACCGCCGAGGATCGCGCTGCTGGCGACGTTGGCCGTGACGTTGGCGCCGGCGTTGCCGCCGAAGGACAGCGTGCCGCCGTTGACGTTGACGGCGACCGTGCCGGTGAGGGCGCTGGTCGGTCCCATCGTGAAGGAACCCGTGCCGGTCTTGATGAGTTTACTGGTACCCGAACCATCGACGGAACCGCCGAAGGCGCTGTTCGCGCCCACGGTGAGCTCGCCGTTGAGGCCGAGAAGGACCGCGCCGCCCGTGGCGCCGGCACCTTCGAGGGTGGCGACGGACTGGGTCGTGCCGTTGAGGTCGAGCTGGGCGCCCGCGACGTTCGCGAAGCGGATGACGGAGTTAGCCGAGAGATACCCGTTCGCGCCGGCCTTGATCGTACCGCCGTTGATCGCGGTCTCGATGGCGTAGGTCTGGGCGGAATCGAAGGACCACACCCCTGCCCCGCTCTTGGTGAGCGAGACGGCGTTGATGAAATTGGTGGCCAGCGAGCCGTTGCCGGCGCCGGTCAGTACGAGGGCGCGGTTGACGCTGTCGGCGCTCTGCGCGTTGAGCGAGCCGGCAAGGCCATTGAGCGTGAGCACACCCGCGTCGGAACGCAGGGTGAGCGCGCCGCCATTGGTCGGGCGGAGCGCCACGGACCAGGTATTGTTGCCGGAGATGTTCTGCAGGATCGGGGTCGTCGCGGCGACGCCGGCGTAGGTCACGCCACCGTCGATCTGGAGGGCCGCACCAGCGGTGACGACCAGCGAGGACGTCGTGCCGAGGGCGGAAGCATGCGCGATGCGGAGCGCGCCGGCCGTGACGGCCGTGGCACCGGTGTAGGTATTCGCGCCGGAGAGGGTCAGCGTACCGAGGCCGTCCTTGGTCACACCAGCCGTACCGAGGGACATCGCGCCGCTGACGACGACGTTACCCGCGCCGCCGAAGGCGAGCTCGAGGTTGGTCGCCGCGAGGGCGCCACCGAGGGTGAGCGTGCCGGCATCGCTGCCGAAGCGGGACGCCGTCGTGACGGTGATGGCACCGCTGAGGGTATTGTCGCCCGAGAGATTCTGAAGGACACCGGAGGTGGCCGAGAGACCCGTGCCGGCGACGGTGAAGGCTTCGGCGGAGGTGATATTACCCGTGACCTGGACGGCCGCGCCAGACGAGACGATGGTCGCGCCGACGGCGGAACCGAGGGCGGTGTTATTGCCGATGCTCAGCGCGCCTTCGAAGATCTTCGTGACGCCCGAGTAGGTCGAAGCGCCAGTGAGCGCGAGGATGCCGGTACCGTCCTTATACAGGGAGAGCGAGCGGAAGTTGCCGTCGTTGATCGAACCCGCGTAGGCGGAGCTCGCCACGGAGTAGGTCGAGAGCACCGAGGAACCGAGCTGGAAGCCGGTATCCGTAATCACGCCGCCGGAGGCGCCGGCGAGGGCGCCGATCGCGGCGTTGCCCGTGCCGTAGATATCCAGCGTGCCGCCCGTGATGGTCAGCAGGCCGTTGAAGCCCGTGTCGCCGCCGAGGGCGTTCGCGTTGCCGATACGCAGCGTGCCCGCGCTGATCGTCGTGCCACCGGTGAAGCTGTTGACGCCGGAGATGAACTGGATGCCCGCACCCGACTTGACGAGGGCGAGGTTACCGGTGAGCTGGCCGGCGAAGCTGAAGTCCCCGGTGTAGTAGCCACCGTTGGAGGCGCCCACATTGACCGTCAGGGTCGAGGCCGCGCCCGAGCTATTGGTGATGGTCGCGCTGTTGCCCGAGATACGGGTCAGGCCGGCGACGGTCTGGCTAAAGCCGTTGAGGTCGAAGACCGACGTACCCGCCGAGGCGACGTCGACGATGGCGCCCGCGATGGAGCCGCTGGTAGCGCTGGTCGTGGCGAGGCCGTTGTTTGCGCCGAGCAAGGTCGTGCCCTGCATCGCGAAGAAGTAGTCATAGGAACCGCCGCCGGCGTAGGAGATCGTGCCCACGCGCGTGCTGACCACCTGGCCGGGAGCCGCGGTGATCGGACCAGTGACATTGAGCGTCGCGCCGTTGGAACCGAAGAGGCCACCGGCGACAGTCGTGTTCTGGACGAAGAGCGGACCCGAGAAGGTCGAGGAACCCGCGGAGGCGGTCAGGAAGACCGTGGCTTCACCCGAGCGACCGGAGGCGTTCTTGATGTTGACCGGATTCGAAATCGTGAGGCCACCGTCGAGCTGGAACTGGGCGGCCGAGTTGAGGTTGACGACGTTGGCGACATTGCCGAGCGGGGTGCCCGTGCCTTCCACGCGGAAGTTGCCGGAACCGCCGATATTCACGGTGCCGACGAAGTCGTTGGCGCCGTTCTTCAGGATGAGCATGCCCGGACCCACCTTGGTCACGCCGACGTTGCCGGTGACTTTGGAGCCGATTGAGAGATAGGCAGCCGCGTTATTGTCCCAGATCTGGAACACCAGGTCGGGGGCCGTCGTGGTCAGCGTGCCACCCGAGATCGTCACCGCGTTGGCGCCCACGGTCGACGTCATCAGGACACCGCCGCTCGTGATCGTCAGGCCGCCGGCAAGGTCGAGCGAGACGGACGCCGCGCTACTATTGAAGCGAAGCGAATTAATCGTCACCGGTGAGGCGCCGATGGTGGTGACCGCGGGGCTGTCGACGTTGCTCGACGAGGGTCCCGTGAAGACGCCGGTGTTAACCGTGTTCGCGACGACATTGCCACCGCTAAGCGTGGCCCAGCTGGCGCCGGAATTGGTCGTAGCCCAACCACCGAGGAGGCCGCCAGCATCTAGACCGGCAGCGTAACTAGCGGTAACGAAGCCGGTGCCGTTGTTGATGATACCGAAGTCCACCGCACCGCCGGTCTGGCGAGTGATGGCGCCGAGCGCGAGGGTCGTGCCAAAGAGAGCCGTGGGAGCGCCCTTGGTCGTGATGGAACCACCCGGGGCGATGGTCGTGCTGGCGAAGGTCTGGGTATGCGAAGCCGTCTGCGTGGTCTTCGGGGTCTGCGTGAGCGTACCGCCACCGAGGACGAGGACGCTGAGCGGGTTGATGAGCGTCGTCGGGCCCGTGGACAGGGTGTTGTAATTCAGGACCAGCGTGCCACCGAGGAGCGTGGTCGCGCCGGTGTAGTTGCCGGTGCGATCCGAAGCGAAGGTCAGGGTGCCCGAACCGTTCTTGGTGATGCCGCCCGTGCCGACCGCGCCGGTGCCGCCGTAGATGTAACCCGACATGACGCCGGTGCCGGAACCGCCGACGGTGAGAGTGTAGCCGGCGAGGTTGAGTGTACCCGCGCCCGCGACAACGGTCGTGCCGGTCGTCGCAGCCTGGAGGCCAGGGATAGTGACGTTGGTCGCGAGTTGGACAACGGGGTTCGTCTCGTTGTTGAAGTTGACGAGTGCGCCCGAGATCGTGCCGTTGATAGAGTAGCCGATGTTGAACGGGTTGGCGTTATTCAGCATCAGGATGCTGCTGCCCGCGGACGCACCGCCGATGTTCGTGTTACCGAGGTAAGTATTGACGCTATTAAGCTGCAGCGTACCGCGACCTTGTTTGGTCAGTTGGCCAGCGCCGTAGAAGCCGACACCCTTCGCGAAGACCACCGTATCGAAGTCCGTCGCGCGGTTCGTGTCGAACTTGAGGCCACCGCTCAGGATGACGCGCGTGAAGTTCGTCGCCGAGCTGAGGTCGCCGTTGGCGTTGGTGATCGTGGACGCGAGCTGGAAGTTGGTATTGAGGCTGAGGAAGTCGATCTGGCCGTTGCCGAAGACCGACCACGGGTTGGCGATGTCCGCCAGGTAGATGCCACCGTAAGGACCGTTCTCGGCCACGCGCGTGCCGCCCTGGTAGGTATTGCCGCCAGCAACGGCCGGGTTCAAGGTGACGGTGCCGTAGGAGTTGTTCGCCGAGGCGCCAGTGAGGACGAGCGCGGCGTTGCCGGTGATGCTGTTTGCGAAGGTCAGCGTCGCGCCGCCGCCGCCGAGGCGGTAAATCTGCTGGCCGTTCTGGACGTTCGGGAAGAACGCGCCGTTGTAGGTCAGGTTTTCGTTGGCGCCGAGGACGAGACTAGCGGCGTTGGCGGAACGGAAATCGAGCGGTTCGTTCTGGGTCGCGACGCGGAGCGCGATCGTGCCCATGGAGCCGTAACCGACCTTGTCGATGACGGCGGCCTGAATGCCCGCGAAGCCCGGGATAATGGAGCCGTAATTACCGAGCTGGATGACCGTCGGGGAACCCAGGCTGGTCAGCGTGTCGAAGCGGTAACCGCCCGAGCCGATGGTGTAAGAGCCGGCCCAGCCGGTATTGTCGGCCGTGAAGCTGATCGTGCCGTCACCCCAGCCGCTGCGCGCGGTGAGGTCGTAATTACCGTAGAGTTTGGCACTGATGGTCGCGAAGGCGCCCGTCGCGCGGACGCCGGTATCGCCCATCAGGTTCAACGTGCCGCCCAGGGTCGTATTGGCACCGAGACGGATCGCTCCGTGGAACGCGCCGGGGGCGCCGGAGCCTTCTTCCCAACCGCCACCGATGACATACCAGTTGCGGGTCAACGAACCGGAATTGTCACCCAAGTGGAACTGGCCGCCGTTATTGCCGTAGATGTAGACGTTGCCGTTGGTACCGGTACCGAGCGGGGTCGTGAGCGCGCCGGCGACGGTGCGGACACGCACGCCGCTGATGTAAGTGTTACCCGTGTAGGTATTGTTGGCGCCGAGGACGACGTCGTTGTTACCTGCACCGACGCCGATGTTACCGCGGAAGGTGACGTCAGTGATGCCGGCGGCGCTTTCGCCGAGGACGGAGTTGATCGTGAGCGTCTTGCCGTTGGCGAAGACCACGAGTTCTTTACCGAGTCCCGGGATGATCGTGCCGCCCGTGATGGTGGAGGCGCCGCCAGCGGTCGAGCCGTAGAGGATGCCGCCGGTGGCGATGGTGATCGTGTTACCCGCGGTGATCGTCAGCGTCGTGCCCGAGGTCGTTGCGGCGACGTTGCGCAAGGAGTTGATCGTCTGTGTCGTCCAGTTGGCGGTACCGGCCGTATTGGATTCACCTAGGTTGATGTTCTGGGCGACCGTGAAAGTCTGGGCCGTGTTCGTCGCCGTGGCGGCGGCGCTGATGGTCATCGTGCCTGTGCCGATGGTGACGATCGTGGCTCCGGCCGGGATGCCGGGTCCGCTGATAGCCGCACCGACCACTAGGCCGGTGGTGCTGGCCACCGTGACCGTCGTGCTAGCGGCAGTCGTGGCGCCGGCCGTCAGGGTCTGGGCATAGTTAGCCGTACCAGCCGCCGAGGCGGTGTAGGTCGGAGCCGAGAGCCAGGCACCGGCAATGTTCTTGGAAGCGAAGTCGGTGACGACATTACCCGCGGATCCGAGGACAGAGTAGACCGTGCCGTTGGCATCGGTCAGGAGGGCGCCAGCGACGCCCGAAGACGTCAGGACGCCGTTCGTAGCGGAGGCGGTATTGGCGGGCAAGCCGATGAAGAGCGTGCCGCCCGCATTACGGGTAATCGCGCCAAGGTTAAGCAGCAGGGCGTTGGTCGTCGCGCTGGTAAGGACGATGTCCGAAGCGCCCGTGCCGACGGTCGTGCTGGCGACCGCCTGGGTGTTGGCGCCGGCCGCGGTAAGCAGAAGACGGCCGCTGCCGTTGCCGACGTTGGCGAGCTGGACGTTGGAAAGCTGCGTACCAATCTGGGGGGCCGAAGCGCCACCGAAATTAAGGACCGTGGTCGACGGCAGGATATTCGCGATATTTCCCCCGGCAGTGGTGCCGAAGGTCAGCTGTAGCGTGCTGATCTTGTTGGGCGAGCCGCCCGTCACGCCAGGCGCGCCGGCGATGATGGTCGTCGAACCAGTGTAGGTCTGGTTGACCGCGTTGAGATTGAGCGTGCCCGAGCCGACCTTGACGAGGTTGCCGGCGCCGGAGAAGACCGCGCCGTAGGTGGTACCCTGGCCGCCGTTGCCGAGGCGCAAGGTGATCGGGGTGCCGGCGTTGTTCGCCAGGACCATATTGATCGGGGTGCCGGAGAGGCCACCAATCGTGAAGGTATTGGAAGTGACGCTGGAGTCGAAGACGACGCTCGTGGCCGTCATGACGTTCGTGACGTTGATCGAGCTCAGGGCGAGCGCGTCGGAATGCTTGAGCAGGATAGCGCCGTCGATGACCGTCGTGGCGCCGGTGAAGGTGTTGGCGGCGCTCAGGGTGAGCGTGCCGAGACCCATCTTGGTGAGACCGCCGGCCAGACCTTCGCGGGAGTTGCCCGTAGCGGCGCGGTTTCCGAGCGAGCCGAGGAGCTCGACATTGTTGCCGTTGGTGTCGAACACCGAGTTGCCCACCATGGAGAGGCCGCCGCCGATGGCGCCGGGACCCGAGGTGATGTCGACGTTGGAGCCAGTGGCCCAGCGGATGGTGCCACCGAGGACGGTGAGACCGCCGCCGTTGGCGCCATAACCAGCGGTGACGCTGCCCGGAAGGATCTGGAGCGCGCCGCCCGCGTTCAGGACGAGGCCGCCCTTGAAGGTATTGCTGCCAGAGAACGCGACGGAGGTGCCGACGATGTCGACGCGGTTCTCGTAGGTGCCCCCGATGACGGAACCGTAATTCAGCGTGTTGCCGCCGCCGCCGAGGCGGTAGACGCCGGCGACGCCCGGAGTGAAGGCACCCGTGTAGGTGACGTCGCCCATGCCCGCGCCGAGGGCCATGCCCGTCAGGTTGAAGCCGGACTTGGAGAGATTGACATCGGAGGTCTGCGTATTGGGCGAAACCGCGACAGCGCCCGTGCTGGCGGCGTTGGTGAAGCGGTCAATCTTGGCAAGCGAGGCGACGGTGTTGCCGACGATCGCGCCGGTGCCGGCGACGACCAGGAAGCGGCCGGCTTTATAAGTGTCGAGGGTCGACGCGTTGAGCGCGCCGCCCGCGGCGACGGCGACCGTACCTGCGTTGACGGTGATCGCGGTCTCAAAGGTGTTGACCCCGCTGAAGGACAGGATGCCGAGGCCGTTCTTGATGAGGCGACCAGCGGTGTTCGCCGTGTTGAGGGCGCTGACAGCGACCGATGCGCCGGTGCCGCCGCCGCCCGTAAGGGTGATGGTCGGGACGGTGCCAGCCACATAGGTTCCGGGGCTGGTGATCACGATACCCGTGACCTGGCCGCCACTGATGACGGCATAGCCGGAAGCCGGGGTGCCCCCGGCGACGAGGCCGGCGGTGCTGAAGGTGACGAGAGGGGCGCCGATGTAGCCGGTGCCGCCGGTCACAGCGAGATTGAGTTGGGTGACGCCCGAGCCCGTCGCGGCGGTGAGGCCAGGGAGGGAGACCGGGAAGCCGTTGGTGTCGATCGTCAGGGCGCCGTTGGCGGAGGCCGCGCCGGCGATGCCCGAGTTGTCGATCGCGCCGAAGAGGGTGTTCGTCCAGACGCCATAGGGCGTCATGACGCGGTTATCCGCAGTCAGGATCGCGCCGCCGGTGTTGCCGAGGAGCGAGGGCAGGAAGCCCTGCGTCATGGCCACGTTGGCCTTGATCGTGCCGCCCGCGAAATTGTTGTAACCGAGGTTACCGCGACCGGAGTTCATGCTGACCGACGCGTTATTACCGATGAGGACCGTACCAGCCGTCACATTGAAGAAGGAAGTCGAGCTGATGATGCCGCCGTTACCCCAGCGCAGATTGCTGCCACCAAAGTCGAACGTGCCGCCGGCGATATTCAGGGTGCCTTGAGTGCCCGTACCACCGAGGACGATGCCGACCTGACCGACGGAATTCTGGCGGTTGACGAAACCACCCTGCCCCACCGTGAACTGCGCGAGGCCCTGGTAGGCGAGGATGAACCAGTCGTTGCCGGCGTTGCTATTATTGATCACGCCCGTACCGCCGACGTAGCCCACGCCGACCGCGGTGGCGGAGCTCTCATTCAGATTGAAGCGCGGCGTGCCGCTGCCGGGCGACATCTGGTAGGTGCCGCCGGTGAGGTTGAAGTAGCCGTAGCCAATACGGGCGGTGTACTGGTTACCGCCGTTGACCGTCGTGAAGAGTCGCACCGTGCCGCCCGTCTGGTTATAGACGGAGACCGCGCCGACCGCCTGGGCCCCACGCATCGACCAGACGTCGATGTCGCCGCTGACGTTGACGGTGGACGGATAAGGACTGGTACCGAAATCGATGAAGGAGGTGGAAGCCGAGCCGACATAGGTGCCGGTGTAGTTCAGGGCGCCGCCGTTGACCAAGGTGTTTCCGGTATAGCTATTGACGCCGGAGAGCGTCAGGGCGCCAGTGCCGAGTTTGGTCAGACCGAGGGCGGTGATGCCGCCATCGCGGATCGTGCCGGCGAAGTTGGTATTAGTGTTATCCTTACCGACGGTGAGGATAATCGCGGTGGTCGCGCTGGAATTCTCGACAAAACCGGCGCCGGCGAGAGAGCCGATGACGCTAGCGAAGCCGTTGAGGCGGAGGATCGCGTCCGTGCCGCTCTGGGCGGACAGGATATAGGAGGAATTCGGACTGAAGGTATTCGTCGCGCCGGCGAGGAGCGTCACACCTGGGAAGCTCGTGCTACCCGCGTACGTATTAAGGCCGGAGAAGTTGACGATCGCGCCGGGCAGGCCAGCGATGGTGAGGTTATTGCCCGCCGTACCGCCGATGGCGCCGGACACCGACAGGGTGGAGCCATTGGCACCGGTACCCGCGATGGTCCAGGTCTGCGGAGCGCCGAGGATGAGCGGCGCACTGAAGACGATCGCACCGGCGTTGTCGTCGATGGTGATACCGTCCGCTGAGCTGGCGGGGGAAATGGTCAGGGCCGTGGTGAGCTCCGGACCACCCTGCGCGATGGTGACGCTGGTGATACCGGTCGGAGTGGAGCTGAACTGCAGGCTGCCGACAGTGAAATTACCGTCGAGCGTGGTGACGTAGGCCGTGGTGGCCGCGCCCGGCGTGGCGCTGAAGATGAGCTTGTTCGCGATACCGGGGAAGCCCTTGGCGTTCGTCGTGCCGGCGGAATCGGTCGTGAAGTTCGTGTCGTAGTTGGCGTAGTTGAGCGAGGACCAGCTCACGTCGGCGCCGATGCGCCAGTAGAGGTTGGTCGGGAGCGCCGTCGTCGTCAGTGTGACCGCGGTGTCCGTCTGGGTGAGGCCGAAGGTGAAACCCCCGAAGGTCTTCAGGTCGCCGATCGAGAACGTCGCGCCGTTAAGGCCGCTGCCCGCGGTGAAGAGATTATACGTTCCGGCGGCGAGTCCGGTCACGCCCGTCAGGTTGACGATGACTTTATTGGCCGCGGTGGCCGCGCCCGTCGTGACGATGCGGTCGTAAGCCGTGAGCGAGCCGATATCGAGACCGAGGGAAGCGGACCCCGCGGTACCAGCACCGAGGTTGAGCAAACCGGCGCCGAGATCGATCTTCTGGCCGACGGTGTTGTTGAGATTGAGGATCGCGCCCGTCGTGACCTTGACGGAGGAGGTCTGCAGGGCCGCGGACTGTCCGCCGGTGATGCTGAGGCGACCGCCCGTGACGGTAGTCTGGCCGACGTAGGAAAGGACCGAACCCGAGATCGTCAGGGCGCCGACGCCCGACTTGACGAGACCGAGGTTGTTCTGGTTCGCACCGACGCCGCCGATGGCGCCGTTGTAGATCGTGCCGATGTCCTGGTCGATCGTGAGGTTAGAGATCGCGGAGGAGCCGCCGACGATGGCGTTGTTGCTGACCGTACCGAGGGCACGGACGATGATCGAAGCACCGGTGCCGGCACCGCCGCTGAGCGTGATGATCGGCGCGAAGCCCGGGCGATAATTGCCGGCGTCGGTGAGCGTGATACCAGTGATCAGGCCGCCGACGACCGTGGCGTAGGCCTGGGCACCCTGCGCGCCCATGAGGCCGCCGATGGCGTCGAAGGCCACGACGGGAGCCGAGGTATAAGCCGAACCCGGATTGACGATGGTGATGTCCGCCGCGAGCACGCCGGTGACGCCGGAGAGCGAGGAGACGGTCTGGTCGGTCGCTCCGCCGGCATTACCGAGCTGGAGCACGCCGCCGGTGGCGCCGCTGCCGATAAAGAGTTCGGCCGCGGAGGGCAGACGGTTATTGGCGCCGCCCGCGATGACGAGCTTACCGTTGGCAACCGTGGTGGAACCGAGGAAAGTGTTAGTCGCGGCGAGGGTCAGCGAACCCGTGCCGGCCTTCGTGATGCCGCCGATGCTGGTGCCCGCGGCACCGCCGATTGCGTTGGCGAAGGTCAGGTCGTTGGCACCGACGTCGAAGGTACCACCCGCCGAAAGCAGGGTCACGACGCGCGTGGAGATATCGTCGGCGAAGCTCGGCCCCAGGAGGAGCGTGCCACCGGCAAGGGTCAGGTTACCCGTCGAGCCGCCGATGTTGGCGAGCGAGGCGATGCTGAGCGTGCCTTCGTTGATCGTCGTACCCCAATAGGTGAGAGGCGTGTTCGTCTTGACGCCGCCGCCGGCGAGGTTCGTGCCGGAGAGCACGAGGGTGCCGCGGCCGGACTTGGTGATGAAGCCGTTGCTGTTGAGCGGCGAGGAAATCGTGGTGACGAGACGCGGGGCGATCGCGGAGGACCCCGGGTTCATCACATGGAAGATATATTCGTTGACGGAACCGCCGAGCTGGATGCCCGCATCGAAGCCGCCGAGGGTGATCCCATTGACGGTGCCGTTGGTCGCGAGCGGATTAAGGGTGAAGACGAACGCACCGCTGCCGACGGTGAGGATGCCGCCCGCGCCCGGGCCGGTGAGGCTGACGTTGCCGGTCGTGGCATCGGTGAGACCCGAGTGCAGCACGACGCCGTTGACGGTCTTGCTCGCGCCGACCGCGAGGCTGCCCGTGAGCACTTCGCGGATATTATCCGTCGTGTTGACGGTGGTCGCGAAGGTGGAGTATTCGGTCGCGAAATCAAGGGCGCGGAGGCCAATACCACCGACATACGTCACCAAGGAGTTGCCCATGTTGGCCTCGGACGAGAACTCGATGGCGGCGCTCGGACCGTTCTCTCCGACGAACCAAGGGGTGATGCTCTTATTGAGCGTGTAGGCGACCGGGGCCTGGCCCGTGTTATTCGACGTGGCGTTGACGCCGATCTTGAAGCTGGTCGTAGTCGTGACTTCGGTGACAAGGGCGCCGGCGGGGATGCCCGTACCGGTGACGAGCATGCCGACCGCGAGGCCGGTGGTCGAAGTGACGGTGATGACGTTGCTGCCAGCGGTGGTCACGCCAGCGGCCATGGTGACGTCGCTACCGCCAGCGGCGCCGCCGATAAGCGTCGCGAGGAAGCTCAGTTCACCGGAAGTACGGGCAAGCCAGCGGGAGGCATTGACCGTGGCGGAGTTGGAATCGCCCAAGGCGCGACCGCGGACGTTACCCGTCGCGAAATTGGCGCGAGCGAAACCGGAGACGCTCAGGGTCTGCTTGGTATTGCCGGTGACGTAGGTGCCGAGGTAGCTGGTACCGGAGTCGAAGTAGAGGCCGTTGATCGACTCCGAGATATTGGTGCTGCCGTAGGTGTTAAGGAGGTAGAAGCCGAGGGGGCGGGTGTCTGAGTAGTTCGAGCCTGTGACGATGTCGGCGCGCGTGCCCGCGGCGGAGTTCAGGCGGATGTCGATGACGTCGTTAATCTGGTCCTGCGTCGTATTGAACGTACGGTTAAGGTAGAGGTTGCCGTAACGGTTGACGTAGATCGAGGGGACGTTGATCACGGACGGACTACCGTACAGACGCTGGCCGGCGCCGCTGACGAGCAGCGTACCGGAATCCACGATGAGGTTGCCGAAACTACGGCTATAATTGGTGATGCTCAGCGTGGCGTTACCGATGAGGCGGAGGTTGCCGGCGCCCATGATTTCGCCGTTGAACGAACTGGAGACGGTCTCGTTGATCGTGAGCGTGGCGCCCAGTCCGATGTCGATGAGATTGTAGTTGGCGTTGGTCTGGCGATTGCCGCCGGAGATGTAGCCCACGGTCTCGCCATACGTGCCGGCGGCGGAGATGGAAGCGACGCCCACGGTATCCTGGAAGGACGCCTGGCTCATCAGGAAGCGCTTGCCGGCGTCGATACTCAGGGTGCCAGAGGCATTGGTCGGGACGGCAGTGAAGACGAATCGCTTGACGTCGAACGGATCGATCGTGACGACATAATTGCCATCGATACCGGCGCCGGTGCCGCCGATCGTGATGGTCTCACCCGACTTGATGCCGTGGCTGACGGCGGTGGTGACGGCGGTGACGGCCGCGACGTTGAGGTTGACCGTGGCGCCGGCCGTGGCGTTGGCGTTGAGCGTGAAGCTGGTACCGCCCAGGATGCTCGCGATGTAGGCATTAGCCGGGATGCCGGCGCCGGTGACCGGCTGGCCGACCACGAGACCGGTCGTGTCGGCGACGGTGATCGTGGAGGAACCGCTGGTGGTGACGGCGTTGGTGAGGGCGACCGCCGGGGCGGTGGTGAAATTGCCGCCGAAGCTGAGGGCAGCGACGGTCACGCCGTTATAGATACCGTTACCGCTGAGGAGCATGCCGACATTGAGGCCGGTGACGCTGTCGACCTTGACGACCGGGGAACCGAGGGCGGTCGAGCCGGTAGGCGCGGTGACCGTGACGCCGTCGGAGCGCATACGGAGGACGGAGAAATCCTGATTAGAGAACGCGATGGGCGCGAAGTCGCCGATGGCGAACGAACCGCGGCCGGTGCGGGCGAGCTCGATGACGCCGCCCTGAAGCTGGATCAGGCCGGAGAAGTCGTTGGCCTGGGCGCCCGCGCGGAGCGAGAGCATGCCTTCGCCAGTCTTGGTGATGCCCTGAAGGCCGTCGATCTGCGACGTGATGAGCAAGCGCTTCGTCGGGTAGTTCGAGTTATAGTCGCCGGCGACATTGGCATACCAGGTGGTATTATCATCGTTGACGATGAGTTCGCGGGTCGGCGAACGGAGCGTACCGCCCTGGATGACGGTGACGGAGCCGGCCTTGAGGTCGGCCAGTCCGGTGTTGGAAGCCGTGGCGGCGGACGTCAGCGTGAAGCGGGTGGCGGAGTCGACGCTGGCGACGGTGGTGCCGGACGGGATGCCCGTGCCCGTGACGAGGGCGCCGACCACGAGACCAGCGGTGCTGGTGACGTCGACGGTGGCCGAACCGAGCGTCGTGGCCCCAGCGGCGAGAGTCGTGATCGTCGTCGCGGAGGAGGCGGTCTGGAGGATGCCGCCCGAGATGATCTTCAGGATGCCGCCATCCGGGATGGAGACGACGGAAGAGCCCGCGGAGTTGAAGCGCAAGGTCATCGGCGAGACGACGTTGAGCAGCGAGCCGGCGTAGCCGGTGGTGTCGGTGATGTTCTCACCGTTGAGCACGCCCGAGAGCGTGTCGCGGGAGACCGCGGCCACCGGAACGATGTTCGTGCCGACGCGGGTGGCGAAGTTCGTGCTGCCGGAGCCGTCCGTGACCGTCAGGGCGGCCCCAAGGGTGCCGACAAGGCCAGTGAAGAGATCGTTCGCGCTGGAGGTGGTGATCCCGTTGACCGAACTCTGGGTACCCGAAGGCAGCACGAAGCGGACCGTGCCGGCGAGGCGCTGGGTGATCGGACCGAGATTCAGGACGAGGTTCTTGCTACCTGAAGAGTAGAGCTCGATGGACGAGTAGGCACCGGTATTGCCCGCGCCGACGCCGGGCAAGGTCAGGCCGGCGACATTCTGGACGACGTCCAAGGTGGAACTACCGACAAGCGAGACGCTTCCGCCGCGCAACTCAATGATACCCTGAGGGTTAATACGATCCGTCACGGAGGTGCTGGCCGCCGTGGTGTAGTCTAATATAGCAAGGCCGGCGTCGAAGCGATTGACGAGCGTGCCGTTGAGCAAGCTCTGCCCCATGACACGGAGAGTGCCGCCACCCGACTTGATCCAGCCACCGCCGGTGCCGCCGCCGAAGATGGCCGCATCGATGACGAGCTCGGCCTCGCCCGGGGCGAGACTGAGGCTCTTAAAGACAGTGATGGTGCGCTGGCCACCGCCGAGCGAGAGGACGGAGCCAGCCGCGCCGGTGATGCCGGCCGCCTGGGTGCCACCGTTGAAATAGGCGTTGACGGTGATGTTGCCGTTAATCGTCAACGTGCCGCCGTTGCCGAGGAGCACGAGGCCCTGGGCATTGATGTTCGAAACGGAATTATAGAAATTGAGGGCGGCGAAAGTCTGCGCACTGCCGTTGAGGTCGAAGACCGCGGACTGCGTGGCGTTGTTCACCACCAGCGTCGAGGTGGCATTGAACTGCTGGGCCATCCCCGACTGAACACGGATGACCCCCGCATCGAGGTAAGTGTTGCCGCCGACCCAGTTGGAAACGACCGGCATGGCGACCGTGAGGACGCCGGAACCCTTCTTGGAGAAATTGTGCGCAGTCGTAGTACCAGAGGTGGAAAGATAACCGCTGAAGGTGGTATTGGAATTATCCTGACCTAGCCCCGGATTGACCGTCGCGGCGGCGTTCATGTTGAACGTACCGCTGCCCGCCAAGGAGCCGAAGGTGTCGGAAACCGTCATTTCCCAGGTCGCGCCGGAGCTGATGATGACCGGGGTATTGTCGCCGATGATCGCGGAGCCGCTGACGATTTTACCCGTGGAGATGATGAGCGGTCCGGTGAAGGCATTCGCGCCCGTGAGCGTGAGCACGCCAGTGCCGGTCTTGGTGAAGCCACCGGCGCCGCCGATGACGCTTCCCATGCTCAGGTTGTTCGAGACCGTCGGAATATCGATGATCGCATTACCGCCCGGGAGCCAGATCGAGTGGCTGTTCGCGGTGGTCGCGTTCGCGAGCACGCCGGTGGCCGCACCGGTGTAACGGAGTGTCGCGCCGTCGCGGATGTAGATCGGCTTGTTGACGCCGAGGCCCAAGGTGCCGGCACCGGAAGCGCCGGCGTTACTGAAAGCGAGGACGCCGCCATTGATCATCGTGTCCCCCGTATAGGTGTTCGTACCGGACAGCGTGGTGACGCCAGTACCGGCCGTGATCAGGCGGGTGAGCGCGGTGACGGCGGTGAAATCCTTGATCGGGGCGCTGATCGTCAGGCCGCCCGAGTTGAAATTCTGGATGATCAGGTCGCCGCCGGTCGCGCCGACCTTGAGGCCACCGGTGCCGGAGATCGTGAAGGCGTTGGTGCCCGTGACGAGCAGGCCGCCGACGGTGGTACCGAAGGCGAGGTCGAACGTCGAGAGATTGAGCGTCTGCGCAGCCGCCGGATCCGCGATCTTGAGCGTGCCGACGGTGGAGGCAGCGGTGGTGAGCGTCTGGCTGGCGTTGATGGAATAATTGGCCGTCGCGACCGCAGTGCCAGTGAGCGGCAGAGGGAGGTAACCGACGGCGCCGATGGTGACGCCGGTGCCCGTAGCGGTGGCCGCCGCGCTGATCACCATGGTCGTTCCGTTGGTAACTGAGGCGATGGTCGCATTGGCCGGGATACCGGTGCCCGTGACATACATGCCAGACACCAGGCCGGAAGTGCCGCCCGCGCTCAGCGTCAGGCCGGTGCCGGTCGCCGTGGCGGGGACGCTGAGCGTGAAACTCACGCCCGCGGAGATACTGGCGACGCTGGCGCCGACCGGGATGCCCGCACCGCTCACGCCCATGCCGACGACAAGGCTGGCAGTATTGGCGGTGGTGACGACCGCCAAACCCGCGGTGGTGGAGGAACTCGCGACGGAAACCGGCGTCGGGAGCGTGATCGTCGTCGTGGAATTGGTCGAACCCGCGCCGACCGAGATTGCCGGTGCGGAAACCAGCCCAGACAGCGTGAAGGGAGCGCCGGTGGAAGCGGTGGTAAGCCAGTTGTAGTTCGTGCCGTCGGTGAAGATCGCGCGGCCGTTGCCGTAGACCAGTTCAGCGGGGCGCGCGGTCGTGATGGTGACCTGGGTGTTCACCGGAGCCGACACGAGGAGCGTGCCGGCGTTGGTCGCGGTGCCGAAGCTGAGCGTGCCGAGGATGAGCTTCGTCAGCGTCGTGTCGCCGGCGATGACGGCGATCTTACCGCCGTCTTGGTTGATGTTGACGTTGCCGAGCGTCTGGGCGACGGCGAGTGTGGCGCGGCCCTTGAGCGTGAAGTCACCGCCCGCGATCGTCAGCGGAGTGGCGCCCAGGAGCGAGGTCAGCACGCCGCTGTTGGCGAAGTCGAGGACGATGGATCCGCCCGTGACGAGCGTCGTGCCGGTGTATGTGCTCGCGACGGCAGGATTGAGCGTCAGCGTGCCCGCACCGTTCTTCGTGACGGCGAGCCAGCCGCTATTGACGGTCGCGGAGAGTTTGCCGCCGAAGGACGTGCTGGTGTCGTCGCGGCCGATGGTGAGGGTCGAGGCGGCGGTGCCGGTCGAATTCAGGACAAAGCCGGAGCCCGAAAGCGAACCAATGGCCTGGCTGGTGTTGTTGATGTCGAACGTCGCGCCCGCGGCGACGGTGAGTGGCGAGCGATTCGGCAGTACGTTGGCGCCCTGCGCCTTGAGGGTGCCGGCATTGATGATCGTGGTGCCGCCGTAGCTGTTCGCACTCGTGAACAGCAGCGTGCCCGTGCCGTTCTTCGTGACGTTACCGCCCGTGATGAGGCTGCCGGTCTTGACTTCGATCGTACCGATTCCGTCGAAGATGATGTTCGATTGGTTGGAACGGAGACCGCCCGAAAGCGTGATCTTGCCCGTGACGTTGGCCGACGTGATCGTCAGGTCGTCGTTGAAATACACCAAGGCCTGGATGTCGTCCGCACCCGCGCCGGACTTGTTGATCGTGACGGCCGCGGAACCAAGGCCGTCGAGCACGATCGCCCCCACGCCGGTGGTGATCGTCTGATTCGTCGAGAGCGGTAGGATGCTCGGATTCGCGATGACTCCCCCCTGGATGATGAACACGTTCGCCCCCACGGAATCACCGATGTTCAACGTCGCCAACGTGACGTTGCTGTTCAGCAGGATCGTGTTGTCCCCGAGGATGTTGTTGTTGAGATTCGCGATGTCACCGATGGCGTCAGGATTGCCGGAGTTGGCCGTCCAGTTGGCGGGCGTGATCCACGAATAGGTGTCCTGGTTCGTCTGGTTCCAGGCGAAGTTGGCGGCGCGGGCGACCTTGGGCGTCCCCATGGCGAGGAGCGCGGCGGCGACCATCAAGGACGCGCGGGGAAAAAGGGGACGAGGCTTCGAACTTTTCATTAGAATAAATTTGGGGAGGTCACGGGTAAGTGACATCAATGGGGGGTATCGAAAATATTGGGGTAATGACCCCAGCCGCACAACCGTTTTTGGGGTTTTTTAGCCTGCCCTAGGCGTTGAACGGCATTTACCACTGAGATTTTAATTTATTTGTTAAAATTGTGTTAAATTAAGCATTTAAATGCGTTAAGTTTCATATATCAGTCATTAATACGCCGTATGGCCTCATTAAAAGTTATTCACATGCCCTTTAATCGATTGGATTGGAAACTGACCAACGGGATGAGGTAGGGACGCGACGGTGTCGCGTCCGCGGTCGGACGGACGGAAGAATGGCCGGAAATTATGCCCGGATCGACGCACGTAGCTGGGAGAACGGACGCGACGCAGTCGCGTCCCTACCCCTCCCCTCCCCTATTCAGCCTACTTCACCCACGGTTTAAGGGCCATAAACCACTTATTGGCCATCTTTTCGGCGCCCTGGGCGTTCGGGTGGACCTTGTCCAAGATGGTATCCTTCTGCGGGTCGAACCCAGTAAACTGATCCACAATCATGACCGGGGCGTCCGGGCGGCTCAGTTCGCGGGCCAAGAGGACCGAAGCCTGGTTGAGCTCCGGGAGGTAGCCGTACTTGGGCAGCTTGCCGCTGGGAATCACCAACGCGAGGAGGACGACGACCTTGGGATTCTGCTTCCGGGCGGCCTCGATGATTGTGCGCTCGGCGGCGATGATGCCCGGCACAGGCTTCTCTTCCGCCGAATGATTGTGACCGCAGTGGAGCAGGATGATGTCGGGCTTCATCTGCTTGAGCTTCTGCGGGATGAGTCCAGCCAGGAACTCGGCGTTCTTACCGCCGTACCCGTCGTGCCAGAGTGGACCGTTCGGGCCCTCGCTCTGCTGCGAGCCAACGAACTCGTACTTCAAGCCCGCTGCGCGCATCTTTTGGTCCAACGGCAGACGATACGTCACGAATGTTTTCCCGCCCTGCGTGATCGAATCACCAATCGCCATGATGCGCACCGGCTCGGCGGCGGGGGAGATGATGAAAGATGCAAGAAAGAGGATAGTGGATAAAAGGACTGATTTCATTGGGTGGAATGAGGTAATGAAGAATAGATGGCAGAGTCGATGGCTGAATCGATGACAGAGGGCTGAATCGATGGGAAAGTATCGCAGAGTTTCAGGTGGCGGGTGGCAGCCCCAGGTGGCAGGGGCTGGACGTTTCCATTCAGTCCCCCATGCAGTCCTCAATCCAGCCCTCCACTCAGTCCTCCGTCATCTGTCATCGATTCAGTCATCTGTCATCGACTCAGCCATCAACTCATTTCAGGTGGCAGGTGGCAGCCCCAGGTGGCGGGTGGCGGGCGTGTAGTGGGTAGGGACGTGATTGCCATCACGTCCGTGGGCGCACGGAGATGAGAATGGTCGATGATCATGCCCCGCACATCGTACGCGCCTCAGCGAACGGACGCGACGCCGTCGCGCCCCTACCCCTACCCTTAAACGAAAAACTTCAACACCTGCTCCGCGAGCAACGCCATCCCTAACCCGGAAATACCGATCAAGGTCTCGGTGATCGTCCACGTGCGCAGGGTCTGGCCGACGGTGAGGCCGAGGCATTCTTTGACCATCCAGAAGCCACTATCGTTGAGGTGCGAAAGGAAGAGAGAACCACAACCGATGGAGATCACCATGAGCTCGGGACTGGTGCCAGGATGCGCCGCCAGGACGGGCGCGATGAAGCCCGAGGCGACGGTGATCGCGACGGTCGCGGAGCCGGTGGCGACGCGGATGAAGGCCGAGACGAGCCAACCATAGACCAATAAAGGCAAGCCAGCGGTGGCCGCCAATTCGGCGAGCTGCTTGTCCACTCCCGCCGTACGCATGACGAGCGCGAAGCCGCCACCGGCACCAACGAGGATGAGCGTCATGCCAATGCCGGAGACGCTCTGCTCGGAGAATTTCAGGAGCTCGCCGGCGGAACGTCCGCAGCGTTTGCCAAAAGCCCACATCGCGAAAAGCACCGATAAAAGCAGGGCAATCACGGGGTTGCCGATGAAGAGAGCAATCTTTCCCCAGAGGGCTTCCTTCGCCTGCAGCAGCTCGACCAAGGTGCCCGTGAGGAGCAGGATGACGGGGAGCAGGACGGTGAAAATCGTCAGCCCGAACGTCGGCAAGGTCTGACCCGCAGACACCGAGGGCGTGAACTCGGGCGTGGCGACTTCCACGCGCTTGACGGCGAGCTTGGCGAAGAACGGACCGGCGATGGCGGCAACTGGAATGCCGAGCACGAGCGCCCAAAGGATGACCTTACCCATGTCCGCGTGCAGCGCGTCGATCGCGATGACGGGACCAGGATGCGGAGGCATCAGACCGTGCATCACGGAGAGGAACGACAACAACGGCAGCACGAGGCGCAGGAACGGCTGGCCGGTCTCCTTGGCGAGCGTGATGACGATCGGCAGGATGAGCAGCAGGCCGACGGCGAACCACGTCGTCATGCCGACGCAGAGCGCGAGCAGGATGATGCACAGGCCGATGCGATCCGGCCCGAGCGTGCGGATGAACTGCTTCGCGAGGACCCCTGCCCCGCCGGATTCGGCGAGTAACTTACCGAAGACGACGCCGAGCACGATGATTGAACCCGTGCTGGCCAAGGTGTTCCCGAAGCCCGTCTGGAAGGCCTTAAGGACCTCCGTCATGGTGAGCGCCCCGTGCGTGGCCACGACCATCGCCCCGAGCGACAGCGAGCTGATCAGCAGGGCGATGAACGGATTAAGCTTCAGCCAGGTCACCAACAGGACCAGGACGGCGATGGCGAGCAGGGCGTAAAGCATGGCGCGAGAAGATCAGGGTTTCGGCGGGGCGACCGTGGCACGAGTAGCACCTGTGCTGATGCCCCCGTCAACCAACAAGGTCTGGCCGGTGACGTAGCGGCTCTCTTCGGAAGAGAGGAAGACGACCGGGCCCGCGAGGTCGTC
>Ga0209500_10000384_pt1 | contig 38368 bp, 48 predicted proteins | sample S_140212_EF_Meta_FD_187323 | JGI IMG/M metagenome (GOLD analysis project Ga0209500, IMG submission 187323) | Freshwater microbial communities from Lake Simoncouche, Canada to study carbon cycling - S_140212_EF_MetaG (SPAdes) (version 2) | ecosystem: Environmental > Aquatic > Freshwater > Lake ... | reverse complement strand
GGAATTGAGGATAAAATACAGGATAATCAAATTCTTCAATGACCCCGTATCTCATTAATAGAAATCCAAACCCAATGTACACACACTTAAATAAACCATCTGTAGCCTTGCTTTCTTCTTTTTTCTTTTGAGTGTCCTCAAGAGTCAAGAATCTGAAAGAACCATGATTGAGAAAATATTCTTCATCCCATTCATCTACACATGTGGTGTGATAATTATCAGCCATCTTGTAAAGACCAGAAAGCATCTTCATTTCAGGATTTTTCACCATTCTCTCAAGCAATCTAAAGAAATGCTGTGGAGTGAAAACAATGTCTGAATCAATCCACATAATGTAATCATAAGTAATTTCTCCATTATTGAATGGTTTTTGTTTAATACCATTCAAAACACTCATACCTAAGCAGGCGCTTCTTGCATAGTAAACCACAGGACTGTAACTGTTCATTAACATAAAAGTAATGTTATTAGCATGTAGAGACCCCATTAAATTTGTCCAGGACTTAAGAAAATTTGCTGTGAATTCTCTTCCTGGAATGCAAAATACAATGTTGACATGAGGTTTTTTTGCCGGTTCCTGTTGAGTAATCAACAGTGCTTCCTTTTCTTCTACAGAAGCTGATTCGAGAGTGAATTTCATACCCATGTAATTATTTTACATGATTTTTAGCATCTTTCAGTCTTTCTAGTCTTTTTCTTCTTTTTTTTACTGAAGGTTTTTCATACCTGGATCTTTCTTTAAGTTCTTTCAACACTCCATCAGCTAATACTGCTGAATTGAAACGTTTTAAAAGAGAATCAATGCTTTCATTTGGTCTTGCGATAACTTTTGCCATATTTATTTTCCTAGTTTGTTTTGTGTGATCTTTAATATAATTATACCATTTTTGTTTGCATTAGATAAATCCAAGGTTGTCTCAGCTCCCATGTATTGCACACAAAACTGAATAAGTTTTTCTGAATCAATTAAAGCTTGATCAATCAAAAGAAATTGACCATCAGTGTAAAATTGACCATCTATTTCTTCGCCAGTAATTGAAACATCTGAGGCAATTTTGAGGTTTTCAATATTTACTCCAAGAAAAGCAAAAGTTTGCAATTCTTCCAATGTAAATTGCTCATAGATTTCATCTCCTGAAAACAATTTGCATGAAAAAACCTTTACTCTTTTTTTGTTAGGCAAGTATTTCCATTTACCAGCTCCAACATAAAACAAAGGAGAAAACTCATTATTTATTCTCAGCCTCACCACTTGCCCAGGAAACAAATCATCAAGTCTTTTAGTTAAACTTTTAATTGTTACTTTTGCATCAACATCAAGATAAGTTATATTAAATGGTTCCGTCACACTATTCTATACGGGAATTTTGATGTAATTTGAACTAAAATTAAAAATATTTTTCAAAATATTATATTGTGTTAGCTTGAAAAGCCAAGCTTTTTGGATAAAATCTTTATGACAGAAAAAACCCACACATTCTAAGGTTTCACTGTCGATACATTCTATCAAATATAATTTCATGTTTGCAATAGTTTGACATTTCTTAAGGCATTCATTAGAAATTGGTTTACCTATGTACATAAATAGTGAATTGCTCACTAAAGAACGACAAAGTGCCTCTTCATCGTTTCCCGAAATAGTTTCAGTGTGAGTGAGATTTTGCTCTGGAATATTAAAATTCAAAAATTCTTCGAGATTTTTTTTCTCAAATGGTTCAAGTAAATTTGTTCTAAAATAATTCTTAAAGTTATCTTTGAGGTTCTTAATAATAATAAACGGTGTGACATCATTTACATAAATAACATCTCCTATTTCTCTTATGTCTCTGTAAATGTTTGCTGCAATATGTTTTTCATCTGGCACAATAAAAACCCATTTGAAATCTTCATTCAAATGATGTTTTAGAAATAATTCTATTTGTTGAGAACTTTGTTTATAAAGTAATAATAAATCAGCCGGATCTTGTTCTAAGGCTTGTCTGTACAGAATTGATTCATTCACTTTGCTGTGTAGCCGAAAATCTTCACCTATGAATCTATATGATTCAATTTCATTTTGCAAAAAAGTAATAAGCAAACAGTAGTCAAGCATATTTCATTTGTACACACAGGAATTTCAGTTTTGTGTGATGAAAACGATATTATGCCAAGAAAAAATGTACCACATCGAGTAGACGAAATTGCTGATAGCATTTTAGAAAGACTCAAAAAAGACAAGAAAATGTCTGAAGACAAAATGTATAGTATTGCTTATGGTACAGCTTGGAAACAATATAGAAAAGAAAATCCAAAAAGCAACAAAGGCAAAAAGAGTAAAAAAACTTCTGGAGCTTTACTTCAAATCAGGCTTGCATCATTGTTTGACTCGATTGGTGAGTATCGATTGGCTGATTTATTTTCCAAAATAGATTAAAGTTGTATAATTATGTTAAGGAGAAAAAAATGAAGTATTTTCAAAACTTTAAACTATCGCCACTTATCGCCAAAGCTGTAATCCTCATGGGTGTTGCATTTCTTAATGGATTTTCTGCAGAATGGCTCAAAACTCACGAAATCCAAACTGCGGTTCAAGCAGGACTGCAAGTATTGCCAGCGGCATTCTGGGCTGCTATTGGGTTGGATCAGCTAACTTTTAACTTCTTCAAGCAACCAGAAGTGAAAGCGCTTGTCTTCCAAGCGCAAGCAATGCAAGCAAAGTCTGAGCAATCAGAAAAAAATTAAAGCTAAACAGGCCTTAATGTCATAAATTTAGAAACTAGTATCAGGATGGCAATTTCTGATACTAGTTTTTTTAGTTCTTACCAGTGTTTTATTGGCACTACATACGCCAGAACATATTCTGATATTTATAATCAAGTATCAATTTTGCCAAATTTTGTCAATGCTAGACAGCAATTTCTCAATGGCATGAACACCACTGAAGTAAGTAATGGTTTGAACGTGGTCAATACGCATTTAAACTCTGAAAACACTTATTCATCATCTTCGCTGAGTATTGTTTCTTCAGTATTACAAGCTGTAAACTCGTTTTTTGTATCAACCTATGGAGTGCAGGCAAGAGATTGGTTTAACTCTTTAACTCCAGAAAAAACTGTTGCTTGGCAAAACTCATTCAAAGAGGCATGGTATCAAGCAAATGCACAAGAGTTAGTGCAACAGGTGGGTTTTGCTACTTGGAATGGTTCTTCATTTGTTGTTTATCCTGCTTATTCAAACAAAACAAATTTACAAAACACTGCTGGAGTATCTAGTGTTGCTAATTTGAATGTTAAAATCAATAACTTTATTGAGCCTGCCACCACCTTTGCGTTACCTGGCGACTTAATATTGTATTCAAGCAGTGCAGCATTGCCTAATTCTAGCAATTTTTCTTTATCAACAGCAACCGTGACAGGGCTAGCGAACACCAATATTATTGGATTAACAACAAATATTGGCTCAAACACAAACTTATTTGGTTTTCGGCCAATAAAGAATTCTGAATACTTTGAATTTAGATTTGGAACAGCAGGTGTAACTGGGCTTGCCGCAACAAGAATATTTTCTGATTTAGTGTTAAATGTTACCCTGAATAGCGGCATTGCCACGACAGTGACTATTGGCACAGCAAATACCACTGGAAGAGTGGATATTGGATTATATAATTTTAGCACCTATTTATCTACAGGTATTTCAAGTATAACTGTGCAAAGTGGAAATGCAAATGGACTAGGCACACAAAGAAGCTTAGAGCTTTGGGTAAAATCAACTTTCTAATCTATATAGCTGTGTTTTAAGGCTGAGTACCTAATCACTGATTTTAATTGCAAATCTTTAATGTTATCAACTCCAGAATAGGTAAGTCCAGATTTAATTCCAGCCAAAAAGTTGTCTAAAAATTCTTGAGTTTCTCCAGTATACGGAATTAACATAGACTTTCCTTCAGGAGCCACATGTCTTTTCTTTTCCTTAAAGAAAGTATCGATGGCCATTTGTGATGACATGCCATAATATTCTTTATATTTTAATCCTTCTTTTTCAACAATATCTCCTGGGGCATCAGAAGTAGATGCAAGCAAAGACCCCAAACACACAAAACTAGCCCCCAGTGCAAGACACTTTACTGCATCTCCTGAGGTTTTAATTCCCCCATCTGCGATAATTGGCACGTTGTTTTGTCCATTATGTGCACATTCGTAAACAGATTGTAGAGTGGGTATATGATGTCCTGTAACGAATTTAGTGGTGCATGCTTTTCCACCGGCCACACCCACTCTGACAGCGTCTGCTCCATGATCTACAAGAAAATCATACCCCTTTGCTGTAGCTACATTTCCAGCCACTACTGTGTGATAACCAATATTCTTCACAGATGAAACAAATTCTCCCATGTTTGCTGAGTGAGCATGTGCAATATCTACAAGAACAATCGCTTTATCTCCAAGAATATCATACATTTCTTTAGCTGTATCTAAATCTTCTTTTTTGATTCCTATAGAAAATGCAAAATAATCCATTGAGTCTTTGTGTGTTTCAGCAAGTAAGCACAACTTATCATGAGACATAAATCTATGCATAAAAGCTAATGAACCACTTTTATCCATAGTAAGAGCCATTTTATCACCCACCACAGATGCCATATTGCTGGCAATTACGGGGTTTGATAAAGTTACTTTGTTGGAAAGCTGAACACTTAAATCAGGAGTGCTTCTGCTTGGTATTTCTGAATAACGTGGCTCAAGCCAGACATCATCAAATGAAAGCATTAAAGATGGTTTTAGCATACTAACTAGTACGAATGCGCGATGAATTTTGTTTCAAGAAGGAATACGACTTTTGACAGTTTCACAACTAGAAAAATCACCTATTGCCTTCATCCAAGATTTTAAATCAGAAGAATCTTGCCCGATAATCATTATTCTTAAGGATAAAAAGTCTAACACATCTTGTGCATTATCACATTCACAGTTTTTAAGAAAAAAGTTATCAAGTTTTTGAACTTCTTGAGGAAAATTTTCTTTCTTAAAATGAAAAAGCAGTTTTTTGATTGCCCATAAACCTGCAACAGTTTTTTCTTTATACATCACGCCCTTGAAATAAGAGTCTACACTGATCAATGAACGCGCACTATCTCCGCCTCTTTCCTCAATAAGACCCATGTAAAGTTTGTGAACTTGGACAGTGTACCATTCTGCTAGAGATTGCAAAGTTTTCTTATTATCAATTGAATTAAATGCTGATGGTTTCATAATTTTACCTTATAGTTGTGTCTACCAAATATTCCGGAACCATATTGAAGACTTCTACTCCAGAATCAGGAAGCTCAATAACTACATGCTTACTATCTATAATTACAGGTAAATCAAGAATTTCCTGGGGAAATAATTTCATAATCATTTGTGGAGTCATTAAATCTTCAAAATCCCAATGTCCTTTTAAATCAAAAAAATGATCAGAATACAAATTTAAACAGTTTTTAAAACTTGTATGAATTTTAACACCCTTAGATTTTACAAGTTTTTGCACAAGATCTTTGCTGGCAGTTTTTGGATTAGATTTACCACCTTGAGAAGGGGTGTAGCTAGTCATGTGTGGCTTTTTGCCTTTTCGCTTTTTCTTTTCGTTCTTTCGTTTTGCTTTGATTCTGTTTTTTCTTTCTTTTTCGTCTAAGGTTTTTGCTTTAGAGGCAGGAGTGCAGACTGGGTATTTACCTTTATCGGCGTTGGAGCGACCACATTCTTCGTAGCCACCTCCTTCTTTGGGCCTTGAGATGTCAATCCACTTTTCCTCATTAAACCATTTGTCTAAATCTGCTTTACGAAAGATGCTCATCAATGTTAATTTCTTTATTTTATATCAGAATCCTTTTTAAGTAAAACATTACAAAATTCTTTGAAAATTTCTTGAGTGGAAGTATTTCGCCCGATATTAGCGGCATAACAAGACAGAACTACATTTTCTTCAGTATAACCAATATCTCTATTAAGCCTGTCTAAGCTGGGCTGAAACGGGTATTTGTTAATTTCTGAAGGAATTAATGGTACATCAAACCAAAAACATTTTTTATTTTGTTTTTCAAACAAATCTAAAATAAAAATTTCATCAATTTCTACTTGATTTGAATGTCTTTTTGCATTTATAATTAGCATTTTTGCCCAGTGTTTTATCCTATAGTGTGAGGCAGCCTTACTTGCTGTGATGGTTCGGCAAATTTTACAATAATTTCTGTAACCATCTTTTGTTTTTTCGTCTTTTGTAAAATTATCAATTGATAATTGAGTTTTGCAATTAGTACATAATTTAAGAGTAATATATGGAAAAGTTTTGTTTTTTCTTTTTTCTCTCCATAATTTTTTTGTTTTTTTTGCTTTTTCTTTGTCTAAACCAATTTTTTTTTCAGGTATTCCTAGCTTTCTTCTTTTAATTCTTTCTTTTTCATTAAGGCAAAAACGACAAATTGAACCTTTTTGGTCTTTTGTTAATTTATTATTTGGAAAATCATCAAGTTTTTTTGACAATTTACAACAAGAACAATTTTTCATACATTTTATTTATACAAATAAAATGTTTAACCCTTACTCTTATAAGTGCCGCCTTTTGATTTATATAACTTTGTTAAATATGCAGAGCCGTAAGCAGACGGCCAAACATCAAATTTAGCTTTAGCCTGTGCTTTGCACTTATTATAAAGTGCCATATTAGTAGGCACATTTTTTGAGGTACCTTTATACTTTGGTGATTTTTTCTTTTTAGCTAATTTAAGAGCATAATTTAGCATAGATTCAGCTAATTTGATGTTTCCATTTTGATATTCCCAAATGCTGTGTTCCACAATTTGTGCAATTCTGATCATACTAACTAATTATCAAAAACATATTCTCTATCCTCTTCTTCATCAGATACTTCTTCTTTTTCAACATAAAAATGACCAATGTACCTACTCCAGTCTTTGTCTGTTGCAGACTCATATAAATCTTCTCGTTTGGCATTAAGCAAAGGTTTGAGCTGAAGATTGATCCAATCTTTGAAAGCTGATTTATCGAAAGGAATTTCCACCCATTTTAAAGACCCATTGATACCAGCTTCGCCGGAATTTCCATCAAAACTAAAATCGTCTGGGTGAAAAACAATAAGGCCTAAGCCATCTACTTTTTTAGGTTGAAGTGAGTATGGGTTTTCAAGGCAAAAAGCATAGGACATTAGTTGTAAAAAATAAACGTTTCTCAACTTAGGTGACATAAAAGCTGTTTTATAATCTACTACAATAAGATTGCCATCACTTTTGGTCATGATACAATCCATTTTTCCCTTAAATCCCACCTTGTAATCACCTAGAGTAATTAATTTGCTTTGCACATCTATATCATTGTGGGTCAAAATTCCGCTGGGGGCGTCTTTAACTATATTTTGACAATTTTTGAGATCAAAAGAGTTTTTCATATATTGATCAATAGTTGCGAACAAAGCCGGAAAAGTATTTTTTGGACGTTGAATATTCATAATATATTTATCATAAAATCCAATTTTTGAATCGTTGAAAAAGAATGTAAGGTCTGACGGGGATATCCAAATTTCTCTCATTTCTTTTTTCTACGTTTTGTTAAAGGCTTTTTTGTTACTTTTCGTTTTTTTTCTATTGTTTTTTCATCTTCTTCATCTTCGCAATCAAATTTACTTGAAAAATTTGGTCTGGTTTCCTGGGGATGCCTAAATCTGTAAATTTCAATTTGTGCCCCTGGAGCTTCTTTATTAGGCATAGTGATCATGTGTACACCATTGTCAACCCAATGAATAAGCTGGTCATTTGCTATTACGCCATATTTCTCAAGAATGTCGCCTATTGCTTGCATATAGCCCACTTCATCGCCAAGAACCCAAGTGTTTAAGGTAATAGTTAATTTTACTCCCACTCCATATGACATAGGTTTATAACCTAAATTTTTCCAAACGCTTTCAAAAATTTCTTGGCAGTTTTGTTCATATACCTCATATCTTTTCGAAGGTAATATTTTTGTGAATCTGCCTCTTCTCACAATCCTTTGTGAAGTTTTCTTAGTGGCTGGCCTGCCTGGTACAAAAAAATCTAAAATTTTTGTACCATCTTCTAAGTCTTTGATGTCCATTCAGTTTTTGTACATTAAAGTGTAGGCAAGTTAGAATAAAGTAAATTTCCACTATAAGGCGTTCCAGTAGACAGTGGCCCGTAAGGTGCGCCATATAAACTAAAATCAAAATCTGAAGAAACAAGTGCTCCCTCACTTAAGTTTTGTGTTTTTGATTTCACTAGCATTGGTACTTGATATTCTAAAATGAATTTTCTAGTAGATAGATTGGTGTATTCCCCAATAATAATTGTGTTTGTCGTGTAATAATAAGCAAATTGAGCTGGGTCAAAGAAATCTACTAATGTGGATGTTTCAAAGCCCACTAAACCATAATTTTGACTTAATTCATAATCTTGAATAACAAAAACCACCACACTTTCTGTGTTCAAGAAATATTTAGCATCAATTTTAAAATCTACTTTGAATGCTGATTTATTGAGGTATATATTCAATCCAGTAGAAAATAAATATGAAGTTTGGGGGTAAGGAACGCCATTTGTTACAACTACTGGAACAATATTCATGTTTGCATAAATATCGTAATTTTTCACTACTCGACCAATGTAATTACAAATGGCATTATAATTTGGTAGCGCGGGACTAATTACCACAGCTGAAAAATTTAGTCCTCCAGAAATACCTGAAAGTAATTGTGAAGATTCCAAAGTAATTTTTTGAGTAACGCCTGATTCTGTAACATCTATGCTATAACTTTTGATAACAACATAAAAATTGGTGCTACTAGGCGTAGATGCATAAGAAAAACCATGCAATAACTGCCATTGAAAATTAGTAAATGTCATCGCAAATTGATGCAAAGAATTATAAGGCATAAAACCAGTTTGATTGTAATTATTGATTAGCAATGGTGCCTCTATCTCATATGTATAATAAGGCGTGGGAGCATCTTGAACTAAGATTCCAGGTTTTCCTTGCACCAAGCTTTTGCCTGTGGTGTTTCCTGAATATTTTATACTAAATTTGCTAGCTAAAAAATACTTTGTTCCAGTCACAGAGCCAAAACCTGGAATTCCTAAACTACTGAAAAATTGCCCATAGTCTATTCCAACCAGATAATAATTTGAAACATATTGCAGCTGAAGTACAGGCATAACAATAATTTCTTACTTGTGAAACTTTTTTCCTGATTTTTATGTAAAAGAGTATTATGTCAGATAAAACTCATATTAATAATCCTTACGTAAAAACAAAAATTTTAAGCAGACTGAACTCAAAAACTGAACAAAGCGGCAAGGTTATAACAGATGAAATGCTTCCAAGTATTACAGAGCTGATTGATTCTATAAACGTAAATATCACGCCAGTACATTCAGAAAACTTCGAGGATTGTGTGGTAGGCTGGGTAACTTTTTGCAACGTTGTCCTGGAATTAATTACTGAAAAATTTGAACTAACAAAAGAAAATTTTAAAAATTTTTACTATTCCATAAAAGAGCCAATTTCAAAACCAGTGGCACAAAAAACAGACTATATTGAAGTGCCTATTGAAAAAAAATCTGAAACTGAAGAAGAACTTAAGATAAGATTATTAATGATTTGTGACGAGGATGTGTGTGATATACCTAAATCAGACTTAGACATTGAGGGATTGAGGCAAATGGGTTATGTTTCCTCTTTAGAAACAGAATTAGATGGCGAAGAAATACGCAAGGTGGCGTCTTCATTGCCAGTGCTTAGACTCAGAAAAGGCGAGGAAATTATTAGTCCTTATTCCGGAACAAATTATATTTACAGAATATCTGAAAACACTTTTATGGATATTAATACGGAAGAAGAATTTTTAGTGTTTTTTGATTAATCTTTGTCCTCTTCGTCCTCTTCAGTTTCTTCTAAATCATCAGTATGTATGATTGTAAAAACTGGATTCAGCAATTCCTTGATTTGGTCAAGTTCTTCATTCATGAGCTCTTGACTAAATCTTATTTCACCTACTTGGTCTTTAATTTCTTTCAAATGCTGTGAGGATGATTTAAACAGAGCTGTGAGAATTTCTCCTAAATCCTGAATGTCGCCTTGTTTAGCAGAAAATTTATTTTTTAATTCTTCGAGTCTTTTTACTGTCATTTAAACCTCTTTTGTAGAGTTTTGAGGACTTTCTTGATTTATTATTACTTGATTATTTTCAGTTTGTGGTTCAGAAGAATCAAAATCAATTTCATCAATCATATCTCTCATATCAATTATTTTACTGTTTAATGTATCAAGTTTCGTATTAATTTGATGAAGAGGATGTACTTTTTTTGTTTTTTGTACATAGTTGTTTTGAGCTATGATAAAACGATCAATTATATCGGCTTCTTTATAATATCCTAATTCATCCAAAACATTAGCTTTATCAATCATTTTTACCTTCGTATTCTAATTTTTGGAAATGCCGCTTGTGTTTCTGACTCAGGAGCATAAACAATCATATCAATTAATTCAGTGACTTTTTGCATAGTTTCAAAATCAGTGGGATCAATTTTCCCTCTTAATTCGTATATTTTATCAAGAACAGTGTCTCTTTCAATTTTTATTAGGGACATATTATCTATTTCAACTTATGAATAATTTTTCCTTGAATCAAGTAGTGAGATCAGAATCTGGATGGAGCTGTGTAGTATTTGATTGCAATCAAATAAATCTGGGCAATGTTTATATAAACTTTGAGGATTTCAATAATATGCCAGTGGCCACTTTAGAAAATATTTCGTTTCGTGTGTATAGCAAATCCAAAAAAGTAGTGGTTTCATCAGTAGTTCCTGTAGAATTTGATTTTTGTGCGCTGGATTTCAATTATTCTATGTGGAAGTGTATACATTGCAAAAAAATTAATCGAGTTTCTGATGCAAATTGCTTTTGCTCTACGTATAGTAATTGTTGGACTCCGATAAATGGCTCAATTTCGAGTGTAATTTTTTCAAATAAGTTTGAGTTCAAATACCATTTTGAGGACAATACGCTGTCAAATATAATTATATGAAACGATATATCAAAAAAGTTACTCTAAAAAATTTTCAATCTTACAGTGACCACACTGTAGAATTCACTTCAGGTCTGAATGTGCTTGAGGGTACTTCAGACTCAGGTAAATCAGCTATTTTAAGAGCTATATCATTTGTGCTTCATAATTCCCCGAGAAAAGACTCGTTTATCCAGTTTGGAGCAACAGAAATGGCTGTAACTGTTGAATTTAGCGATGGAGTGAAAGTTACAAGGATTAAAGGCGAGAACAAAAATGCTGTTCACGCTATTGATGCAGAGGGCAAAGTTTATGAGAAAGAAAAATTTGACAAAGAATATTCTGATGACATAAAAGCATTGTTAGGCAATCCACCTAAAGATGATTACAATGGATTCATTTCTTATGCAGACCAATTTTCTCCATTGTTTTTGATTAATTTAAATCCTGCAGATTTACCTCGCGCATTGTCTAGCTTAACAGGTGTGCATTTTCTTGAGGATACCGCTAAATTGTTAATGCAAAATTATAAATCAATAGATAAACAAAATAAGCTTGATGATAAGGACTGCAAAAATCTTCAACAAGAACTCGAAAATTATAATTTTGTCGACGAAGCTGATGTGAAATTACAGAAGGCACAAAAGTTGCTCGAAAAAATTGCGGAGCTGGAAGCAAGAAAAACAAATCTTGAAAAGTATTTACCTTATGTGACTATGTCCGTAAATGATGAAACACTTAGTAAATATGAGGCTGATTTGAAAAAGCTTAATGATGCCAAGGCCAAGTTGCAAATAATTTTAGAAACACAAAACAGAATTTCAAATCTTGAAAAATATGTAGAATTATCAAAAATCAAAACCACTAATGAACTTGTCTCCGAATACCAAAGCATTCTGGATAAAGCTTCTGGAGCATCTAAGGTTTGTGAAGATATTGCTAAATTGATTGAAAAACAAAATAAGCTTCAGGTTTTCAAAATTATTTCTGAAACCCCATACAATGAAAACTATCAAAAAACTGTTCAATCTATTTATGATAAATCTATGGCGGCTAAAAATACTCTTAACGAATTAGACAAGAAAATGTCACGATATGATTCTTTAAGTAAGTATTCTAAGCAAATTTCAGATTTAGATAAAAGCACACAATCAAACCAACAAGAATATGATTTAATCAAAACTAAATTAAATCAAGCTCAAACTGAGTTTGATAAGTACAAGCAATGGTTAATTGATGAAAAAATACAATGTGACAAATGCGGAAGCTTTGTAAACGAGGCAAAATAATATGGTAAAAAGATTTTTAATTATTGGTGATAATCACTTAGATTCTAATACTCCTGCAAGTAGACTAGATAATTACATGGAAACATGTTTGCAAGAATTGCATGAAACTTTGCAAATTGCAAAGGCCAACAAGATTGATTATTATATTCTTTTGGGAGACATTTTCAATAGAATTGATGTTGGTGGTGTGTGCAGAAATAGGGCACTTGAAATTTTAAGTAGCGATAATGGGGAGCCTTGGCCTTTTGAAAAATATCTTGTCATAGGTAATCACGATATTGCTCATGACCCAGATTTGATGGAAAAATCATCTGCACAAGCTCTTGTATCAGCCGGCTGTGTTAAATTTGCTGATGGAATTGAAGGCATTCCTGTTAAATTTTGGCATTTCACACCTAAGCTTGACGAAAACTTAAAGTCAGGAGTGCTTGCAGATCATGATGAAAAAATTATGTTCATGCATGCCTCTATTACAGATAGACCATTTGCATTTGACACCGTTTTGTTTGATGAACTAACAGTGAATCCTAACACAAAACTAATTTTCTCTGGGCATATTCATAAGAAAATGGAGGCAGAAAAAAATGGTGTAAAGTTCATCAATCCTGGTTCAGTGGGAAGGAATAGAATTTCAGATGATTATTCTAAGACCAAGGTTAGTGTGGTAGGGTTACAATATGACTTTAGCAATGATGAATACAAGACCAAAGTTTTTGAGCTAAAAAGCTCATTGCCATACGATGTGGTTTTTGATGTGGAAGCTAGTAAAAGCAAGAAAATTGAAAACAAAAACACAGAAAAATATCTGCAAACAATTACAGCAGGTTCAGTGGAAGATAAAATTTCAGGAAATATCACAGATGACCTAATTTTATTTGCTGAGAATCGTAATATATTAAAAGAAGTGACAGACATGGCGGTAATGTCAATCAACATTATTCAGTCTGGTGGAGAATTATGAACTATCAAGAACAATATAAAAAACTAGAAACACAAGTATCGACAGTAAATGCTCAAGCAATTGCAAAACTTCAAACAGTTAAAGATGAACTTGAGCGCAAGAAAAAGGCTGAGGACGAAATTAAAAAAACACTAGGTATTTCTTTGTCAGAAGTGGCTTCTGAAATTGAAAAAGCAGACCAAGAAATTCAAGACCTGTGTCAATCCGTAGAAGATATTTTGAAGGAAATTAAAGATGACATCTCAACAATTAAGCAATAATCTTTCAGAATTAAAAATAAGTATAGCTTCTGCCAAAGGAGTGAAGCAAAGAATTACTGAACAAATTTCAACTTTACAGGAAAAGATTGAGAAGTGCAATCATGATGTAAAAATCAAAAAAGAAGCACACTTATTGATGCTTGCCTTTATTGCTCACCGAAGAGAAGCTGCAATTGCAACAATCGAAGAGACAGGCACTTATGGCTTGAGAGCTATCTATAATGATGACAGAAAATTGGTATTCATTACTAATGAAGAAAAGAAGAGCACTGCAGCTTTCAAAATGGAAGTGGGCATTGAGTCAAACTTAAATGGTAAAAGAATTCTTACGGGAATTTTGGATGAACGAGGTGGAGGCTTAGCTGAAACATCCTCATTTTCTTTGCGTAAAGCGGCATTAGAGTGGTCTGGTTATTTAGGGCCACTGATTATTGATGAAGCCTGGAAATCTCTTTCTGACGACGAAAAAATAGAACAAATGGCAGAGTTGCTTTCAGAATATGTAAAAGTATCTGGAAGACAAGTTATTTTCTCTACTCACAAATTAGATGTTTTTGGAAAATTTGCTGATAACATCATTCACGTAAGGCAAGAATCTGGTTTGTCTTACACCTATAATACTCATGGACAAGAAATTTGAAAAAGATTTAATAAATGTTTTAAATAACTGGCACATTAACTTAACTCCAGTAAGTGAAAGTGATATTCAAAAGTACAAGTATTCTAAAAACAAATTTAGAAACTTGTACTTAGTAAAGACAGGGCAGTTTTTAAAAATTACCCAATTGTGCGAAACTGTATGCTTCAATAGAATTTGTGATCAGTTGAGCAAAAATTATTTTTTCACGGAAGATCTTTTAAACGAATACCTTGAGTGGTGCTTCACTAATTATGATTTTTTCTTAAGAAAATACAATCAATTTACTTTGAATGACGTAGTAAAGTTTTCAGGTCAATGGTCTAGAGATTTTTTAGATTTTGAATTTGAATCCAAAACAATTTATGAAGATTTGGCTAATATAAATGTACAAAGTGGTATTTTTTTGGCGTTTGAGACTTATGGTATTCCTTTTGCAGCAACCAAACTAGCAGAAGAGAAAAGTACATCAGGGTCTGTTTTGTGTCCGAAGGTGATGACAAAACTCAAAGAGTTAACAACAAGTGCTGATAATTTATCGCGTTTGAAAAATATGTTACGTGTAACAGTAGAAAATGGGCCCTATTCCTCAGAAATATTATTCAATGATTACAAAAACTCTCTGTCAGAGTTTTTTCTTTATTTTAAAAACGAACCTTGGTGTCCTTAATGCGAAAATCTGAAGAATATAAATTAGAACTTGAAAATCAAATAAAATCAAACCGTTCATTAATTTATATTACAACACATGAAGAGCACAGAGTAGATGAAGCAATACAGTCAATTGCTTGTGAAAAACACAATGATAAACCATGGTCATATGTTTTCTGGGATATTGCTTCAGGTGGGCTATCAAACACTGATCATTTCAAAAAAAATAACAACTTTGATCAATCAGATATTTTAAATTGGTTCAATGATTTAATTGTTGAGAAAGACGATTACTATATTTTGGTGTTACATGATTTTTATAAATTTTTAGCTCCTGATGGCCATCCTGGACAAATGGAAATCACAGTAATTAGAGCCTTGAAAAATCTAATTGAAAAATGTAATTTTGAAAGAAAGTGTGTAATTCTTACTGGAGCTAAATATTATCTGCCTATAGAGTTTGAAAAACTTGTGTGCTTGATAGATTGGCCTTTACCTGAGAAAGAATTAATTCATGAAAAAGTAACTAATCTGATTTCGGTAACTAAAAGAAAAAACGAATTCAAACATTTTAGATCAGAATATACTACGGAAGAAATACAAAACATAACAAGAGCATTTCAGGGTCTTTCTTTGCGTGAAATAGAAATGATTTGCACCTATTTTATTTTAACTGACAATGAATTCAATCCACAGAAAATAGCTTCAAAAAAGCAAGACATTATCAAACAATCTGGAATTTTGGAATGGATTGAACTTGAATATGATTTAACAAAACTGGGTGGTTTGGCAAATTTAAAAAGCTGGTTAGAAAAAAGAAAGAATGCTTTCTCAGAAAGTGCTAAAAATTATGGTCTCCCTGAAAACCCTAAGGGATTAATGATTGCTGGAGTGCAAGGGGCTGGTAAAAGCAGAGCAAGTAAAGCAATTGCGTCTTTCTGGTCTTTACCTTTACTTAGACTTGATGTGGGCAGAGTTTTTAGTGGAATAGTGGGCAGCTCTGAAGAAAACCTTCGATCTGTTATCAAGACAGCTGAGTCAGTGGCACCATGCATTATGTGGTGCGATGAAATTGATAAAGCTTTTTCTTCCACAAATTATTCTGCAGATTCCGGAACCTCTTCTAGAATTTTTGGAACATTTCTTACTTGGATGCAAGAAAAAAAAGCCCCTGTTTTTGTTGTTGCTACAGCCAATGTAGTTTCTAATTTACCACCAGAATTAATTAGAAAAGGAAGATTTGATGATATTTTCTTTGTTGATTTGCCAGATAAAGATGAACGAAAAGAGATTTGGAACATACATTTAGAGCAGAGAAATTTTATACCATCTTCTTTTGACATGAATGTATTGATCAAAGAATCAGAGGGTTTTACTGGAGCAGAAATAGAAGCTGCGATAATTTCTGCAATGTATGAAGGTTTTTCAGACAACCAAAGACTCATAAATACCGTAGATATTATCAAGGAGTTAAAAGAATCAGTGCCTATTTATGTCACAATGAAAGAAAAGATAGAAGAACTTAGAGAATGGGCTGACAAAAGAGCCAGAAATGCTTCAAAATCGCGCAATCCAGTTACTCTTGGCTATCACACAAAACAAACAAATAAAGAGGAAGATGAAGAATTATGATTTCGACAAATATAGACAATGAGATTAAAGAATTAAATTTAGACACACAATTAAAAGAGTTATTTAGTAATGCTGGCATACCAGTAAAGTATCATTTCAAAACTCTTACTACAGATTGGTCTAAATTATATTCACCTTCAGGAGCATTAACAGGATTATCTAAAAAAAGGTCTGAAGATGTTTACAATTTTGTTGCAGCTTACATGAAAGCTATTCCAAATATTATTTCAGGAAAACCTTTAAAAGTAAAAACTCCTAAAGCTATACATATGGTTTCTGACCTTATATTTGACGGCTCAAAGAGCTCAGGAAAGACTTTGCTTATGTCTCTTATTGCTCAAGAGGCAATTAAAAAAGGATGTAAAGTTGCTTACATTGAGTGGACTGAGTACAGTGATCGTTTTATGTCTTTTGAGCAAAGGTCTGCAAATGAAGACTATTACAATACCTGTTTAGAGTCAGATTTTTTATTTATCGACAATTTTTACAACTATGAAACTTCATATAGCAAATTTTTTATCATGCAGTTTGATAGACTTATCACACACAGAGTAAATAAAGGCAAAATTACCGTTTGCTCTATTGATACAGCGGGAAGCGAAAACCCAGTGTTAGGGTTCTCTTGGAATAAATTTTCAAGAGAAACATTTACTTTTAAATTACCAGGAACAGAATTGAATAATGAAAATAAATCAAAAAGAACTAGAGCTTAAAATACTTAAAGGGCTTGTGACTTTAGAGTCCGGCTTTGATATGGCAACAGAAAGAGGTCTAGACGAAAGACATTTTATGTCAAAAAGTCCAGGCTCTACAAAAGCAATTACAGGCAAATTCTACAAGCTTGCCTTACAATATTATCGTGAAAGTGGAGGATATCTGCTTACTGAGACAGTCATTGAGAGCAAACTTTCGCAAAAAGGTTTGAAAGCACAAACACAGGCGAAATTTATGGACTTGTGGAATGAGGTAATTCAAGAGGAATGTGAAAAAAACGATTTTCCCCATCTTTTGCTTTTACTCAAAGACAGATATTGCATCAAGCTTCAATCTGATACTGTAGAAAAACTAGCTGACTATGTAAAAAACGATCAAGTAGATGAATGTATTTTAGCTTTGACCGATTGTGTCAGCAAAATGTATGAAGAAAAAGAAGAGTTTGCCAACGACAAAGTAAATTTTGACATGGCTGAAGCCGATACATTTTTCTTTAAAGAGTATGATGAAAGGGCTTTGAATCCTGACCAATACAAAGGTATCGATAGTGGTCTAGCGCCTCTCGATGAAAAAACTCTTGGATTTGCGCCTTCACAGGTAATTGTATTCTTGGCTCCATCTTCAGGTGGTAAGTCTGTTCAATTATTGAATATTGCTGACCATGCACATCGTGTGGTTAACAAAAATATTATGTACTTCTCGTTTGAAATGTCTGCTTGGTTATGTAAATTACGACATGCTTCTTTAATTAGTGAAGTGGACTATCATAAGCTTAAGGGCACTGCTTTAACTCCAGCTGAAAGAATAAGAGTAGAAAGTGCTTTTAGTAAAATCAAAAACGGAAAGTACTTTGAATATATTGAGGCAATTGATGATCCCACTCCTGAATTTATTGAATCAAAAATTAAAGAAATTACTCTGGAAAAAGCTAAGCCAGATTTAATTGTAGTGGACTATATTGGAAATATGCACTCACGTTTTTCTAGTAAGACAGCAAAATATTGGGAAAAGAATGGTGATGCTTTGGTTGGATTACATAGACTTGCTAAAAAATACAATCTCCCAATTCTTACTGCTCAGCAGTTTAACGCTGATTCAATTAAGGAAAACAGAAAGAAAAAAGAACAAGGCAAAGCTGCAGCTTTTTATCAAGATGCGGCAGCTGGTGACAAACGACTTGTTCACTATGCCACTTATATTATTGGCATGGATCCAGATAAAGATAATAATACATGCTGGTATCATCCTGTTAAAATGCGAGACACCTGGTTTCAGCCTTTTGCCACAAAATGGATTCCTGAATACAACAAGATTGAGTGCCTCAATGAAAGTGATCAAGCAAAACTTTCAACTATTAAATCATCAGAAATGGGATCTGAATATGCAAAAGAATATGCAAAGTTTGCTCATGATGTAGAAGAAGTGGAGGTAAGTTTGTCGGGATGGGGCGATGATTTCTAATTTAGATTTTGAAGAGATTAATTTAATGTTTCATGCCGATAAATGGCTTGAGGAAAATTATGCTTGTGAATTTTATGAATCTGGCTCAGGGTTCTTAAATTGCAGTTGCCCATTTGATGACCACAATGATGCAAATCCTTCATTTGGATTAAATGCTGAAAAAGGTTTTTTCAAATGTTTTGGATGTGGACGAGAGGGATCATTAATCAAGCTTGTTTCTTTGTTACAAAAAGTAGAAATTGCACAAGCCATAAAAATCATTGCTCTTTATGAAAATTTTGATCTCGAAATGATTGATTCATTCGATATGAAATATCAAAAATTCAAAAAAGCACTAGAACATGTTGATGAATCTTATAACAAAAAACAGAGATTAGAAAAGAAAGCCATTTCAATCATTAAAGCTGTCATGAAAAAAGATTTTGAAAAAGCAGATAACATGTTCAAAAAACTTGATATTTTGCTTGCTGACAATAATATAAATAGTATAAAGGAATACATAAATGAAATTAAATGACCCACTTAATACAGTGATTATTTCTCCAGAAAAACTGAAAATTGTCACGGAGAAAATTGATAAATTGACAAAAAATCCACCTAGCATGGTTTGTGTAAATGTGATTTTAAATGGTGAATTTGCACTGAAATATATGATTTGCAAAGAAATTATGGCTACCGTAGACATTACAGATCAAGATTCAGATTGGTATTTACTGTGCGCAGGTATTGAAAGTGAATTAAAGAAATTGAGCGTAATTGGGGTGGCAAATGAAGAATCAAATGAAATTCAATAATGAAATTGCAAAGTTTTCTCTTTATCACAATTTACATGTTGAGTATTTAATTTGGATTTATTTAAAAAGCTGCAAACACAAATCTTACTACACAAAAGAAGATTTGCGTGAATTGCCTATCACGCAATCTTTGCTTTGCAGCAAGCTTAAAAATAACAATTTCTATAATTACAATAATGATAAAATTTATCTTAAAAGTGTTTCATCATTACCTGTGAAGAGAGGCAAAATTCATAATACTCTTGATTCTAAAGAAATGTTACTGATGATGCATAGCTTAAATGCACCTACGGAAAAGAAAAAAACAAATTGGAGTGCAACGAAAATCAAAAAACTAATGTTGTCAATAGTTGCTTGCCAATATGGAGAGTACAGGCCATATGCTTTATCATTAATTTCTAAAGACACGAACTGTTCAGAAGCAACAATTAAAAGAGCTTTAAGTAGCCTTTATGTTGAAAAAAAAAGAACTGAACAACAAGAAAAGTCAAATTGTTTTTTTCATCAAGACCAAAAACGAGTGTATATTAGCGCAAATTACAATGTTTTGAATATTGGCAAAAAATATATTAAAAAATCGTGAAATGTCGTACAAAAAAGTATGGATGAACCAAAATATATTTGCAGTGTTGGAATGGAAGTACACGCTGAACTTGGCGCAACACAATTAATTGATGTAAATTCAATAAGCGATTTAACTAAAGAAGTTTTGTCATCACACAAAGATGTTGTAACAAAATATCTAAACGGTCAAGTGTCAGTGAAAGGATTTTTAGTAGGGCAAATCATGAAAGCAAGTAAAGGTCGAGCAAACCCAAGCATTGTTAATTCAACTTTAGATGCAATTTTGAATGAATTTAAAAACTCAAATTAACTTCAACCAAAGATGGAAATAAAACGTATATCATTTATATATGTGTAATAAAGATTTCGTACACCTGCATTGCCACACTTTTTATTCGGTGCAGGATGCTTTAGCAAGCCCTGAAAAATTAGTTTTAAGTGCCAAGGCTCAGGGTTTTTCTGCAATCGCTATTACCGATCATGGTAAAATGGCTGGGCATTTTGAATTTGCTGAAACTGCTCATAAAAATAAAATAAAACCAATCCTTGGCTGTGAATTTTACTTAGCAAAAGATAGATTAGACAAAAGCACCTCTGATGAAAATGGCAATAAAAAAGGCAGGGAAAAACTTTCGCACCTCACTGTTTTATCGCAAAATGAAATAGGTTATAAGAATATTTTGCAACTTGGATACGAAGCTGCAAATCCTGCCTGCTATTACTATAAACCAAGAATTGATTTTGATTATTTATCAAAACATAATGAAGGATTAATTGTGTTATCAGGTTGTTTAGCTTCTGAAATCAATCAAGCCTTAATTCAGGATAGATACGAAGATGCAGTAAAGGTAGCAGAAAAGTACAAAGAAGTGTTTGGTGAAAGATATTTCATAGAATTACAGTATCATGGAATTGAAGAACAAAAAAAGATTTTACCTTCATTAATTAAAATTGCTAAAGACCTTGACATTAAAACCGTAGCATCAAATGATGTGCATTATGTTGAGGCTGTTGATTGGAAATTGCATGACGTATTACTTCAAATGAAAGATTTGCGTGATGACAAGTCAAGTAAAAAATCAGGCACCAGGGAAGCCTATTCTACACATCAATTTTGGCTAAAGTCATATGAGGAAATGAATAAAATTTTTGGACACAAAGTTCCTGAATCGCTTTCTAACACAAAACTTATTGAGGAAATGGTAGAAGATTATTATCAAGTAGACGTGCCTCACATGTTGCCTGCAGGAACAGTAGATAGTGAAAATGAAAAGTTTCAAACTTTTTGGAAATCAAAGCTTTCACATCATGAGCAGAAAGAAGCCTTTTTGGCGTTTGAGGCTTTTGAGGGTCTAAAAAAATTGGGTTTAGCTAAAAATCCAGAGTATGTTAAAAGACTTAAATATGAAGTGGAAACAATTTGGCACATGGGTGTTACTGATTACTTTTTGATACAAAAAGAGATGACTGACTTCATGAAAGCTAATGGAATTTATTATGGAATTAGAGGAAGTGGCGTAGGTTCGTTACTTAACTATTGTCTAGGTATTTCGCATGCTGACCCAGTAAAATTCAACTTGCTGTTTGAAAGATTTTTGAATCCTGGTAGAGGCAATCAATATAAGATTGATTTTGGGGAAATTTCTTTACCAGAAAACGAAACATATGATGATAAAAAGTGTTTGAATGACATTAAGGCAAAGTGTAGCGAATTTCTTAAAATTCCTGGTAACTCTAAATATGAATCTAGAATTAGTAGAGAAATTTGGATTTTAGAAAACCAAAAAATGATCAAGTTGATGCAGTATGCTCTTGATACTGGTTATAAACTTAAAAGTAATCCAACAAATTTTTGTACGTTTTGTGTACTTGGATTTATTGATGAAATGCCTGCTGGTGATTTAATAATCAGTAAAGTAGCCGGACTGCCTGACATTGATACTGACATTGATGATTCAAGAAGGCAAGAGGTAATTGAGTGGGCTAGACAACGATTTGGCGAAGAACAAGTGAAAGCAGTGGGCACATGGGGAACATATAAGCCTAAAGCCGCTATGACTGGCACTTTGAAGACCTCCGACAAGTTCAAGCAACAATTTGGCTCAGACTTGGCTCAGGCTGTATTTAGGATTACCAAAACTATACCTTCAAAGCCTGGTATTACTATCGAGGAAGCTATAAAAATGCCTCCACCATTTAAATACGGATATGAATCACGACCTGAAGATAGTTTTGCGTATTGGGCTAGAAAATATCCATTAGAAACTAAGTATGCAGAAAAGCTCAATGGCACTGTTCAGTTTTTAGGGGTGCATGCGGCGGCGATTGTTGTTTCTAGCAAACCAATTCATGAAACTGTTCCTATAGACAACGCAAAACAGACTTTTGTTACCGCTTTTGACATGAAGAATGTTGAAAGAAGAGGAATTATCAAATTTGACTTACTTGGGCTAAAAACATATAGACAAATTGCCTTAGCTGTCAAAATGATTGAAGAAAGACACGGAATTAAGCTAGATTTAAATAAGTTATCTCACGATGACCCTAAGGTTTATAATAACATCTTTAAAAATGGTCACACTGTTGGAATCTTCCAGTTTAGTGGCGATGGAATGCAACAAGCTCTTAAAGATGTAAAAGCGTCTACAATAGATGATTTGATTGCTGTGGCGGCATTGTACAGACCTGGCCCTATGGGATATATTAAAAATTACGCTAAGGGTAAATTTAATCCTAAAACAATTTCTTATGCTCACCCAATTATCGAAAAACATCTATCTAGCACCTATGGAATCATGGTTTATCAGGAGCAAGCGATGTTTTTGTCCAGAGAAATGGCTAATTCTGACTGGTTAGAAACAGAAAAACTCAGAAAAGGAATTGCTAAAAAGTCTGGGGAGCAATTTGAACAAGCATGTGATAATTTTGCTAGCAAGTCTTTAGCTAGGTTAATACCACAAAATGCAGTGGCTCAGGTTTTAGATTTGATGAAAGAATTTGGAGGATATGCTTTCAATAAATCTCATAGCTGTATGTATGCTATTGTTGGATACCAAACAGCATACCTTAAAAACTATTATCCTGCTGAATGGATGGCTGCTTGTATTGAAACAGATAAAGATCAAGAGTCTTCTATTGAAGAGTACAAAAAAGAGTGTGCTAGGCTTGGAGTAAAAATTCTAGAACCAAATGTAAATGAATCAGGTTTAACAACCACTGTCTCTAAAGATGGGATAATATATGCGCCTATAACCTCTGTCAAGGGTGTAGGTGAAAGCGGAAGTTCGATTACATTGAACAAGCCTTACGATAATCTCGAAGATTTTATCGAAAGATCAGGTTGCAAAAAATCGCTTTACACTGCTCTTGCTGCTTCGGGCGCTTTAAATTGCTTAATAAAAGATGAAGAAGATTTAGATGAAACCTATTTTATAGATTTTTGGATTGAGTATGCTGAAAAAAAGAAAAAGCTAAAGAAACAATCTTCAAAATCTAGCGTAAATAATAATAGCCTTAGTTTATTTGAGCTAAAAGATTTATCTAAAGCTAGAGAATCGCAAAACTCAGATATACTTTCAATGCTTGAAGACTTTTAATCTTCAGTAAGGCAAAGAGATTACACATGGATCAAAAAGAATTTATAGATCAACTCATTAACTGGGAAAAGTTTGATGCTTTTGCAAATGCTTCTGAAAGAATGAATGGTGTTACAAATGACATCGTTCTTCTTGAAGTGGAACTGTGGCAAAAGCAGCTTGAGCTTCTAACTCCCCTTGACCACAAAATGATAAGAGCTGAAATTGATAGTTGGGATATTGGTATTCCGTCGCAAGACGAACTCAATTTTAAGAATGTAGCACAGACCTACTCTAAGTTAGTTAACTACAAAATTAGAATTAGCGCTTGGCTGTCAGATGCTAAAGCATGGAAGGATGTATGCGATTCCGCTGTCAGATATATTGAAGAGTTAGCTATGGGTGCCTTTAGTGGCTCTGTTGCTGAAAAGAAATCAAATGCGCTTTTGGTTGTTCAACCATTTGTTCATTTGAAAGTAGAAACTTCACGTTTAGAAAATTATCTAGACAAACTTCATTCCACAATTGTTTTTTCTGCACAACAACTTGACTTGCTTTTGAAAGAAAGACAGTCAAGAGCAAAGCTTAATTTAAAGCTACAAAACGCAGGAGATGGACAAGATTAAGCAGGTTTTTCATGCTAAAATCAAGAAAAATAAAAAGAACAACGATCCCATATGGGAAATTTTTAAGGAAAAAAAACAATGATTAGAACAACCATAAAACTAAAACAAGAACAAAACGAACCAAAAAATAACCGAAACCTACCAACCCTAAAAGAAATCCTTGTAAACACTTCAGTTTACAAAGGTGAACCAAAAGAAATCACTCGAACACTTCGGCTTGTCGGAGAATCGGTGATCTTTTACGAAGTGCAGCCCAAGAAATGGAACGATGAAGAAAAAAAATGGAAAGAGCACGAATTTCCTGATGCAGAATTGACTAAGGCTCCTACACGAATTGGAGCGGACGATAAAGCAAGTTGTCCTTGGGCAAAAATGGGTTTTCAGCGTGTCAAAAAGTATGCACAAAGATGTTTTGAGCAACAAGAAGATAAAACCTGGGTGCATAAAATCTTAGTAAAAGGAACTACAGTCTTTCAACCATTAATTGTTTGGGAGGAAGGACGAAGAGAAGAGAGTGGTGATGACCCTAGTATTTCTTGTTTCCTTGGTGGTGATAAAGCCCCTCTTGTTAGAGTTAAGGCAAAGCACAACCCTGATGTTGTTGGAAAAACAGAATATATTGTTACAGTAGGCTCAGCTGAACATCAACTTACTGAGGAGATGATTAACATGATGAAGGCTATTTATTGTCCTTCTGCGGATGAATTAGCAGTGTTAAGAGAGGAGCACAATCAACTCATGGAAGAGAACTCAGAAATGCCAGAGTGGAGAGATTACTTTGCTTATGGACATAATCTTGCAAAGATTTATAAGTTTACTCCAGTAAAGACAGAATCAAATCAAGTACTAAAAACAGAGAACGAGAGACCTGTAGCAAATAAGCCTGCTCAAGTTTCAGCTGACGATGATTTTGAAATTGATGAAACAGTATCACAAGTTGATGATGTTGATTCTGGCGATGACGAGTTGGACAACTGGTAAGGAGAAACATGGCTAAAACTCCAGTTTTAAGCTCAGAAGAAAGGAAGAAGCTTCTTGATGCTAAATTAAAATCTAAAGGGCGTTTGCACAACAGAATTACTGGGGAAGGATTCGACACTAAAAATGTCGAATTCATGCCCCTAGATAGCATTCCGGAAATAGCTTCAGCTTTGGGTGATCTTCCGGGATTTGCTAGAGGCAATCTTATTGAATTTATTGGAGATAGTGGTTCAGGGAAAACCTATGTTGCTCTCAAAACAGGTGCAAGTTGTCAAAAAACTAGTAAACTGAAAGTTGCTTTCTTTAATGTAGAAAATGCATTCTATGAAAAACGAGCAAATCAAGTGGGGCTTATTACAAGAGACCCTGAATTGTTTGAATTGTGGGACAGTTTTGGCTCTGCAGAAGAAGTGTGCGATACGGTTACTGATTTGATTGAATCAGAGCTTTATGGTCTCATTATTGTTGATTCAATATCAGCTTTAATTCCGCAGGCAGAACTTGATAAAGGTTTTACAGATTCTGAAACAATTGCTCTGCATGCCAGACTTGTTGGACGTTTTGCTAAGAAACTTTGCAATCTCACATCCAAACACAAAACTTCTGTTATTCTGATTAACCAATTCAGAATGGGTAATTCAGGAATGATGTTTACTAAAAAACCTATGGGTGGTGAAGGCTTAGTATATTACGATCACTATAGGTTGATTTTTAAGAAGCTCACAGATGCAAAAGGCAAAATCTACAATGAGGCTAAGGAACTAATTGGCGGTAAAACTCATGTTACAATTAAGAAAAACAGATATGGGCCTCCAGAAGTGGAAACCATTTTCCCTGTTTACTTTACAGAAGAGGATGTCAATCCAATTGTCAATTTTGTTATGGTTGCTAAAGCTAAATACACAGAACTGATTAAAGAAGTGGGGCCAAGAAACAACAAAGTTCTTCAGTACATTACTGAAGATGGAGAAGTAATTGAGCACACTGATCCAAAAGAGTTCATTAAAAAGCTGCATGAAATTCCTTACACTCCAAAAAGAAAGCAACCTAATGCACCTACTACTGTATTTGAATACATTTGTAAACAAATCAAGTTGAATCAAAATCAAATTGAAGAGTTACTGCAATTGGCAAATTCAGATGAAGTGATTAAAATTGCACGAGACGAAGAAGTTGCAGAAGATTTTTATTCTTATGAAGAATCAAATTGAGCAATTTCAACGTGAACTTTCTCTCTCTCCTTATGCCCAACAAGCTATAGGGGAGAGAAATTTTTCTCAAGATACTATTCAAACTTTTCAAATTGGGTTTTGTCCTGCATTTGAAGGGTTTGAATTTGATTTACTAAATGGAAGAGTTGTCCTCCCTTTACATGATGCATACAACGAAGTGATTGCGTTTGCTGGCAGAAGAATCGACCATTACAGCATTCAGGTCAAAGATTACTATAAACACAAAACAAATTCTTTACAAGGATTAGAGAAGTACTCAAAATGGAAATCATCAAAGTGGATAAACACTCCATATACAAAATCTTCACATTTATTTAATTTGAATAGAGCTAAAAAACACATTTATGAAATAGGCTATTGCATATTAGTTGAAGGTTATTACGATGTAATGAGGCTACATGAATTAGGTTTTCCTAATACATTAGCTTTGTGTGGCACTAGTATTTCAGAAACACAATGCAATCTTATATCAAGATATTGCAATAAGGTTTTAATTATGTTAGATGGAGATGATGCTGGACAAATGGCGGCTGAAAAAAACTCAATAAAAACAAGGCAAAATAATTTGTTTACAAATATTGCAAAATTGCCTTTACATTTTGATCCTGACAATTTAGATCAAAATACTTTAAAATTAATTCACCATGAATTAACAATCTCGGATAAGGAACTGTATATAAAATTATGAAAGAAACTGAATGGATTTTGAAAAAATGTGATAGACAACTCAGCGAGGAATTGGCTGAAGAGTTAGAACTGCCCCTTCCTGTTGCTAAAATTTTAGTGGGCAGAGATATTCTTAATGCTAAACAAGCATTAGAATTCATCGAAAAACCAACTAAGCTTTTACGAAGCCCTAAAAAATTACCAGACATTGATAAAGCTGTTGAACGACTTAAGAAAGCTATAGAAAACAAAGAGAAGATTTTTGTTTGGGGAGATTATGATGTAGATGGAATCACTTCTACAGCTATTGTTGCCACATGCTTAAAAATTTTTAATGCAAATTTTATCTACAAAGTGCCAAGTAGATTTGCTGATGGATACGATATTAAAAGACACTCTGTAGACGAGTGTATTAAAGAAAAATGCAGTTTATTAATGAGTGTTGATTGTGGAATTGTTGCATTTGATACAGCAGAGTACGCTAAGACACAAAACATAGATATCATCATTACTGATCACCATTCTGCATCTGAAGATGGAAGAATCCCTGATTGTGTGGCTGTAGTAAATCCTTCGAGAAAAGATTCAGAATATGGTTTTTCAGGTTTGTGTGGAGCATCTGTTGCTTTCAAGCTGATGACACAGCTAGGTAGAGCTTTAGGGGCAGATATTGACAAAATTGTTGCTGAAAATCTAGAGCTAGTGGCACTGGGAACTGTTGCTGACGTGGCACCTATGATTGATGAAAACAGAGTATTGGTCGCAAAAGGATGTGAATTATTAAGTCGTTCGAAGAAACCTGGCATTCAAGAACTACTCAAGATAATTGGCGTGAAAGAAGTGGACACAACAGCAATTGGGTTTGGCATAGGCCCACGATTAAATGCTATTGGAAGATTAGCTGATCCTATGATTGTTGTTGAGCTTTTGCTTGAAAAGAACACTCAAAGAGCTAAGTTTTTAGCACAACAAACTGATGCGGCAAACAAAAGACGCCAACTTAAACAAGAACATATGCTGGAAGAAGCTATTTCAATAGTTAAAGAACAAAAACTCGATGAAATGCCCCTGATAGTGTGCTGGGCTAAATCATGGCACTCTGGATTAATAGGCTTAATCGCAGGTAAACTTGCAGAAAAATATCAAAGACCAGCTATAGTTTTAGCTCTGGGAGAAGATGGTAAAGCTAAAGGCTCCTGTAGATCCACCAGAACTGTTAATATTCTTAATATTTTGAAGCATAAAGATGCCTTGCAGTTTTACAGCAAAAAACTAGACGGCTCTCCAATTGTTGGTGGACATGCTTTTGCTGCTGGAATGGAGGTGCCTGAAGCCAATTTATTGAATTTCAGGGAGCAACTTTGTAAAATTATTACAGAACTTAATCCAGAATTTGCTCCAGGAAAAATAATTTACATAGCAGACTCAAGAATTGTTGCTGGTGAAATTGATGAAAAGGTTTATGAATCACTTCAGGGTTTAGCTCCATTTGGCTCAGGTCATCCTGAACCAGTATTTTGGGTTAAAAGCCTCAAAGTAAAAGAGCAAAAATACTTATCAAATGGAAAACACTTAAAGTTGACGCTGGAGAGCGACAAGTTTAGAGCCAAGAAATTATTTGGCTTATTATGGCACAAAGCATCAGATTACTCTGAAGATTACACAGATAAAAATATTGATATTTTATTCTCATTTGGAAAAGAATCACAAAACTATATGTCTAAATTTTACTTAAATATTTTAGATTTCAAAATTTCTTGAAATTTCAATTTTTTTTGAAATAACAAGATTATATTGAGCGTATATAATCATAAGGGCTGCTCTTGGTTAGCAGTCCTGGCTTGTGCTGTGCAAACAGTAAGCAAGCCAGGAGATGAATGAAAAGTGATTTACAGAACACAGAATTTCAATTAAGATTAGAAGACGCCGTGGTTAAATACCAAAATGTAGTAAAAACTGGAAACAGAAACGACCAAGAGCTTGCTTATAAAAGTGTAATTAGGCTCTACGACCCGATGAACTTTCACCAAGAGTGGTATGAAAAATATCATTATCTTTTTGACTCAGTAGATGATTTTCTTTCAGATTATCTCAGAGTTTTCGCCACAGTTTTAATTGGCTGGAAACCCAAAAGTATGAGATCAAAATCAAGATATGATGGCTCAGGAGAATTCAAAAATTATTTTATAGGCTCCCTTTATCATAATTATATTAACATGGTTAAAAGTGATCAAGCAGCAAAAAGAAATGTCACCAAACAATGTCCAATATGTGACAAATGGGTAAACCCAATTTCTACACACCTTATCACTCATCACACACACCTTTTATGGGAACATTTAGAGGAAACTGGAATTGTTGTTGAGGAATTGAAAAATTGCCCGTTTTGCAACAATTTTAAGCTCCCTAAGAATGCCACTGATAAAAGTAAAATAACCGATCTTATGAAGGCGCATTTCGTTTCTAAGCACACTTCAATGTTGTTTAGTAAGTTTAACGAACTTTTTCCCGGAATATCTACTTTATCGCCAAAAACTACATCTGTTCATGTCGAGGAGGAAGGAGAAAATCTAAATCTTTACGATATTTCTGAAGAAAAGGAAAACCTGATTGATAAGCTGAGCGTATTAAATTTATCAGATACACAAAAACAGATTATTAACAACATTCTGAATGGTGAAAACAATTTATCTTATAAATCTGACAAGTACACATGTACAAAAGATCAATGGGAAAAAGAAATGGAAAAATTAAAGGAGACGATGAGTATACATGGCCACGAATGAAAAAAAAGTTCTGATTGAAAACAAATCGGAAGTAGATGAGAAATTTTTATTTAACAATCAAACACAAATACAAAGAGTTACTTTAAAAGTCAGAGGTGGGGATTTTGATCCGCTCAAACCTGACAAAAAACCCACGGATCCAAACAAACTAGCTGGCGCGATTCTTAAGGTACTTTCTAAAGAAGATCACGTAAGGATTTTATCAGTAGGGCCGAAAGCCCTTAACATTGCAATGCAGGCTTTTAGGCTTGCTGCACAAGAAGTGGAAAGCAGGACTAATGGAGCTGTTTTAGTTTGTAGACAATCAGAATATGAGGCAATAATTGCGGATAAAAAAACTAAGGGAATATGCACACGAGTCTTCGGAATAACAATAAAAGAAGCTCTTTAATTAATGATTTGATTAAAGATTCCTTGGTTAATTTTGATGAAATTAAGCCAAAAGTAACTGATTCCAATTTACCAGTAATTGAGCGAGAAAATGTCAAAATTCTTATGGAAAAAAGGGTAAAAATGGTAGGCAAATTCTTGCCTTTTGACGAAATAACAATAAAGAAACGGCTACTTAGTTTTGTTAAAAAAAACAGAGTGGCCATGAGATATGAACAAGCTTGCTGTCGGCATATAAAGCAATTTTCTGCCGCAGCTTTTTTGTTCTGCGAAATTTGCGAAAATCCGCATGACAGTATGCTTTGGGATAGGTGTAGTGTATGTGGAGCTTTCAATAATTACAAAATTTAAATTTGAAAAACTTGAGAATTTTCAACTAAAATTCTTGAGTTTTTTCATAAAACGGAGAAAAAAATATGCTATTTGAAGAACAGTTATCACGAAAACCAAATCTATACCCATGGACACAAAAATTTATCGACGTAATGGAGGACGGACATTGGACTGTAAAAAAGTTTGATTTCCAAAGAGACATCCAAGACTATAAAGTGGCATTTAATGATGAAGAGAGGAGAGTAATTAAACACACTTTGTCAGCAATTTCACAGATAGAAGTAGACGTTAAGAAATTTTGGTCGAAACTTGGAGACAATTTACCGCACCCTAGCATTAATGATTTAGGTGGGGTTATGAATCATGTTGAAATTATTCACAACAATGCCTATGAAAAACTTTTAGAGCTATTGGGCTTAGAAGACATTTATGAAGAAAATCTAAAATTAGATATTATTCAAGGACGTGTCAAGTACTTGAGAAAGTATACACACAAATTCTATAAAAATTCAAAAAAGCAATACATTTACGCCTTGGTGCTTTTCACTCTTTATGTTGAAAATGCCTCTTTATTTTCTCAGTTTTATGTGATCAATTGGTTCGCAAAAACTTACAACGTTCTTAAAGACACTGCCCAACAAGTGTCATACACAGCTAAAGAAGAAACAATACATGCCTTAGTAGGTATTAAATTAATCAACACTTTGAGAGAAGAATATCCTGAATTATTCGATGAAGAGCTAGAGCAAAGAATTCTCCATGAAACCAAAGAAGCATATGAGTGTGAGGCTAAAATTATTGATTGGATTTTAGGGGATTTTAAAAAAGATTTACTTAGTAAAGATATTCTCAAAACTTTCATCCAAGACCGATTGAATAAATCACTAGAGGCAATTCATTTCAAGCCAGTGTTTGAAAATCTAGACGACAATCTTCTACAACAAACTGAGTGGTTCAATTTACAAGTTTCAGGAAAATCAAAAGCTGATTTCTTTGACACTGAACCTGTGACTTATGCCAAAGGCAACAAGAGTTACAACTTGGAGGATGTAATCTAATGAAAAGATACGAATGGTTGAATGATGATTCCAGACTATTTTTATCCAGAGGTTATCTCAAAGAAGGCACACAGGCCGAAGATAGAATTGCAAAAATTGTCGACACAGCCGGAAAATATTTGAGTAAAATCCCAGACTTCAAAGAAAAATTTGAAGAATATTTGGCTCTCGGTTATTATTCAATGGCTTCTCCTGTATGGGCTAATTTTGGCGAAACTAGGGGCTTACCAATTAGCTGTAATGGCCAGTTTATTGATGATACAATGGAGTCAATTCTCTACTGTAACAGTGAAACTGGTATGATGACTAAATATGGTGCCGGAACTTCAGCATATTTCGGTGCACTCAGAGGAAGAGGTGCGCCTATCTCAGACGGCGGTGAATCATTTGGTGCATGCCACTTTATGCAATTGTTTGATACGACCACCAAAGTAGTGTGCCAGTCTAGCGTTCGTAGAGGCGCGTTTGCGGCTTATTATCCTGTAGAAGGGCCAGATATTCTTGATTTTCTTGAAATTCGAGAATTAGGCAACCCTATCCACAAAATGAGTATTGGCGTGACAATCACAGACAAATGGATGAACGAAATGTTCGGCGGTGATGTAGAAAAAAAAATGATTTGGTTGAGAATTTTAAGAAAGAAATTTGAAACAGGATATCCATACATTTTTTGGACAGATACTGTCAACAATAATGCACCTATATGGTTCAGAGACAAAGGATTAAAGATTCATGCCTCTAATTTGTGTTCAGAAATTTGCTTGCCATCAGATAACGAAAATTCTTTTGTGTGCGACCTATCATCAATGAATTTACTTTATTATGATGAATGGAAAAACACAGATGCAGTGGAGATTCTTACCTATTTCCTTGATGCAGTCATGGAAGAATATATTCAAAAAACTGAAAATATTCCTTTTATGGATAAGGCTAACAGATTTGCTAAAGATCATAGAGCGCTGGGAGTGGGTGGACTTGGATGGCACTCTTATCTTCAAGCTAACTCTATTCCATTTGAAAGCATGAGTGCTAAACTCAAGAATGTGGAAATCTGGAAGTTTATCAATCAAAGAACGATTGCAGGTTCAGAAAAATTAGCACAACTTTATGGTGAGCCAAAAGTTACTAAGGGTTATGGCAGAAGAAATTCAACACTTGTTGCTATCGCTCCTACTGTTTCGTCATCTTTCATACTTGGACAAGTTTCACAAGGCATTGAACCAATCGAATCAAATTATTTTGAAAAAGATTTAGCTAAAGGTGATTTCCCTTATAAAAATCCACATCTCAAAGAGGTGCTCAAGACTTACAATAAAGACAACAAGGACACTTGGGGTTCAATTCTTGAGTATGGAGGATCTGTACAGCATTTAGATTTTCTTAGCGATCATGAAAAAGAAGTTTTCAAAACTTTTATGGAAATATCGCAAAAAGAAGTGATTATTCAAGCTGCTGCAAGACAAAAGTTCATTGACCAAAGTCAAAGTTTAAATCTATCAATTCACCCTGATACACCTGTGGTTGAATTAAGTAGGCTTTTGAAATTTGCCTGGGAATCGGGTGTTAAAACCCTTTATTATCACAATGGTCTAAATCCAAGCCAAGAGCTTGCTAGAGACTTAATGGCAGACCAACATGCTTCAAGGGACATCAACAAATGTGTTAGCTGTGAAGCATAAAATTGTAAAATAAATATATGACCACAGAATACGAATTAAGAGCAGTGATTATTTTAGATGCTCTTGCTGAACAAGAACTTGGGACTAGAGATAACCCCAAGTTCTTACAAAAATTAGAGCTACTTTTACAAGATGTGGAAACTAAAACAATTTTTACTACTGTTTTAGAAGAAAAAGAAGTGAGAGAATTAGTGGGGCTGAAAAACCCACTTACATCTAAGCAAATGATTGATTTTGCTACATTATTAAGATCAAGAGAAGAGCCAATTAAAATGATGGTTCCAACAGAATCTCTTGAGCTTACGAAACAAGATTTATTACAAACAGCAAAATTAGACGACAAGCCTAAACCGAGAAGAAAAAGATATAGAAACCGCAAAAACCGCAATCAGAACCATCAAAATAAACGTAATAATAATTGATGGATAATTACATAGAATTAGCATTGAGAACTGAACCTAGTAAGGAGCAGTATGATGAAATTGTCGCCAGAGTGGGCAATCCAGAAATCATCAGACTGCTTCATGCTTTTATGGGCATGTCTACTGAAGTGGGTGAAATTCTAGATGCACTGAAGAAACACGTTTTTTATGGGAAAACATTAGATTTAGTAAATGTTTGCGAAGAATTTGGTGACCTAGATTGGTTTAGAGGGATTGGAATTGATGCTTTGAGTAATCTGCTAGGCACAGACCCTAAATCACTTGACGAAACAATTAAAAAAAACAACATTGAAAAGCTACAAGCTAGGTATCCAAATAAGTTCACAGAAACTGATGCAATTCAGCGAGATTTAACCGCTGAAAGAAAAATACTCGAAAATGAAATACAACCCAAGAAAATGACTAGATACGGAGAAAACGAAAACAATGGCTAAAGAATACACATACTCGGAATCGTCACAAATTTTAGAAGTGGCTAAAAAACTCAAGGCAAGATATATCAATGTTATTGGATATATTCAATTAGATAAGATCTTTTTTGCATTTAAAGGCGGAGATATTTCTGAAGATTTCACTTATGAAATGCAAGGACTTAAAAGCGACTGGGTTAAACAAACACAAGGAAATGCTAGTGAAGCAAAAGTTTATTGTATTGCAATGAGCTATGACTTTTTCACAAAGGCAGAAGGCCCCTTGCTAGAGTGGACACTTCTTGAATGCTTGTACAGCTGCCATCCAAAGATGGATGGAAAAATGAGGAGAAAAGATGTTCATGAGTTTTCAAGAATTCACAACACTCTTAACGACTTAGAATGTTCTAGAGAATGGAGAAAAAACACGCATCTTCCTAGTCTACTTGGAGACGAAACGATTGTTTTCGGAATGAGTGACGATGACCCTATATAATAAATATAGACCTAAATCTTTTAAAGAATTAGTACAAAGCAAATACGCAAAAGGTCTCTCAACAAATGAGTTGACACACCATGCCTATATGTTTTTTGGGCCTCCAGGCACTGGGAAAACCAGTGCCGCAAGGCTTTGTATGACTAAATATGTAGATGAAAAAGATAGTCAGTTTTGTGTGGATGGAAAGCATCCAGATTATTTTGAAATCAACTGTGCAATCAATAATGGTGTAGATGATGTAAGAAGAGTGGTTTCAGACATTGTGAATACATCTCCAATGACCTGCAAGTACAAGTTTGTAATTTTCGATGAAGCACACATGCTGACAACACAAAGCCAAAATGCCTTACTTAAAACAGTAGAGGAGCCACCAAAACATATTAAATTTTTCTTTTGCACTACTGAGCTCAATAAAGTTCTTCCAGCAATTAGATCCAGATGCCAAATTATACCATTCTTAAAACTGCCTTTGCCAGCAATTGAAAAGGTGCTTAAGAATGTTTGTGTAGGAGAAAACATTAAATATAATGAAGAAAGTGGGAAAATGCTCGCTAGTTTAGCTGATGGCTCCGCCAGAACAGCAATAAATTTATTTGAGCAGTGTCAATCTGTATTTAACGATTCAGATGCTGTAGCTCAAATAATTGGCACAGCTAGCATGGCCAATTTTCATAACCTCACAAAACTAATTTGCGACAAAAATAAACCAGAAAGCATTAAATTAATGAATCAGCTTTTTGCAAACACTATTGACCCAAATTCATTGATGAATAAGTATGCAGATTTTTTAGCTGAATTAATTTCATTGAATGTTGTAGCCAATAAAACAGATAATTTTGAGTTAGAAAAATTATTAATTATTTCCGAACATGTTTGTGATATATTAAAAGATTTTAAAATTTTGCAAAATATAAAACTTATTTCTGAAATAAACGTACTAAAAGCAATAGAAAAAATGTAATTCGTTGCTTTTTTTTGTAAAATTAAGTTAATGCAAGAATATGACTTAATTTTAAACCATCTAGTCAAAAAAGCTAAAGCCGGAAACGAGCAAGCTTTTAATGAAATTTTAAGAATACTTGACCCTGAAATTAAAAAAATTGCTCATAAATTTTACATTGTTGGAAGTGATGAACAAGATGTAATTCAAGAATGCAGAATTGGAGTGAATAAAGCTGTTAAAGATTTTGATGAACAAGGTGGAATGACGTTTAAGAATTTCTGTATGAGCTTGTGTTGCAAAAGACATTTAATTACTGCGATGTCTCATGCTAATACTCAAAAATTTAGATTACAAAATGAGGCAGTTAGTTTGAGTGCCCCTGTTTCAAAAAATGAAGAAGACGGCATTCAAACTTATGCAGATTATATTCCTGATCCAAATAGTGATTTGTTAGCCCAGTATATTTTACGAGAGGAATTTGAAACTAATTTAGATATGATATCTGAAAAACTTACGAAACTAGAAATGTCTATTTTTGAGCAATATTCGATCAATTCTTCATATAAACATATTGCAGACAATTTACAAGTGAAACCAAAAACTGTAGACAACGCTTTGATGCGCATTCGCAAGAAATCTAACGAAACTTACCAAACTTATTTAGCAACACATTCAATTATAAATTATGGAATTAGCACGTCTATTTCAACATCGTCTATAGTAGAGATGTGCATAGTGGGACTAGGAGTGACCAATTTTACTTACTTTGGCACAAACATCTGAATTCAAACGTATAATTAAAGTATGAAAACCCAATTGTCAAGAAATTTACTTGAATCTGCTTTAAACAGGTGCTTTGAAGCATGTGAACGTAAAGTAGCTGACTCTGAAGTAAATCTTGAGTTTTGCGATAATCAATTAAAATTAAGAACAAAAGGCCCTGTAACTTACTACGAAGAAACAATTGAAACAATCAGCTGTGACGATGACAATGCTTTTGCAATAAAAACTTCTATGCTTTTGGAGTTTGTGAAACACGTAAGTTCTGAAGTAATTGTTTTATCTTTTAGTCCTGAAAAGAAAAGTTGCATGGTGTCAACAGATTCAAAGAAGTCAAAAATAGCAATTCCTACACTTTCTTCTGAATTTCATTTAGGACAAGTTGGTAACTTTGATGTTGAATTTGAAATTGAAAACTCTCATGAGTTTTTAACAAAAATGATGCATTCTATGAAATTCTGCTCTAATGATTCCCATCCATTTGATTCTATTCACTGCAAAATAACAAAAGATAAACTAGAAGTTAAAGCTACAAATGGCCCATCTTTTTATTCTTCAAAATTAGATATTATTTCGAGCGGGGAATTAGAAGTTTTATTGCCTAAAAAATCTCCAGTTATTTTGAAAAACATTTTTCTAGAACATTTTAAAAAGTGCTCCGTTAATTCAAGAGCTATGCAATTTGAAACGGAGTCATGTAAATTAACTATTTTTATCTCAAAAGCAGAAGATGATTCAATTTCTGAAAAAATTCTTGAGTTGACTAATCAAGAAGCAGCAGCAAAAATAAAAGTTTCTGTTCATGAAATTTCTAAAACATTGAAGTTTTTTTGCGGTATTTTTGACAAAAATAATGTTGATCTAAAGATCAGCGAAGAAGTTTTGAGTATACGTTACACAGAAGGCCAAACTGGAGCCATTGAGACAGTTACATGCGAAGAATGTAGTGGCTCTGCTGATACTCAGTATAATCCAAAAAGTTTGCTTGATTGCTTGGATTCAATTCAATCTTCTTGGGTCAACATGGATTTTATAAAAATCCAAGATGGCTTTTTTCTTTGTAAGCTAACAAACACCAATACTATTATATTATTATGTCCAGCAAAACTCTAGAAGGCGAATCTTATTTTATTTTGAAAGAGTTGGATAGAATCACACAAAACAAAAAAGTGATTTATAATCCTGAACAAATTCCAGCTTTTTCATTGTTTAATCAAGCGGATTATTATGTTTTTTTTGATCCAGACAAAGAGCTCATAGAAACTTTGAGTGGAGATAATTTTATTGTCTGTTTTATGGAAAAGAATGTGGATTTAAGGGCTGACTATATTAAAAAACTTAAGTCTAAAACGGTTTTCACTACATATGAGCCAATTCCCACTACTGATCCAGGAGCCTTGCTTGAAGTTTTTCCTGAAATAAGTTTCAAAAACAACACTTTGCCGTTCAAAAAAAATCCTTTGAAATACAAAGGACAAAAACAAAACTATGAATGGTTCGATTTGAATTTAATTGATGATTTGTATCAATTAGGCGACAATAATATTTATGGGTACGTATTTGACTCATTTTTTGACATTTGGAGATTCACCGATCATTTATGGACTGGAAATAACTTATGTTTATCTCAAATTAAATTTATAGATGACACAAATTTTGAAAATTATTTCAATCGCATTAGAGAAACATCAAAAGATTATCTTGAAATTTTACAAACAGGTGCCAATAATTATCATGAACACAAAAGGTTGTTGCCGCAAACGGTGATGACAAACGAATATAGATTTGAAAAAGTAAGAGAAAAGGTTAATTTGCTGAAAAAAAATTACTGTTTAAGCGCAATAAGTGAAATTGATACATGTTTAAAAAATGTAAGATTAGGTTCAAACCCGAAATTAGAACTTGTAAAGCTATTTTATAAGTTCAAACAAAATGTTAAATGATGACTATAACCAAAT
>Ga0209500_10000383_pt1 | contig 38495 bp, 46 predicted proteins | sample S_140212_EF_Meta_FD_187323 | JGI IMG/M metagenome (GOLD analysis project Ga0209500, IMG submission 187323) | Freshwater microbial communities from Lake Simoncouche, Canada to study carbon cycling - S_140212_EF_MetaG (SPAdes) (version 2) | ecosystem: Environmental > Aquatic > Freshwater > Lake ... | reverse complement strand
TGTGAGAGAATGATGTCGTAGAGGTCTGTTTGTTCTTTTTGTGTTCCTCTTGCTCTATTTTCTTTTTCTTTTGCTTTTGATATTTTGGGCCCAATTGTTCTTCCAGATGAATAATAAATTCCTCGTTTTCCAAACGCATCTACAACCCTATCCATTTGATTTGTTCTCCGATTTCCAATACCACCCCAAGGAGATTTAGATTCTCCTGATGCAATTCTATCTTTTTCTTTTTGTGATTTTGTTTCAATTCTATCTAATTTTTTCTTAGTCATCGGTTTGTAACTTTCATCAAGTTGCTCAATCTCTTCCATAATACTCTCTCTCCAATCTTCACTCATATTCACCATAATGACTTCTGCTTGTTCTTGTGTTTCAGCATAACCTTCATCTAAAAGATGTGAGAGAATGATGTCGTAGAGGTCATAACTATCAGCAAGACCTACTCCTGCTATTCCAAATCTTCTACCACCCATCATCTTATAGTCATTCAAACGACCAGATATTGGTCCTGAGTTTGGACTATCCTTCACACCTTGTGCTGAATTCCCTCCACCTTTAATAGACCCAGATGATTTAAGAGGTTTAACATCAAATTTTGTGCGGGCAGTCATTCCTCCACCAGCACCACGTAAAGCAGCAGCAGTATGTCTTTGTGTCGATGGTTGTAATCCTTGTTTTGCTGGAGTAGTCATAGTCATAGCAGAATCTTTATCCAAAGTAGTTCTCATTTCACGACCAACAGAAGCAATTTTATTTGCTCTAGTCGCAGTTCCTGGGGCAGAACCTCCTGCTGCTTTTCTTTGTGCTAATTCGGCATGTTTTGCCTGAGCATTTTGCTTTGGACCAAAATCCCAAGGTTTATAATCTTCCTGATTATAATCTTCTTGGAGATAAGGAGAAGTATAAGGCCAACGGTTCAGCACGTTGTGCTCTTCATTTGCTCCCTCAACTAAGATTTGTTGAGAAAGATTTGAAATATTTTGTAAGTCCCTATAATTCATTTGCTTTTTACAGTTCTATCAAAGTATTTATAAAACTGTATCAAGTTTATAATTCGTAATCAGCAACTCGGTTTTCACATTATCTTGTGTTCCTTTTTCACCACGATGAACCATAGAATACCTCAACTTCCATTCATCTATATTATACTCTTTATAACGACTTAACAACCAATCATTAAGATTGTAAGTAATCATAAAACGATGAGGGCATTTATCCACATCATCAGCAAATCTTTCGTGTGAGAATGACGAGTGAAGTTTTCTTCCAGTTCCATAAAGGAAATCCTTAATATCATAAGGTGGGTCAAGAAATACAAACACATCATCACCCTCTGCGTTCATCACTTCTTCATAGTCAATATTAGTAATCTTCCAATCCTTAATGATATAAGAATATCGTGGAAGTTTATCAATACCAACTAATGAGAAGTTGGACCGTGATGCTTGAACTGAAAATGTTGAGTTCTCTGTAAGACCAGAATAAGAACACTTATTCATTACAAAGAACGCAACTGCTTGTTCTAATGGTTCAAGATTACCAATCGTATGAGAGTAATCATCAAAGAGTTCTTGGTGTGCGTTATCATCACCATTCACTTCTTCTTTGATTGCTCTTAGTTTATCTTTGAGAACTTGTCCGTTATCACGAAGTTGAACCCAAAAGTTATACAAGTAAAAATACTTGTCGTTGACCCAGATAGGAACTTTTGGATAGTTCTGCGAAACCATTAAAGAAATACTTCCACCACCCAAGAAGGGTTCACGGAACTCTTTGAAATCACTAGGAAACCAAGGAGCAAGAGTTTTGAGTGCTTTGCTCTTGCCTCCGGGATAACGCAAGCAAGTTTTGAGTGGAAACTGTTTCATCGGTTCTTAATCCAATCCGTGATTACTTCATTTAATACTTGAGAAATTTTAACACCAGAAGATGGAAATGTAAAGTTAGAAATATCCAAATCCAAATATACCAATTCATTTTCTGGAATTACTGTTTTAACACCATCACCTGAAGTAAAATAGTATTTTTGTGCTATTTCTCTTGTAGTAAGAGCAACTTTATAATATTTTGTATCAACAATCATCAAATAATCAAGTTTTGTTTCACTTTTGAATTTTTCAAAAGTTTCATCATTGATTTTTCCATAATAATTTTTCATTTTTATTTTGCTAGTTCCTCCTCTTTTTAGGAGATATCCTTGCCCGAATTTACCTTCTATGAATACTTTCATCCCATCAACTGTTAATTCAAAATCAATACCATCTTCATCAATATGAATAATTGAAGAAAAAGCAGGTAAGCACAACTCAACAATTCTAGAACGAAGGAAATTGTCTGCTCTACTTTTAAATCCTTTGTCAGCATATACTTCTTTTATTGCTCCAAGGATATTATTCCAATCCCACTGGATTTCGCAGACAGTTTTCAAATATTCAATGGTAATCATTTTTTGTTTTTTCCTCGGTAAGTTTCAGTTTGTGCGTGGCAGTTAGGGCATAATAAACGAAGATTTTCCAAACGATTGTCGTGATGATTTCCGTTTATATGGTCCAATTCAATTGGAGTTGGTTTTCCTCTCCATTCAATTATACCACATTCTTCACATTTATGTCCTTTTATTCCTTCGGCAATTAGACGAAGTTTGAGTTTGTATGATTGGTGATGGGAATTTTCTGTTAGATAGAATTCAATTGGTTTTTTAGGTCCAAGTTTTTTTCCTTTGCTCCATCCTTGTCCATTAGCACCATCAGCAAGACTAATACCAAGTTTTTCTATTCTTTGTTGAGCAATTTTATAATTGCCTCCTGCTTCTTTTAGACCAAGTTTTGCTAATACTTGTCTTACACTAGTAGATGTTTTTACCGCATCAATAAATTGATTATCAGTATAAGTTCTAGGTTTTCCCATAATGGTAAAGGCAAAGACATTATTATTTATAAACTTTACCTTTTAAGTGCGAGTAGGGAGACTTGAACTCCCACGGGCAATGCCCAACAGATTTTCTTACCACTATAGTTTTCACTACCCTTTCGGTTTGTGGTCTGGACTATACCTTCATCATACCTTTCGGTTTAGATGTTCCCCGTCTAGTCTCTACACCTTCATCTTACGATGCTTGGCTCGGTATTGCCATTTTACAGGTTTCACCGAATTTGAGGAATTACACTCATAAGGTTTCCCAAATGAGGCTCAATTTTCATAAGTCTGGTGTGTCTACCGATTCCACCATACTCGCTTGTATAAGACTATCATAACTCAAAGAATCACAATAGTCAAGTGTGCCGTGTGGTTGTGAATCCAAATCAAATCTTTTTGATAAGTGCCCCACTGCTCTTATCTAAAGTTTTGAACCACGGCGATGCTCGTTACTGGAATTGAACCAGTCTATATCCTGTTATGAGCAGGGCGCTATCAACCAGATGGCTAAACGAGCAGAAAAAATAAAGACCTAGACAGTCACGAGGACACCATCTTTCTTCATTTGAGAAATCATCTTACCAACACTTTCTCCAGCATTAAAAGTGTTGCGAAGTTTGCCTTTGAAACCTTCAATGCTATCACACTTGAAGACATAAAACTTATCAGGTTTGTAAGTGTAGGCAACACCAACTTCACTGGTTTCAGTATTAAAAGAAAGTTTAGCAATCGCACCAGAGGTGCTAATCTCAAGAACTTCCATCGTGCCCCATTCATTTGATTACCTTGTAATCATAACACGGATTGGGGTGCTGGGAAAGGACCTTGTGCCGGTTTGGGAAGTGGTCCTGATTATTTGCGTGTTTTTCTAACAATTGGATGACTTTTTGTTAGTTCTTTGGGATTTGGACCTCCCCATTTTTTAGGAGTTCTTTTTCTTGTATCACCTTGTTCTATTGGGGATGGAAAGATATTACTATCTGCCCAATCTGCATTGCCTTTAAACTTTCCTCCTACGTATCTTCTTGCTTGACCCCTAGTAGCATTTCCTCCACCACCTTTGGCAGATTGACTCATACCATATTGATTATCAGTTCTTGTTGTATCTAATCTTCTATCTTTTTTAAACTCGTGAGGAGGAGTTTTATGTTCTAATGGTTTCTTTTTACCCAATAAAGTTTTCTTTTGTTTGGGAGCATTAGAGGTTTCAGTATCATCAACTTCCTTCATTCCACCGTATCTAGCCATATCTTTATCACTTATATCCATCTGATGTTTGTTTGGATCTTCTACACCAGTTCTTGATCTTTTTGCTTTATTTTTTTCTGCTGGAGTATGCCCACTTTGTAAAGGATATTTTGAGTCATTCCAAGGCACTTTACCTTCATAAACATCCAAATATGTTTCTCGTGCCTCGGTTATAAACTGTTTATATGTCTTCATCTTACAACTACTTTTGTATTATTTATTCAAAAGACCTCGCATACCTGTCCTATTCACAAATCCTTCAAGTAAGTCATTGATTGATAGGACGAACCTTCACAAAGATTTCCTCTGGAACTTCACCAAAGTATCCTTGTAGCCAAGGGCACAACCACACAGGAGCACAAAGTGTTGTATCAGTATAAGTCGTTCCTTCTTCATCACCAACTTCTTTTACAAGCAGAGTATCATAATCATCTGGTTCTTCTGTATTCAAAATGATTTCCATTTGGTCATTTTCAACTGCGTGTCGTCCACTTTCAAAGTAAAAGTGCTCGTCAATTGCTTCTTCAGTTCCGTTTAGGAGTAGTTCCTGAACTGTATTATTATGGGGGTGGTCAAATGCCCACAGTCCATCTTCAAGTTTGTAAGCAACGATTGTGAGTTCCATAGTGTTCTTTGATTTCCAGTATCATAGCATAAAAAAAGACCCCTTGGTGGGGTCTTGTGCCGGTTTGGGAAGTGGTCTTAAACTTCTTATGCAATATTAGAATTAGTATTTTTCTTGGTGCCGTTCTTCACCATTAAGTTTCCACCCATAATTTTATTAACTGTTGGTTCTGGTAAATCATCCCCCCTACTATGTCTATTAATATATCCAGTAGGTGTTTTAGTTAATCCCCTAGTGCCAGCATCTCCAGATCTAGATCCCCCCTGGCGTGGAAAATTTAATACATTTGGAAAATCTTCAACAATACTCTCTCTCCAATCTTCACTCATATTCACCATAATTGCTTCTGCTGCTTCATAAGTATCAGCATATCCTTCATCAAGAAGATGCGAGAGAATGATGTCGTAAATATCTACTTCTTCATTCTTTGTCTTTCTAACGATTTCCTTTGATGCTTTTTTCTTTTCCTGTGGTGGAAGTTTTTGTGAAGTTGGTGCTCCAGGATCCTTTCTAACGATTGTAGAAACTCTTGATTGAGTTTTGTTTGCGTGATCACCAATACCGTGAGGAATGATTCTTGAAATTCTACCAAACTGTTTTACTTTTGGAACATCAACACCAGGCTTAAATGACTTCGCGTCAGTATCTTGAGTGAACTTCTTATCAGCACCATATCCACTTCCGTCTCCCTTTTCACCTGAAAGTGCTTTTTCTTTAGGAAGTGGATTACGCTTTCTAGGTTGGTATTCTTTTACACCAGGTGCTCTTTCTTCATCGAGGTCGGCATAAACACCAATATAAGCTTCGTGAAGATTGTAAATGTCTTGGGAGTTCATTGCTAGAAATCTTTTTATTATGTATTTATTTATATATTATTCCACTTTACCAGTCATAAGTCCTGTTTTGGGAGATGCTTTGGTAGATTTCTTACCAAAGATTTTCTTATAAAGTTTTCCTCTCTTTGCTTCACCAGTTTTCTTATCCTCACCAGGCATAACTGCTGTTGGTTTTCCAATTACAGTATCACCTTTCTTTGCTCCTGCTTTCTTCAAGTGTTTTGGAGTATCTTTGATTGCTTGAATAAAGTTTCTACCTCTTTCCATCTGTTGGGTTCTATCACCTTTACCAACATCACCATCTCGGTGCATAATATCTACAGTATGAACTCTTCCAGTTTTAGAAGCACCAGATTTAGTCATTTGTTTTTTCAAATCTTTCACTCTTCTTACACTTTCACTTGAAGGTGCGGATTTGAGTTTAGTCATTCCCCTTGGAGTTCTTCCTGCTGGTTTCATTTTAGTGATAAGTCTTTCACCTTTTGCTGCTCTTCTTGCTGATGAATAGGTGCGAATGAAATGGTCTTGCTTTGTGCTTCCATAATCATCATCAGTATCTTCACTATCATAAGTCGTATAATCTCTTGCTCTCTTTCTCAAATCTTTAGTGGAATACTTACCAGTTCCTTTCAGTCCTGCTTTCTTTGCGACTGATGCTGTAGTTCTTTCTTGCTTATCCATATCAGCACCACGACCACGAGCAAGAGTTGCTCTACCTCTGGTCCTTTCACCAGTAGAACTCTCTTCTAGTTCATATTCAAAACTTTCCTTTGGTTCTTTTAGATTTTTACGATAAATTTCGTTCCTTTTTGAGTCAGGAACATCTTTGTGGTCGTTCCATTTTCTCCTATATTGTCCTTCAGTTTCGTCTGTTTGAAAATCTTTTCCAAATCTATGTCTTTTATTTGATGGAACTTTTTTTCCTTTCTCATCATCGTGAGCAATCTTTAACTTTCCATATCTTTCCAAATCTCTTTCACTTGGAATTCTATTTGGGTCTTCAACTCCAGTAGAAATCCTTTTTGCTCTATTCTTTTCTCTTGGAGTTAGTCCAGATTGAAGTGGTTTCTTAGGATTATCCCACTCCACTTTACCTTCTTCTATGTCGTAAATATCTACTTCTTCTTTTACTCTACTTCTTTTACGATATTTTCCATCAGAAGAAAGTTCATAATCTTTTTCTAATTTAGTTTTTGATTTTTTTTCTCCTCTATCTTGATTTTCAAGTTCTTTAAATCTACTTACAATAGGGTCGTGATTTCTCATCACAGACTTCAGTTTTTTAATTTGAGATGCATTTTTCTTAAGCAAAGTTCCAAATCTACCTTCATCACCAGTAACTCTTCTTTTGTGAGCATACAACTTAGCTTGACGAGATTTACGACTTATTGCCCCTAACATTCCCGTATATTTATTCCCACTTGGAAGTGGTTCGTATCCTTCAACTAACTCACACTCTAAAATGAACTCTTGAAAGGTTTTCATATATCTTTTTTGATTATTTATTTGCTTCCCTTTCTTTTTCCCTTTCTCTTCTCAGTAAAGTAGACTGGAATGGTCCAACATGTTTTTCCAGTTCTCTTCTCTTTCCTGCAGCAAGTAAACTTTTACCATGAACATGTCCAGGTAAAAAATCTTCTGCTTCTTTTTCTAAATTGTGTGCTGCTGTATGTGCAATAGCAGTTCTTATTCTTCTTTTTGCTGGTGTTTTTGGTCCTACTGCGCCCATTAAGTTTTTATGATGATGTCCATGATATATACCTTCTTCAGCATCACGTCTTACTCGTTCTGCCCATTGTTCGGGGCTCATAGATGCTTTGAGTTCTGCCGATTTTTCTAATGGAGTAATATGATGAACTTCAAGTTTGACTGCAGATAACTTTCTGGCTTTTTTATTAGCTTTCTTTATATCATCTTTTGATGATAAATCTTTTATCATTGCTTGTCTTTTTTCTTCAGTTTCCTTTTTGGAGTCTTTAGGGGTAATTGCAAATCTAGGTCTTCCATTTTTATAATAACCTTTTGGTCTCAATACATAATTAATTCCATTATGTGTTTGTTGTGATATACCTTTAATTGTTCCAGTCTCTGTATATGCTTTCTCTGCATCAGATAACCACTTAGAATGTAAATCGGCATCAATTCCGTGTTTATTTGCTTCAGCAATAAACTCTCTAAAAGTTTTCATCTTCCATACCCCCTCCTGTAGTCGTATCCACCGGATTTACGATAGGCTTCCTTTGCTCTCTTATCAGCAACCTTCTTTGCAGGTGTTCTATCATTCCAAGCACGTTCAGTTTTCTCTCCTGGAACTTTCTTCTTACCACGAAGTGCTCCACCTTCTCCGTGTGGTTGTGGTACATATCCAAATCCTGGACCACGACTAGTTCCACCTTCGGTGCTATAGGTATGATGAACTGGGTCTCCAGGCATTCCTCGTCCTTGCTTAAATCTACCCATTTGTGCTTCTGGATTTGCTCTTTGGGTGACTAATTTCTCTACTTTCCAATTACCACTTTCATCCTTTCTAGCGTGCTTGGTAGTTACAGGTAAAGTGAGTGGTGTTTTCTTTTTACCAGCAACTTTATCTTCTTTACGCATCTCGTAAAGGTATGCTTCTCCTAAAAACTCTTTGAGTGTTTTCATTTTCTTACGATTTCTTGCTGGATGTGAAACTCTTCCACTGTCTAGATTTCTTTCCGCTTCTCCTCTCTTTCTTCCCCAAGTTTGCATCAGAGCAACACCAGGACTTTCAATATTTCCTGTTCTTACGAAGTCTTTAGGAGATTGTGCGGCAGATAGAGCCATCGTTGCGGCTAAGAAAGCATTTGCAGCTTTTTCTCTTTTAGTTGCTTCGGAAATCATTTAGACACAAAAAGACCTGCAACTATTTATTAGATGCAGGAGAATTAACATATGAAAGTGATTTTACAAAAAGTTCAGTAAATCTTTCTTGTCTATCTGGATGAACGTATGCTGGATTTTGTGAGATTGCCTTACGCAAAACATCCATTTCCTCAAACTCTTCTTTACTCAAACTCATTTAGAAATCCTCATTGGTATGTTAGCATTCTAACACACTATCTAGGTATATGACGTTTCCTTAAGAATGTCTTCAGGTTTCAGTAAAGTCTTGTAACATCTTGATTTCTCGGTCCAACTCCGCATCATTCTTGCGTTTGCGAAACTCGGACCATAAAGCATTATGAACATCCATAAGTTCAGTAATCCAAAATCCTTCAGGGTAGATACCCAATGCATCTTGAAGACCACGATGACTTACTCCTTCTTTCTCTGCATCACACATAATGTAGCAGATTGCTTGGACCATATCATACTTATCTTCAGAAGAAAGCATATGATACTTTCCTACTGCTTTTTGAACCGATGCTTCGGATGCTTCTTGCAGTTGTTTATAAGAATCAGATTGATACCATTCGTTAAGAGCAGCACCAAACTCATTAGGTTTTTTTGTTTCTTCAGTCATTGAAAAACACTCCAAAGTCTCCACTACTTCCTGATTTACGTGATTCAAGTTTATCCAACAAAGAATCAGTACTCATTACAGATTCAATACGACTAATCAAATCTGCAATCACACCACAAACCATTGGTCTTTCAGTTCTTGCTGCAAATGCAAGTGCATTACGAAGTGATTGTTGTGCTTCAGTCATTGATTCTTCTACTTGTGTTGCTAGTGCCATTTCAGTTCTCCTTTTTAGTTACTTTAATCATTTTAAACGAACCATCACCTTGATCAATCCAATCTACAACATCCCCTTCTTTTAGATTTGCTGCTTCCAACAAATCCTCTGGTAAAGATACAAAATTTTCATCATCAATATATTCAACAGGAAGAACCCACTTCTTCACTTTGTCTTCTTTTTGTGGAGACATCCAAATGCCCTCATCTGACATTTTCCAACCAGCATCAATTGCTTGTTGGTGTGTTAAAGATTTTGCCTTTTCTTCTGCTTCTGCTTTATCGCACATCGCATCCATCTCTTCTTCTGTGTATTGCTGATGTTCTTCTGGGTAATAGTTTTCTTCCCAAAAGTCATTCCAAGCACCTTTATATTCAGGTGATGTATCTTCTTTATCGCAGATAAGATTTTCTCCTTTCTCAAGATAATCATCATATGCTTGGATATGCCCAACACCATTACCATTCAGAAGAGCAAGAAGTTCATATGCTTCTGATGCACACTTCTTATAGGTATAATAGTTGTCCTCAACAACACCTTTAATCACATCATAGATTTCTTGTGGTGTTGCACCAGAACTCATCGCATCGTACAGAAAGTTCTCAACTTGTCCGAGTGCGTATTTCTTATAGTCCGTCATTTTCATTCATTAGGTGTTGGATTGCTTCCTCTACTATAGCAGATATTTCGGCAGAAGTCTTGCCGTTCAACCAGTTCCACTTCTGGTCGTCCTTATCCCATTCCATTGTAAAGGATCCATCTTCATTTTCAGTAATCTTAAGTGAGTCTTCTGTCATACTTCTACTTCCCATTCATCTTTTTCTTGTTTGCGAAGTTTCTTAAGTTCCTTGTATTCTTCTTTAATCATCTGGTATGCTTCTTCTGGAGAAATCTTATCAGATACTTCCAGTCCAGCAATCAAACTTACCTTATCACCAAAACGAGCAAGTGCCCTTTCAAATGCTGTTAAATCTTCGTACATTATTTGTCAAGTCCGTAGTTATGAAGAGTATAAGTCACTGGATGAATATTGTCAATCTGTGCTTGTAGTCTGTTCTCAACTTCATACAAACAATTTGTGAGTTCTACATTCTCTGCTTCCAGTTTTGTAATGCGTTCTTGTAGTTTTAATGTAAAACTAGACAGTTTTACAACTTCTTTTGCAAGTGAAGCACAAAGTCCAGCAAGACTATGTTTATCTCCACTAGTATCAGTAACTAAAAGTTCATAAGTTTCAGGTTTGTAATAATCCTTAACAACTCTGTTAAACCAGTTAAACATTACACTACTCCGATTTCTCTAAGATATGCTTGGTATCTCATAAATCCACCAATTCTTACTGGTCTATTTAAACTCTTACAAACCTCAACATAACTATTAAATTCATAATGAGGAGTAGATGGGTCAAGTGCAGGATATTCAATACTATAATACCCCATATTCTTACGAAAATTAATCATAATTTTCCATCTACTTCACCAGAGTAAGTTTTGGTTTCTCCCCCAACCTTCCTGTTTTCCTTTGAGATAATAACGAGTGGCGGCAACACAAGTCTCTTGTGTGAGTGAAGTAACAAGTGCGTTCCTGTCCTTATCATAACTCTTCCAAGTACCCCAAGAGCATTTTTCCACATAGAATGTATCATCATAAAGTTGTTCCAAGTTTAGCTCCATCAATTTGAATATAAATTGTAGTACTATCGTTCCAATGTCTTATAACACCAGCAACAATAAAAAGATTTGTAATTAAATAAGTAGCAAAAATAACAGTGCGAAGAACCGCAACTTTATCAGCTAGATGATCTCTTTTGTGTGCTTTTTCTCCGAGTGCCAGAGACCATAGTTTCCACATTTGTTCCAGGTTTAACGAATAGTTGGTAATCTGCTTTTTTAAAATTGGATTTGACAATATACTTGTCAGCATAATGCATACTTTGGAAATAACATCTCTTAACGTCTTTCATTTCCTTTCCATCATTATGTATAATGAGAATAGGAAACTGTGCGTAGGGAAACTCAATCGTTTGTGGTTTCTTCATTAGTTTCTTCATTAGTTTTTTCTGCTTGTTCGTTTGCTGCTTCTCTTTGTGCCGCAATCTCTAACATTTCCTCATGGGTCAAGTACTTTTCAGTCATAGGTGCTCCAAATTTCTCTTTATATTATAACACCCCCTCCCGAAAACGGGAAGAGGTGAAGGACACTTTATTGTGTGTCTGCCTCATAATATGCTGAGATCACTTTGTCGTCCCAAGCAGTTGGTAAGTTATGCTCTCTAGACTTCATATGATTTAATCCAGAAACTGGAAGACCCTCCAAGTCTTCTTCGTGTAAGATTCCATCCAACTGTTTAATTTCGTTGAAAGTATGTGGAAAACGAAGTGCGTAACGATGCATTCCGTCAAGATTGCGATTAGTTCTAGACATAATGTGTGCGAATAAACACAATACTAATTATATCACTTTTTTTCCTTTTCTGCAAACTCTTTCATAAGTTCCTCTGCCATTCTCATAGAGTTTCTATACATCATCCAACGAACTATAATGTTGCGTGGATTATTCAACAACCACCACTTTTGTTTTTCGTATTGAAATCTTATGAGTTTTGATACTAACGTGAAAGCATAAGCAACACTAATATCAGTTACAATTAAGTATCCAACAAACATAAAGATTCCAAACCAAAAGTAGTAGGAAGTCATTCAGTAAATCCGTGATTATAATCACTAGTATCTATAATTTTCCAATCAAGATAAAGTTCATTGATATAATCAAGTAAATCATCTTCACCTTCTGGTAGAATTTCATCTTCATCCAGTTCAAAACTTGCTTCACAAAGAGCAGGACCATATTCTGGTGGGTCTTGTAATGTTGCTGGATAAATTTCAATCACATCTTCCATCACACCACGAACATAAATTTCATTTCCATTTCGTTCAATGGTTTCAATTAGACTAATCATTTTTTACGAATTTCCTTTTGAATAAATTTCTTTGCGGTTTCAAGGCTATGATGAACACAAATCTGCTCACCATTATAAATGGAGATGTACTTTTTACCGTACCAGGGCACTGCTGCCCAAGTTCCATCACTACTAATGTATCCGTCAGTGTTCATAAGCATTATAACATAAACAAGCAGGCTCACTTGGAATCGAACCAAGAATACAATTTTAGAAGAATCGGGTTATGTCCATTTAACTATGAGCCCATAAAGAGGGAAAGTTCCCTCTTACATTTTACTTTGAGTAATCGTCAAAGTCAATGACTCCTTCTTCGTAAAAAGCAATGTAGTCATCGTAATCTAAACCAAGATATTTGGCAAACTGCTCAAAATCTTCTCTTTTTTTAATGGACTGTCTTGTTTCCTGATTAGCAATGTTTGTGTCTGTCATATCAGTACCCATACCTTGAAATCATTTGGTCCATTCTATCCTCTCTATAGTCTTCTTCTGGACTCTCTTCGGCATAGCCTTCTTGAAGCTCATCGTAGATTGTATCTGCGTCTTTATCTAGAAAAAGTTGTGTCATAGGAAGAAAAAGTGGCAAAGGTTGTTCTATATATCACAGAAAAGGGAATTACCCCTCTTCTGTGTTGTTTTGTTGAAACTCTGCGTCAATTTTGTCGTAGAGTTCCACAAATGTTGCTTTCGTCTCATCATCAAAACGATTAAGGCAAACCTTAAGTGCTTTGTCTTTCTTACCAAAGATAGAATATGCTTTGATAATATGAACCAGACGACGAGTAGAAATTACTTCATCAATACCACCATCAGCAAAGGTCTTACGGATAATGTCAGACCAATTACACAGGTGCTTGATGAAATCGGTGTGCTCACCAATCATAGGAATTTTAAGTGATTGAGCAACATTTGTCAAGATTTTGGTTTCAATCGCAATCGTAGGATACTGTTGCTCAAAGGTAATCGGGAAACGTTCCAGGAATGCTTCATTCAACACGTTAGTGCCGATGAAACGACCATCATCACTACCCTTACCTTTGGTATTCGCAGTCGCAAAGACATTGAAACCTGCCTTGGGAGCAATGTGAACACCAATCTTTTTCAGGAAGACACCTTTACCTTCCAGAACAGATTGAAGACACATAATCTTATTAGATGCCAAGTCAATCTCATCAAGGAGAAGAATAGCACCACGTTCCATTGCTTCAACCACAGGACCATTATGCCATACAGTTTCTCCGTTGACAAGACGGAAACCACCAATCAAATCATCCTCATCGGTTTCAATCGTGATATTCACACGAATAAGTTCCCGACCAAGTTGGGCACAAGATTGCTCCACACCAAAAGTTTTACCATTACCAGAGAGACCAGTAATGAAGGTAGGATAAAACAACCGAGATTGAACAACCTTTTTAACATCACTAAAGTTACCAAAGCTGACGAAGGTATCATCTTTTTCAGGAATAAGGTTTTGAACAACAGCAGACATAGTAGCAACACCCTCAACAGCAGGAGAATTATAAGTATCTTCTAGATCTTGAACAGTTGCTTCCAAGTTCCATTTACCACGACTAACCTTATACTGGTTTAGGTACTTGGAAAGAGTAGCATAAGAAGTATTCAGTTGTGCTGCTACTTCTTTCACAGCATCAGCACCAAATTCAGTGCCGAATTTTTCTTTCAAGATAATCAGTGCTTGGTCGGTCATAGTGTTTGGTTGATTACTCCGTAATCATAGCAGGGATTTGGGGGGTTTGGGGTGCCCTTGGGACACCCCTTGAAGTGGTCTAGGCAATCAGGTCAACAAAAGAACCCAAGAGTTTTTTGTTGGTCTTTTTCTTACCTAGCATTCGCACAAATGCTGATTTTATCTGTGCTTTGGAAGCACCTTCTTCTACTTTGAAGTCTTCATCCTGTGCGAGAGAAGTAGCAGCAATCACATGGAACTGGTCAAAACCAGTATTGTTGAAACTGATACATTGGTTCTTCTTGTATTCTACTTTCGCACTCTCATAATTATCATATCCATTACCATACCAACGGTAGCAGCTTTGGAAATCACGACTAGGAGTGATACGGAAGTTGATAAGATTTACAGTAGGGAACCTATCCTTCACCGTTTCCAGAAGAATTTTAGCATATTGTGGGAAACCATTGTAATCAAAACTACGATACACACGACCACTTTTGCGGTCACGAATAGAAGTCTTGGAATGTTTCGTCATACCAATATAAGTATCATCATAGTGACCTTTCTTCTCTTTGGTTACAGCATTCTGGTATCCTTCACCATCAGTCAAGAAGATTACATTAACCTTTTGAAGTTTATTCTTTGCCTGAAAATCAGGAATCAAAGAGTGAAGAGCCATAATACTTTCACCAATAGGAGAACCAGAGAGTTCAAGATGACGAGGGACAACACCCCTATGATTTTGATAAGCATAACAAGCAGTCCAGATATTCTTGAGTTGCTCTTCCAGAACACGATTATTCGTTTTGCTGGTAAAGAAGTTCATCAAACGGAATGATGCTTCTGGTGCTACAACACCTGCTACTTTGTTGTAAATAGGAGGATGATTTGGTTGTAGTTCCATATAAGAACTACAATCCAAAGTGAAAGCATAAACCTCAAAAGGAATGTTTACCTTACGGCAGAACCAAACCAAATTCAACAGTTGCTTATAAGCATCTAGAATGAAGTTAGACATAGAACCAGACCAATCTAGGATAAAGATTAGACCGTGATTCTTGCCGTCAGGGACCACAGAGACCTTCTTAAACAAGTCCTCGTTGAACTTATAGGTATGAAGTTTCTGCGTGTCTAGAACTCCTGTGCGGGCAGTAGAGGCACGAGCATACTGATCAGCAGACTTCTTACACTCAAACTCTTTCACCAGATAAGATACTTCTTTCTCTGCTGATTTCTTATAAGTAGCATACTCTTTACAAGCAAGAGCAAAGTGATCCTTATTCACATCATTCCTAGAATACTCTTCCTTTGCTTTCCTATGAATGAACTCATTAGGAATAATCATATTCTTAAGAATCATTTCAGGAAGTTCCACATAGTTGGTTTCCTGGGAATACCTATCTACAAGGTCTTTGGATTTTTCATCAAAAGACTTTGAAGTTTTAGACTCCAACTCATTCCTTTCTTCATGCTGATTACTTGGGTCAACTCCATTTCCACCACCTTGAGGTGCTTCCATAGATTTAGAGAGTTCATCTCCTTCACCCTGACCTTCTCCTTCTCCCTCTCCCTCACCTTCTTGATTGTTTTCAGTATTACTACCAGAACCTTGAGAAGATTGTGAAGAGTTTGGTTCTTGTCCATCAGCACTAGAAGATTGCTCCGTATCATTTTCAGGAAGATTTGGTTTCTCCTGTTTATGTTTTACAAACTCTACAATCTCACGAGCAAGTTTTAGCACCTCATCAAACGTTTCGGTTTGACCAACACGAGTTAGAAACTGGTCTTCATCATCGTTGAAAGCAATGTTATGAAATGCTCCAATCTTGTAATAAAGATTGATACGGTCAATAAAAGACAGTTCATCAAGGTTTTCTTCTTTTGTGGAGAAGAAATCATCACTATTGAGTTCGTTATAACCATTGAAGAAAGTCCTAGAAAGACCAGCATACTTTTTCTTCATTAGTTTTTCTACCCGCACATCCTCCAAGACATTTACAAAATCTTTGGGGACTTCTGGGTAATCTTTAGTCCAGTCTACATTAGGAGTTGCGAGACTATGGCCTACTTCATGCGCGACTAAAAGGTCATATACAATATTGCTTGCTTTATCCCAAGTCGGCAAAGTTAATACCCTACGGTCTACATCAAACATAGCAGTTGGAACTTTTTTATGCTCAATGATAATATTTTCCATCGCAAGGCATTTAGCCAGCATTCCTTTAACTTCTAAATTAACGGGCATCGGGGGTGCTTTTGACTACTCTGTAATCATAGCAGAAAAAAAGGGGGCAGTTGCCCCCCTTGTACCACCATAGAAACCGTCCACCACCACAAGGACGGGTCTTACAACTCAAAGATACAAAGTTATGAAGACTTATACATCATACATCAAATGATTTTAGGTGTCAAGTGTTGACAAGATATCAAAAACTGCCTAAAATCACTCTGTTGGGTTTGAAGATAAGTTATAGCTCAGTATTTACAGGTCTTTCCCATTTAGTTCCTTCTTGAACTATACCATCTCCATCACCATCTATTGCATCAGGATTATACCCATCAGCAATCTTTTCTTCTAGTGTCTGTTCAGTAGTTGTAGTTTCTTCAGTAGTTGTAGTTTCTTCAGTAGTTGTAGTTTCTTCTTCAACTACAACAGGTTCTTCTACTCTTATCCAAGGAAGAGGTAATGAAGTGATAGGAGGATTATATTGTGATGCGATTTCATTTGATAGTCTTGTTTTTATATAACCAACATCAAGGTTGCTTTCCAACCAACTAATCACAGTTTCTTTTGTGAGAGTTGAATAATCAGTAAATCCTTCTGGACTTGGTGAGGGGAGAGGATAAGAGTTACTCATAGATGCGGATACACCATTCTCATCTACTCCTGTAAGTCCCCAGTGAATGATTTTTACAATATTAGTCAGTCCATTTTCTGCTGGGGCACAATCTAGTTTAGAAATACTCCAAGTATAAGTAATCATTCTTCTTTAGCATACTCCATATTTAGCTTTGAGGTTATTAGATTGTGTTTCCATACTCTCAAATCCTTTGACTGTCATCCAAGTCACCATAGAATATCTGTTTCCTTTCGTGACTGGTTCTACACCGTGTCTATAATACCGATTGGAAGGAAAGCATACTAGAAGTCCAGGTTCAGGACGAACACGAATATGAAGGTCTGGAAATACAAAATCTCCACCTTCAAACCCATCATTCAGATATAAGACCATAGACAAATCACGGTCTACTGTTTTTCTCCAAAGTTGTGTTTGGTCTGGTGCAGTCCATACACCTTCACCATCAATATGAGGTTGGTAGTGCCCTCCTACATCATAACAAAGAAGTTGTGGAACCTCACTACTATCCACTTCAAACTGATAAAAAGGGTTGATGACTTGCTTTACAATATGATGCATCAGTTCATTGACCTGTGGAAATACAGGTTCAATTGGTGCAATTTGAGTATCTCTTGTTCTCTTATCAGTAATCCATTCAGTTCCTCGTGTCTGATTGGATTTGTCTGGGTCAAATACTGAAAGGTCTTCTGTTCTTGAAGTTTTCATATGATTTACCAGAGCATCAATACCTTCTTGACTGATGACTTTTGGTGCAATCAAAACTTTTGATAATAAATTCATTAGTAATAATGTAGTTGAAAGTATTTATCTGGTGCTGTTGGAGGTTGCTGCTAATCGACCTCTTCCCGTTGCTGGTGTTATAGAACCTCTTACGGATGCAGTTGCAGAATCATTGGAGAAATCTATACGGTCTACTCTTGATACATATGTAGGCGAATTAATCTGGCCACCACCAAACCAACCATAATTAGAGTTTCCTGTTGCTGCTAAATTATATCTTCCCTGACTTAATGGACCTCTTACTGATACTGTTACAGAATCATTAGAAAAATTTACACAGTTTACTGTTGCTGTTGTTGGACTACCACCACCAAACCAACCATAGTTAGAATTTCCTGTTGCTGATGCTCCAAATCTTGCCAGACTTAATGAACCTCTAACAGATGCTGATATAGAATCATTAGAAAAATCTACACGGTCTATTGATGCTGTTTCACCTGGAATTGAAGGAGAATAACCACCGCCAAACCAACCATAGTTAGAGTTTCCTGTTGCTGCTGGTTTTGCTTTCAATGCAGTTAATGGTCCTCCTCTTGGTGATGCTGTTCCAGAATCATTTGAAAAATCTATACGGTCTACTGTTGAATAAAAATTTAAACCAGGAAGTCTCCCACCACCAAACCAACCATAGTTAGAATTTCCTGTTGCTGATGCTCCAAATCTTGCCTGACTTAATGGACCTCTAACAGATGCTGATATAGAATCATTAGAAAAATCTACACGGTCTACTATTGCTGCTGATGGAAGTCCACCAGCGAAACCACCACCAAACCAACCATAGTTAGAGTTTCCTGTTGCTGCAGATTGATATCTTGCAGCACTTAAAGTTCCAGTTCTTGGTGATGCTGTTGGAGTATCATTGGAAAAATCTATTCGGTCCACTGTTGCTAATATCACAACTGGACTGTCACCTTGACCACCACCAAACCAACCATAATTCCCTGCTTTTTGTAGACGAATACTTGAAGACCTTGCCTGTCCTGATGTTGCTGCTAAATCAATTTTTCCTGCGGGAGATGGAGATGGAGAACTTAATGGACCTCTTGGTGATGCTGATACAGAATCATTTGAAAAATCTATACGCTCTACTGTTGATACTACTGCTGGTGTTGGATTAGCACCACCACCAAACCACCCATAGTTAGAGTTTCCTGTTGCTGCTAGAAAATATTTTCCAGCACTTAATGAACCTCTCGATGATGCTGTGGAAGAGTCATTTGCAAAATCTATACGGTCTATGGTTACTACCCCTGATGTTCCAGTTGTAGTTCCACCACCAAACCACCCATAGTTAGAGTTTCCTGTTGCTGTCAAATACCATCTTGCTTGAGATAATACACCTCTTGGTGTTGCGGATGGAGAATCATTAGAAAAATCTATACGGTCTACCAATGATACTGCTGCTAGTGTATTAAATCCACCACCAAACCAACCATAATTGGAGTTTCCTGTTGCTGCTAATCCAAATCTTCCATTTGGAGCATTTAATGAACCTCTAACTAATGATACTCCCGAATCATTCGAGAAATCTATACGGTCTACTATTGCTGTTGCAGGAGCACCACCACCAAACCAACCATAGTTAGAATTTCCTGTTGCTGCTAGATATTGTCTTGATAAACTTAATGAACCTCTTGGTGCTGCTGTTGTAGAATCATTTGAGAAATTTATACGGTTTACTATTGATACTGGTCCTGGACCACCACCACCAAACCAACCATAGTTAGAGTTTCCTGTTGCTGCTGTTTTGTATCTTGTTGAAGTTAATGGACCTCTAATATTTGCAGTTCCAGTATCATTAGAAAAATCTATACGGTCTACTGTTGATACTGTTGCTGGTATTTGTCCACCACCAAACCAACCGTGAGTTTGAGCACTAGTCCAAGTGGTATTTGTGACTGCCGTATCAGTCACTAACATTACCAAACCGAGAGCTGTAATACTTGCAGATACACTACCAACATAACCAGTAGTCGCATAAGAAACTGTAGTTGTTGTTGTAAATCCTGTGACTACAAAAGTTCCATTATATCCAGTATGTGCTACACCAGAATCATTTGAAAGTCCAGAAACTGCAATCTTTGTACCAGTATAAAAAGGTGTTGTTGTAATACCAGCACCAGTAGCAAAAGTAAGAGTTACAGTTCCAGAACTAAAAGTTCCACTCACAACCTCAATACCAGCAGAAGAACCCGTTGAGTTAATACCTATCGTAGAAACCGTAACAGGATTTGATTTGTTTAGAAAAAATCCATCAAGACCAAATACGTCTCCTGCTGGCATCTACTTTCTCCTTATGAGTTTCTGGATTCTAAAAGTTGTTGATGTTGTTCTGCTCCAGGTGCAATCAAACCCAGATCAGTATTCGTCACTTCTTCAATACCACGAAGAACTTTCTCTTGCAGAGTATTTAGGAATTTATCGGGGTCATTAATCGCATCAGCAAGTGCTCCATAACCATTCTTAATTCGGTTGGTATCATCACTCACTAATGTAGGAGCAGTTCCTCTTCTCATAGAGTGAAGATTACCGATACTGATACCAGTCTTAGAACTTACCATTTCATCCAGAGATTGCTCTGCAAATCTGCGTTCCCAATAGATATGGTCCTCATTCTCAAATTGTTCTTTGGTGACCGTCTTACCACCATTCAGTTCAATCAAACGATTAATAATCTTATCAAAGAAATTCATTTGTTGAATGCGGTCACGAATCTCCAGCTCACAAGACTTCAAGTAGTTTTGAGTTGAAATTGAATCCAAATCGTGCCAGTAGAGTTTTGTTGAACCACCATTAGGTCCAGAAGTGTGCCACTCCACAGGTTCATCAGTATTCTTATCTTTCCAACGATACTCAAACTCACGAACCTTCTCTTTCATCTCAATCAGTTTCTGCATATAACCTTCGGCAAGAATACGACGATTCTTAATTGCCGCCTGGAATGCTGCTGGAACTGTGTATTGCTCTAACAGAAAGAACTTTTCAATCTGGAAATTAGTTCTTCCCTGTGCGAGTTCTTTGTCTGCTTCTTCCCAACGAAGCACTTCTTGAAATGCTTGTTTTAGATATTCTTCGTTATTTACTGCTTCCTCTGGGGAAATAATTTGCAGTTGGTTACAATTTTCAGTCATAGTTTGTTTACTAAATGGTTCTAATGTTTGTTTCCAAACGTTTGCAATTTTTTTCCAATCATAAGTTTCAGTAGCATAATGTGAAACAGATTGTGAAATTTGGTCGTAGTATTGCCTATCAGTATCAAAGAAATATAACGCAGACTTACAGGCATCTATAAAGTTATTTAGGAAGTTGTCTGTAACTTCATATCCTTTTGATGTTCTTGTTCCTTCCATAGGAACAATATTCGCAATCTCATTTGATACTTCTGGTAGTGCTCCAATATCTGTAAGAATTGGAAAGCATCCACAAGACATTGCTTCTGCTAATGAAACGCAGAATGTTTCTTCCCAGATATTAGGATGAATAAAGAATGCTGCATCTTGTAAGTGCTCTATCAGTTCTGCTTGGTCTACTGCTGGTGAGTAGATGACATTTGGAAGTGATTTGAGATACTCATAAAGTTCGGTGTATGGGTCTTCTTCAATATCATAAAGATTCATCGCAGAGAAAATCTTGAAGGTTGCCTCTGGAATATGTGGAATGATTTGTGCTAATACTTCAAGACCTTTATAAGGAATGGAGGTATAGATAAATGTCTTTGATTTTTTTGATGAGTATGTGAATTTCTTTGATACTCCTGTTGGAATTGTGACGATTTTATCTTCTGGAATATGATGATACTTAATGAACTGCTCTCTACACCAGTTAGATGGAGAGACAATTAAATCACAAATTGAAAAATCAAAATTAAGATAAACTGGTTGGTCGTAAGAATGTTGCGACCACAATACTTTGACTGGTTTATTTGATTGTTGAAGTTCTTGTGGTAAATGAGAAACTATAATGTTTTCTGGAAACTTATAATATTCTTCAAGAAAGACATAAGAACTTTCACTTGCTCCTGATTTCATAAAAATTATTTGTTAGTGTTTGATGTCGCTGCTAATCTTTGTCTTGCTGCACTTAATGCTCCTCTTCCTGATGCTGTTACCGAATCATTGGAGAAATCTATACGAGTTACTGTTGCTACTACTGATGGTCCTGGAATATTACCACCACCAAACCAACCATAGTTAGAGTTTCCCGTTGCTGCTGCTCTATATCTTGCTGCACCTATTGGACCTCTAACTGATGCTGATACAGAATCATTGGAAAAATCTATACGGTCTACTGTTGCTACTGTTGCTGGTATGTTTGCTGGATTTTCACCTCCACCAAACCAACCATAGTTGGAGTTTCCTGTTGCTGCTAAATGATATCTTACTAAACTTAATGGACCTCTAACTGATACTGTTGAAGAATCATTTGCAAAATTTATACGGTCTACTGTTGATAATGGTCCTGGAAAACCACCACCAAACCACCCATAGTTAGAGTTTCCTGTTGCTCCTTGATTAGATCTTCCCACACTACTTAATGGACTTCTTGCCAATGATGTAGAAGAATCATTTGAGAAATCAATACGGTCTACTGTGTTTGATAAGAATGGTGAAAAACCACCACCAAACCAACCATAGTTAAAATTTCCTGTTGCTGCGTGATCAGTTCTTACTAAACTTAATGGACCTCTAACTGATGCTGTTGAAGAATCATTTGAAAAATCTATACGTTCTACTCTATCTGTTGTTGGTGTGGCACCTCCACCAAACCAACCATAGTTAGAGTTTCCTGTTGCTGCTAAACTATATCTTGCTGAAGTTAATGGACCTCTTATTAATGATGGTCCAGTAACAGTATCATTAGAAAAATCTATACGGTCTACTGTTGCTAATGGGCCAGGAGAACCCCCACCGAACCAACCATAATTCCCTGCTTTTTGTCTGCGAATATTGAGAACTCCTGATGTTGCTGCTAAACCATATCTTGCTGCACTCAATGCACCTCTGGGTGATGCTGTTGAAGAATCATTCGAAAAATCTATACGGTTTACTGTTGCTACTGCTGGGAAACCACCACCCCACCAACCATAGTTGGAGTTTCCTGTTGCTGCTGACCTCTGTTTTGATGAAAGTAATGAACCTCTAACTGATGCTGTTGAAGAATCATTTGAGAAATCTATACGGTCTACTCTTGAACTATTACCAAACCAACCATAATTAGAGTTTCCTGTTGCTGCTAAATATCCTCTTGCTGAACTTAATGGACTTCTTGGTGATGCTTGTGCTAAATCATTCGAGAAATCTATACGGTCTACTGTTGAATATGTTGCTGGTGTTGGAAAATATCCTCCACCAAACCAACCATAGTTAGAGTTTCCTGTTGCTGCTAAAGAACTTCTTGCTAAACTTAATGGACTTCTTGGTAATAAATTAGAAGAATCATTAGAGAAATCTATACGGTCTACTGTTGATACTGTTGTTGGAGTAGTGCCTCCACCAAACCAACCATAGTTAGAGTTTCCTGTTGCTGCTAATTGATTTCTTGGCGAATTTAATGGACTTCTTGCCAATGATGTAGAAGAATCATTTGAGAAATCAATACGGTCTACTGTTGATACAATTATTACTGGTACAATAGTGCCACCACCAAACCAACCATAGTTAGAGTTTCCTGTTGTTCCTAATTCTCTTCTTTGTGAAGTTAATGAACCTCTAACTGATGCTGTTATTGAATCATTGGAAAAATCTATACGGTCTACTGTTGACTTATATGGAGATGGATTTGATGGAAAAACATAACCACCACCAAACCAACCATAATTCGCAACGGATTCTTTATTTAACCACTCACCAGTCAGTCGTCCACTACGAACCTCTCCAAGTGTAAATGCTCCAAATATATTGTTATTATTGATTGTCATTTACTTATATGAAAAGACTGATGGGTTGTTTTGCCTTTCTCCAAAATTCCATACCAGAATACTTATTCAATACATAATCACTCAAAACTTCTTCAGGTCTTTTAGAAGTTCTTTTCACTTGCTTACGAACTTCGTGCATATCACTCAATCCGTAAACCTCATCATCTCTCTCACGGTATTTATGACTCACATTACCAAAGTCGTGTTTGTATTCAGGAATCTCTAAGAACTTATAAACCTTATGCATCGTTTCTTCTGGACGATTCACCAAGTCATTATACTCAACCATATGCATATACTTCTCACAACCCTTCCTGAAACCCTCTCCAAAGGCATACAGAGACTGATCCACGATACCTTCGGGGCACATTAGGTAGTCACAACGATTGTCGTCTGTGGGTGTATATCCTTTATCTATGAGTGCCTTATCTACGAATGATACTTGATTAGAATTGCGATGAATCATTTGAATAAAAGATGCAAGAATCTCTACTACATCTCTCACAGGACACAGAATTTTTGGAGTCTTTGTAATGTATTCTTGAATTCTATCGGTGTTATTAGGCCAAGCTCTGCAACAATCTGCTATAATTGGTTTATCAATATCACTATAATAATTATCAATCACACTTGAAATAATCTTATGTTGTTGAGGTGGTTTTGGATATGCAAGTGCCTGCTCTGATTCATTAAAATATTGTTCCGTATAATACATCACTTCAAGAACTGGTGAGATTGCTCCTGCGTGAATATCTGGATTTTGATTTAATATTGCTTTAAATAAGGTGCTTCCTGATCTTGGAAGTCCAGAAACAAAAATGTAATCTTTATTCATATTATGCATTATTAAAGAAGAACAATTGAACTAATCTACCATTTTCTAAACTATCTCCAAAGTTTGCTCCGTGCGAGTGCCAGAGTTTTGGATCAAATATAACTGCTCTATTATACCTCATATTCGCAAGACAGTATCTCTCCCACTTGGAACGGTCAAGTCCATCACCATAGATAATACCATCACGAATTTCATCATAAGACGTATAACCAAACCAAGATGCTTCTTCTCTTTCAGGGCATCTTTCCCATCCCAGTTTCTTATGTTTCCAAAAAGATGTTCCCGCATCATCAATACACTGATGTGGTAGATTCATATAAAGAACACAACCCCATTCCCAGATTGGGTCAATATGAATATCTTGTTGATATGTATCTGCTTCTAATGATAATCTAAAATCTCCGTGATTACCACAATCAGCAGGAACTAAATGTCTTCCAATGAGATTCTCAAACTTATCGTGAATCTCTTTGTTGTAAAAAGTTCCTTTGGAGTTTCTACCTGGATATGTATAACCGTCTTGTGGTTGTGGATATTCCAGGTTCAGTGCGTATTGACGAACTTCATATGGATTCTCATAGAAATTATCAACAATAATAATGTTCTGCTTCATTAGCAATAATGTAGTTTGAGGTATTTATGTTGGGGTGTTGGAGGTTGCTGCGTGACGATATCTTGCTGAACTTAATAGACCTCTTGATGATGTTGCTACAGAATCATTGGAAAAATTTATACGATAAACATTATTGGTAGAAGATGTTGGAGTTTTTCCACCACCAAACCAACCATAGTTAGAGTTTCCTGTTGCTCCCATACTATATCTTATTGCACTCAACGAACCCCTAGCCAATGCTGACACAGAATCATTTGAAAAATCTATGCGGTCTATTGATGATAAAGTTGTTGGTGTGTATGCTGGATTTAAACCACCACCAAACCAACCATAGTTAGAGTTTCCTGTTGCTGCAAAAGAATGTCTTCCTTGATTTAATGGTCCTCTTGGTGATGTCGTAGGAGAATCATTAGAGAAATTTATACGTTCTACTGTTGAATAATATATGCTCGGTGATGGTGGGACTGTTGCACGACCACCAGCAAACCAACCATAGTTAGAGTTTCCTGTTGCTGCTAGTCCAGTTCTTTTTCCTAAACCTAATGGACCTCTAACTGATGCTGATACAGAATCATTAGAGAAATTTATACGTTCTACTACTGCTAACTCTGGTTGAGAAGTAACAACAGAGGATAGTCCACTATTTCCACCAGCAAACCAACCATAGTTAGAGTTTCCTGTTGCTGCTAAGTTGGATCTTTCCGTAATTAATGGACCTCTAACTGATGCTGATGCAGAATCATTAGAAAAATCTATGCGATCTACTATTTTTTGATGTATTAAAGGTCCATAACCACCACCAAACCAACCATAGTTAGAGTTTCCTGTTGCTGCTAATCTCATTCTTGCTAAACTTAAAGTTCCAGTTCTTGGTGATGCTGTTGGAGTATCATTGGAAAAATCTATTCGGTCCACTGTTGCTAATATCACAACTGGACTGTCACCTTGACCACCACCAAACCAACCATAATTCCCTGACTTTTGCAGTTTGATTGCTGGTCCTTTTGCCTGTCCTGATGTTGCTGCTAAATTATTTCTTGCTAAACTTAATGGACCTCTTACTGATGCCGTGGGAGAATCATTAGAGAAATCTATACGGTCTACTGTTGATGGACCATTACCACCACCAAACCAACCATAGTTAGAATTTCCTGTTGCTGCATGACTAGATCTTGCTAAACTTAATGGACCTCTTGAAGATGCTGTTGAAGAATCATTAGAGAAATCTATACGCTCTACTGTTGATAATGGTCCTTGTCCTCCACCAACCCAACCATAGTTAGAGTTTCCTGTTGCTACTACATATCCTCTTGCCGAACTTAATGGTCCTCTAACTGATGCCGTGGAAGAATCATTAGAGAAATCTATACGGTCTACTGTTGATAATGGTCCTGGAAAACCACCACCAAACCAACCATAGTTAGAGTTTCCTGTTGCTGCTAAAGTACTTCTTTCTAAACTTAATGGACCTCTTGGTGATGCCGTTGAAGAATCATTTGAGAAATCTATACGGTCTACTGTTGATACTCTTGCTGGTGTAGGATTATATCCACCACCAAACCAACCATAGTTAGAGTTTCCTGTTGCTGCTGAATTACTTCTTGCAGAACTTAATGAACCTCTTACTGATGCTGTTGCCGAATCATTAGAGAAATCTATGCGGTTTACTGTTGATACTCGTCCAGGAGAAGACCCACCACCAAACCAACCATAATTAGAGTTTCCTGTTGCGGATAAAATATATCTTACTGAACTTAATGGACCTCTAACTGATGCAGTTGCAGAATCATTAGAAAAATCTATACGTTCTACTGTTGAATATCCTGGAAAAGGATTTCCACCACCAAACCAACCGTGAGTATTATCAGTACTCATCACCTCAAGTCTCTTCAATCTATAAGCAACTTGTAGACCAAATACTCCAATTGCCATTTTACTTACCGAATACGTGAGAACCGATGTGCTGTAATTCTATACTTGTATCCATCCAAACATCATAACCAATATCACTTACACGATGAAAGAAACTCATATCTTCTCCCAAGTATTTTCCTTCCTTATTCATTTCTGCAAAGTAGTGATATGAATTATGATATTCTTTTTCAGTAATTGGATAGTTTGAATTATTCAACCCTGGAAAATACTTTAATTCACTATAATACTTATTTAGTTTCTCAAACACACTTCTATGAATTAACACAAAACCCATTCCAATTCCACCAATCTTTACCAGATTTCCACATAACTTTACAGGATTATAAAGTTCATAACAGTGTCTTATTGGTAGTGTCTTCATAGGATATGATGCAGACACAATTGGTTTTTGATACGAATATAACTTCAACATATCTTCTGGTTGAAATGCAACATCAGCATCCAGACAGAACAGATACTCAAACTCTGTATTATTCATAAAGAAATTAGCAATTCTTGACCGTCCGTGAGTAATCAAGGACTCATTTGCCACAGTCATTATGCCGTGGTCTATATTATTACGAACTAAAAGTTTACCAAGATTAAATAGTGATGTCGTGGTTTTTTCATTCACCAATCCACCATAACAAGGTAATGATATAAGGATACTCATAAATTAAGTAGTTTTTTGTTTTCCTGCGATTGTTATATCAATTGTATATGGTGTGTTGGCAATCGCAAAAATTGATTGACCAATATTCAATCTCTTTGGTGATTCGCAAAGTTCAATTGAAGAGTTCTTTGGAATTACCATATTATATGCTAACCAGGTAAATATTGTATCAGCATTACCAATACCTACAGATACAGGATAATCACCACCAGGATAGATATTAGCATCAGAAATATTAGAAACTCTTATAGATTGAATAACTGATGGGAATGAATTTCCAGTTGAATAATAAGCAACTGGAATCACAGAAAGACCTGCAGTTACTGATGTAGTATTTGTAGAAATTCCAGCAACAGTTCCAGTTCCATTAATATATGAAGTATCAGTTGTTGATTGGTAAACAATCGTTGCTTGCAATGCACCGTCTTGTGGTGCAACGACTTCTGTGAATGAAAGTATTGTAGATGCAAGTGATACTGTTGCTGGTCTTGTCATAGGAATTGATAATGAACCAGAAGTATAACCAGTATATCCAACACTCACAAATGTATTGGTTTGAATACCAGTATTAGTTCCAGTTCCTTGAATTAATTGACCTGCTGCAACAAAACTTGTAATTGCGGAACCAGCAGAAACCGTTAATATATTAGAACCTGCTGTTTGTGAAATTAATGCTTCTGATGTTGAACTAATACCAGAACTTGCACCAGTAGATTGTAACACAATGCTATCCAATGCATTTAGAATCATTGGTTGTTTTAAGAGTTCAACTGCAGAACCAACAGGAACTGGAAGTCTGGATGAAACTTTTGTAACAGGTGAGAACCAAGCAGTACCACTCACAGAAGCACCTGCTATTGGTTTGCTTAATGTAATTCTATTACTATCTACACTGGTCACATAAGTATTAAACTGGAATCCAGCAGTTGAACCAATACCTGTTGTTTCTCCAATATTTCCTTGTCCTGTAACAGCCATACCGACAGTAATACTACTTGCAGAGCTAACTGTAATAGTATTAATACCTGCACCACCACCTATACTAATAGTTGCTGGAACTTTTTTTGCATTCATTAGAAAACCAGCAGTGATTTCTGCATCACCATTGGATACGTTCGTAACGTGCATTGAATGAATAATATATTCATTCGAACCACCAGGAAGTGTTGTGATTTGAGATGTTGTTGTACCTACTCCAACAATATCTAAGGTTCCTGTTGGTTGAATATAAAGTACATTATCAATCGTTGCATCAAATTTTCCACCAATAACGACAGGAATATAAGTAATCCACTCAGTACCAGTTTCAGTAGATTGAAGAAGTTTACCTGTTATTCCTGTGGAGCCTGTGGAATCTTTGAAAGTACCAGTAACACTAAGAGCACCTACCGTCGCAACTCCAACATAAGCATTATTGGCAGTAATAAAACCTACTGTTGAAATGCCAGAAACCTGAAGATTTGTGGCAGTAATGAAACCTACTGTCGTAATACCAGAAACTCTAAGATTAGTAGCAGTAATGAAACCTACTGTTGTAATACCAGTGAATAGTACATCACCTTGAACGTGAAATGTTGTTGATGGATTTATAGTTCCAATACCAACCAAACCAGCAGCAGTTGTGGTGATTACTGTGCCACCAGACCCTACGTTGAAACCATTGGTAATGGTTGCGACACCAATATTTTGTATATTCCTACTGTTATCAATAACAGTAGTTCCTCCTACCTGAATAGCCATCTTCGTTTACACTCGGCTTTTTTATTATTTATTCAAGTATCAAAGAAAAACATATGAAATAAACGTGAATCGTATTTATCGTACCCAAAATACTTTGAAGCACTATGAGGACATTTTGCATCCCAAATTACCAAACGATTAAAAACATTTGCAATCACATCAATATGTTCCCAAGGTGTAGGGTCTAAATGTTTATTTTCCCATATAATATCAGATCCTTCTACATCTACGTGACGAATACCAGTCTTTTTGTGAGACAATAATGAAGTTCCACATTCATATGGAGCATTTGGAGTAAGATATACTGTTGCCGCCCAAGTTTGCGAATCTGCATGATAAACAAGAGCATCTTCGCAAGTGCAATGTTGAAAACGACCACACATTCCGTAAGTTTCTCCCCACTGTGTAATTTTTTTATTAAGAATTTTTTCAAATACTTCTTTTGTTCCTGGAATAAAATATTGATGTTCTGTTCTTCTCCCTCGATGATAATCTGAAAAATGATAATCCAAACTTAAAGCAAATTGACGAACCATATCTGGATCATTATAAAAATTATCAACAACAATTACTGTAGATTTTGGGAAATCATTAAGTTTTTGTTCATGAAGATTAAACATCATTGTGGTTTGACTCCATTTTCACAAAATCTACAAATATCATAACAAGATTGAGGTTTGGGTGCAACTTCTTCATATGACTGTTCCAGTAAATTTCCAATAATAAATTTGAGACTATAATCCATACAGCACAGAGAAACATCTCCATTAGGAAGCATTATATTGTGATAAAGATGCTCATCGCATCCACAAGTTCTTGGTTCTTCACCATGATATATTGACTTATATTCACTCTGAAGATTGAGAAGTTCTGGTTTTAACATTGCTTCTCCTACCAAATTACCTGCTCTAGACCAGAATGCAGGAACAACTGCTTCTGGGAAAAGATGTTTAACTTCATCATGAACGGTTCCCATAGCCATTGTATAAAAACCTTGTATTTCTTGATGGACTTGTTTGAATGCCTCCAAAACTTCAATGTAATTTTTAGTTATAGGATGCTTTGCCCTTCTCTCATTATCTGGAAGATGAAGAACAAATTTACCATTCGGACCCAAATCATAAGGGACATTTTTGATTCTATAGACATCATCAACTTTCATTCCAATTCCAGTTGTAAATACTGCAATTGGATGACCCCTTTCTTGGGCATACAAAACCATGTCCGTACAATCTTTGTTCAACCAAGGTTCAGTAAATCCTGCAAAAGTCACTCTAACATTTTGGGGCAGTTTATCTACTGCTCTCTTAAAGTTATCTAATGTAAGATACCTCTCCTCATCAACATATGATTTTTCTAAAATCCTTTGTGGACAATATACGCAATCAACTACACATCCCTTTTTGGGAACAGAAGTTGTGAATTCCATTGTTGGACAAGGAGTCATATCCCAAAATTTTTCTGGTTCACCACTATTATCAATGTATAAAATAATTTCACGATAATAGAAAATAGTTTCTTCCCAAATTAAGTCTGAAATTTCTTTCTCGGATGCACACTCATAAGCTTTAACCTTTGTCTTATCGAAATGGACTAAAGCGTTATCTCTAAATTCTCTGAACTTATTTTTTAAATAGTCATTAGATAAATGCCATTCCCCAACAACCTTTTTAACATTTTTAATTACCCAAGGCAAATTCTCCTCAGAGAAAAGATCATATTCTCCACCCTCCGCATCGATTTTAATAAAATCTACTTTTTGAATATCATTCTCTCTAATGAAAGTATCAAATCTAATACCATCAGCAAGGTTTTCTTTTTCCCAAGTTTCTGTGCAGGTAATATCAAAAAGTCCGGCAGTAATATATTCGGAATCTACATTGGTAAGAGCCTTATTAATTAAAACAACATTATCCTTTCCTTGAAGATTGTGTTGCATTGTTTTAAATAAACTCTTATGAGGTTCAAAACAATAAACTTTGGATGGTTTTTGATCTAAAATTTTATAAGTAAATGGTCCACAACTTGCTCCAATGTCTAAAACAACATCACCCTCATTCACTCTGAAATGTTTTTGATAGATATCATGTTCAAACACTTCTTCAATAATACTGTGTTTGAACCATTCTAATTGACCAATTTCTCCCCAATCCCATTCCCACTCTTCATTCATTTTTTCTTCCTTTGGAGTTTCTTGCAAAAAGACTTCACCACCTAGCATATATTTTCCTGCATTTTTAACAGAATCATCAGTTGCTTTCATAATATTGAGGATAGATGAATCAATAAGATCTGGATGAACCCACCAATCCTCAAAAGAAGACTCATCATCTTCGGCAACATTTGAAACTACAAGTTCATATCCCATTTTAGCAAGATATTCTCTCGACTTGTCCCTATAAGAACCTGACACATCTACATAATGATCATGCTCATAAGTAATTACTCTAAACTTATACTCATCAAAAGGAATTGAAAGTAATGCTTCATAAGTATTTGCAGATGGTTCAATATCAAGTTGTAAATAATCAAGAACTTTTTCATCCCCAAAATACTCTTTGATTAATCTCGAATAATTAATCAATAATGCATTGACATGTAAGACATTAGTATTTGGTCTATAGGTCTTATAGTCATTTACACAAGTTTCATTGAATTCAATTGAAACTCCTTTCCATCCAAAATCTCTTTCCAAGAGTGCCGTATTATTTTTATGATAGGCAAATCCCCCACCAATCTCAAGAAAAGTTCCATCCCTCTTTCCATCCAACATAGAAAGAATAAAAATGTCTTGAAATACTTGAGAATGATTATTCTGAATATTTTCAGATCCTTTGAACTTATATCTCAATTCAGAGTGATCTTTCTTTTCATATGTTCTAAATTGATACGATGGACCATGAGCACCCAAACTACTCAGTTTATCCTGCAAATAATTCTTATCTTCTTCAGTCATATCAGAAATATATTCGTCTTTAAGTTTAAAAAATAAATTTCTAGATTCATCACACAATCCACAAGGATATGCTGACTCCGCTTTTTCTAGTATGATCGAATAAAATCCAGGATATCCAATATAAAAATCCAAAGGTTCTGGATTTTTTTCTGCAACTTTTTCACCAATAGATGCTAACAGATATGCATCATAATGGTTTCCTTCTTTTCGATAAAATTTACTAAGTAAATAATATGCCTCTGGACGATTTGCCGATACTGTAAGAGCATTCTGCAGTAAACTTTTAACAGTAAAATTTCGAGTTCCTTGTTGCTCAAAGCACATGGCGGCGCCAAGAAGGCACTCATATTTTACTTTATCATTTTCAGTTCTTTCTGCTGTTCGAAGATAATATGAAACGGCAGATGCAGTATGCCCATTATTATAATAATAAACAGCAAGACGAATATTATTATCCGCATTTTCTGAATCTTTGATAAAATTATTTAAAAGTTCTACAAGTGTGTGATTATTCATTGATAAAGTTCTCGATTAAAAATTCTGGAAATTTAATTAAATATGCTGCATTGTCTTGAAATCCAAAGGTCATTAGAAAGTTACTTCCTTGTTGAGCAAGTCCAACACAAAATTCTACGTGCCCATCCATAAGTGAAAAATCATCAGACCATTTTATCATATTCCATTTTTTATCCCAAACAATCAAACGATGGCGATAAACAGCATCTTTGCGACCCACTTCACTATTGAACAAATCAACTTCGTGAGTAATTGCAATATAATAATCTTTCCAAGAAAGGACTTGTGATCCACCCCTAAGATCTCTTGGAATGTTTTTATGTTCTCCAAGAAAAACTGTTTCGCAAGATTTTGTTTCTGGATTTACTTTAACAACTTCTGTTGGATTTCCCCACTTTACATAATGATACGGTAAATCTAAAATAGGCATCCAATTCTTTTCGCAATAAGAATTTGGATCATTTGGTGGAGGAATACGAAATCTAGAAACTTCTGTAACTGAATTTTCAGTTACTTTAATTTCACAAAGTTCCATTCTTCCAGTACCAATATTGTCCAAATCTCTACGAACACCAGAAGTATAAAGTTTTCCATCCCATCGAAAGATACGAGCATCTTCCAAACCTACAAATTCCCATAATGGTTCATATGTATCAAATTCAGATGTGTCTATTTTATCTGTTCGTATAATCTCATAATTATCATTTAACTCCAAAATATAATTTACAGTTCTTAAATGTAAATCATTTTCTGGATGAACGTATGTTAATGGACCCCATTTATGTTGAAAAAGCTTCTTTTCAGAATGATAAAATGTATAGTTGACTGCTCGAAGATTGACTAATATTTTACCATTGTCTATGTAAATAGATGGATTCATCAATCCCAATCCATTATTTTTTTCTGCTGGAATAATCAATGGATGAATACTTCCACCATTTTCTAATGCAAGTTTTGCAAAACTCATAATGATTTGATCAATTTTTTATATTAGTTTGTATTTGGGATTATTTATTATCTTACCAAGAATGAATAACGACTAAACCATTACCACCTTTTCCACCAATACCTTGGAATGTTGGTCCTGATGCAAATCTAGATCCACCACCACCTCCACCACCAGAACCAAATCCACCAGAACCACCATTACCAGCAGTTCCGTTGGAACTTCCTCCACCTGCACCTCCACCACAAGACAATAAAGGTTGATAAATTTCATGACCTGCTCCACCACCAGTAACAGTACCAGAAGTGCTACCAGTACCACCAGTAATTGTTTGGAATATATTATAAACACTTGTCTGCGATGCTGGTGCAGTAATTCCTCCACCATTTAGTCCAGAACTTGTGAGAGCACTACCTCCACTTGCTCCACCAGATACTAAAAGTCCTGTGGTTGGATAAGTAATATCAGTTCCAGATGAAGCAGCACCATTTTGTCCAGCAAGAGCATTAAAATTTCCATAAGATGATAAAAGCATATTTGCTTGTGTTGCAACAGTAGCACCAGTTAATCCAGTACTTGCTCCATTGGCATAACAAATAGTATAAATTGCTCCTGTAGTTTGAGCAATACCAACATAAGAACCAGCAGCAGATATATTTTGAGCAGTGTTAGTTTGACCAACACCTGCACTTACATAAAGAATATCTGGAACAACATAAGTAGGAATAGTTAAAATTGTTACTCCACCACTTCCTCCTCCTTGACCACCAGTAGCAGAAGAACTGGAAACATAAGTACCATCACCACCTGCTTGAGCACCACCAATACAAGTAATGCGTATCATTTGAGTTCCTTTTGGTTTTTCCCATACAACCCAAGAACCTCCAGAAGTATTTGAAAATCCTGGAAAATAATCTATATTTCCGTTTTGTTGTTTTGGAAGATGTAAGTAATCTAACATTGTTTTTTACCAGCAACTGATTATAACTAAACCTGGACCACCATCACCACCAGTACCTCCTGTGGTTCCTGCACCTCCTCCACCTCCACCACATCCAATACCACCGTCACCACCTCTACCACCAACAGAACCGGCAGTTCCATCAAACCCAGAACCACCACCAGAACCACCAGTGAATAATAGAAGTTGTGTATTATTTACTCCTGGATTTCCAACACCACCAGCAAGAGAACCTGCAGTTCCTGCTACTCCACCTGTAAGTGTCGGAAAAATAGTGTATGTGGAAGTTTGTGATGCTGGTTCTGTGATGTTCCCACCAGCAAATCCTGCTCCCCCAGCACCTCCTCCAGCACCAGAAAGTAAAATCCCTGTAACTGGATAAGTGATGGAAGTTCCTACTGCCCCTGTTTGTGCTCCTCCAGTGCCACCAGATTGTCCTGCAATTGAAGTAAAGATACCTTGTCCTGACATTAATGCACTTGATAATGCTGAAACAGATGCAGCACTACCACCAGAACCACCACTACCAGCAGCACCAAGAGATCCCCCATTACCACCAAAAGCAACACAAACTGTATAAATTGCCGCATTACTTGGGACAATACTAACATAAGATGCACTGCCAGTAATTCCATTATTGAGAGGAGCACCACCAATCCCACCTTTACCAGAAGAAACATACAATATATCTGGAAGAAAAATTGCAGGCATCATTATAGTTGTTATAGATGACGATGAACCACCACCTCCACCACCTCTTGCATTAGTAGTTGCTGAAGAACGACCACCTCCTCCCCCAGCACCACCACCAATAGTAATAATCTTAATAAAATTTATACCTCTGGGTTTATTCCACACTTCCCATTGTCCTCCAGAAGAAGTGGAAAATCCTGGAAAGTAATCAATATAACCATTTTGAGGTTTTGGGAGATGTAAAAAATCAAGCATTTTTCTTTACCAAGTTTGAATAACTATTAAACCAGGACCACCATTACCACCATTACCACGAGTACCACCAGTACTAGATGCACCACCACCACCCCCTCCACCAGCACCAAAACCACCAGCACCACCAGTACCACCAGTACTAGAACCAGCACCACCACCAGAACCACCAGTAGAAAGAAATGGTTGATAAAGTTCTACTCCAGTGCCACCACCAGAACCATTAGTGCCACTAGATCCTCCAGTAACTGTATTGAATAAAGTATAAACGGCAGATTGTGATGCTGGTGCTGTAATGGCTCCACCATTAGTTGGAGTACCAGATTGAAAACATCCACCACCAGCACCACCAGAAAGTAAAATTCCAGTTGTTGGATAAGTGATTGCTCCCCCATTTCCAGCACTATTACCACCCGTAGCACCAAACTGTCCAGCTAAAGCAAAAAAATGTCCTTGAAAACCTTGTAATGCACTTGTTATTGCAGCAACGGACGCACCAGATCCTTGACTTCCACCAGTTGTCGATGATGAACTGGATCCAGTACCACCACCAGAACCAGCATTTGCATAACAAACTGCATAAATTGCTGCTGTACTTTGAGCAATAGAAACATAAGAAGCAATACCTCCAGTTCCAGCAACTGCCGAACTAGATCCAGGTCCACCACGACCAGAAGAAACATAAAGACGATCTGGAAGAAAAACTGCTGGTATTGTTACATACGTCATTCCTGCAGAAGCTCCTCCTCCTCCACCAGCACTATCTCCAGCTCCTCCTGTGCCACCTCCACCAGCACCTCCTCCACCTCCACCTCCAATACATAAAATTCGGATGAAAGTACAACCTCTTGGTTTATTCCAAATTTCCCAAGAACCCCCAGAAGTATCAGAAAATCCTGGGAAGTAATCTACTGTTCCAGTTAGTGGTTTGGATAAATGACCAAAATCAAGCATTAATAATCTCCACCAAATACAGTAGCAACCCAAGCAGTGTTTGCGTTTGCTGCAACACTTGTAGAAACCATTACATATTGATTTGATGGAATGGCAAAGTTTAATGGAATGTCAATTGGATATGATGATGCAGTTGTTGTTGGAGTTTGTGCAGCAGCATTAATCTCCTGATATAAGAAAGTATTTGCTGTTGTGAGTGTTCCTGTGTTTGTTGTTGCAATAGAAACTCTTAATGTTGCCGCAGCAGATGCAGTAGACATTGTGCTTTCTGAAAGTGAAAATCTAACTCTTTGAAGATAACTTCCATCTATACCTGGAGTAAAAGCAAGAAACACATTTGTTCCAACAGTTCCCGTTCCATCAGATGCTGTTTGAGCAGCACTAACTCTCACAGAAGAAACTCTTGGGGTTTCACTAAAAATTGGTGAGGTATTAGCAGGCATAATTTTTAATCTCCTTTATATTATTTAAGGCATAAACATATTATATGTAGACGCAACTACAAGTCCTATAGATGTTCCACTAGTAGAAATAGTAGTCCATTGAGTTCCACCTGTAGACGATTGAAGAACTTGACCTGGTGTTCCTGTGGAGTCTGTGGAATCTCTAAAAGCACCAGTAATTCTTGCATTACCTTGAACATGTAAAGTGTATGCTGGATTTGTGGTTCCTATACCAACACCAGTTGCATTAACTCTTACTCTTTCTGTATTGTTTGTAGCAATTTTAACAGCATAATCATTCAAAGAACCTAATGTAAGAGTACCACCAGCAGCATAAAGATAAGTACCATCAACATCTCCAAATACACCACCACCAGAGAAAGTGGTTCCGTTAATACCAAAGTCACCATAATAAGTTGTACCAGCAGTTCGGTCATTATTAACAATAATATCGGCAGAAGAACTTGCTCCACTATTTTTATTTTGTACAACTATTTGTGCATAACCATTTACATTGTGAACGAAGTTCGCAATGATATCAGTATCACTAAAACTCAGTTGTCCTATACCCAACAGACCATTCTTAGTACTTGTTCCAAGAGGAGCACCAGACAAATAAAGGACACTATCATCTGTTGATGCGTTTGCCGACAAATCTAATTGTGATGCAGTTACAATACCAGAAGTATTAATACTAGCAGTTGTGGAGAATCCAAGAGCAGTTGTAGCAGTAGATGCTGTACCAGTAAGAGTTCCTACAAAACCTCCAGTAGCAGTTATAATACCTGTAGTATCAATGCTAGCAGTTGTAGAGAAACCAAGAGCAGTAGTTGCTGTAGATGCTGTACCAGTAAGAGTTCCTACAAAACCTCCAGTAGCAGTTATAATACCTGTAGTATCAATGCTAGCAGTTGTAGAGAAACCAAGAGCAGTAGTTGCTGTAGATGCTGTACCCACAAAACTAGAAGCAGTTACAATACCAGAAGTATTGATACTAGCAGTTGTAGAGAATCCAAGAGCAGTTGTAGCAGTTGATGCTATACCAGTAAGACCTCCTATAAAAGTAGTAGCAGTTACAATACCAGTTCCACTAAACAGTCCATTTCCAACAACTGTAAGTGTTGATGTTGGATTTGTGGTTCCTATACCAACAGAACCAGAAACATAAGCACCACCAGATACTTGAAGTCTTTGTGATGCGGTTCCCGTTGTTGATACACTTCCTACTAATAATTCTCCGCCAGTTCTTGTAACTAAAATCTGTGCATCAGTACCTAAATTTGCAGTTGCACCGACACCCCATCCATTTGCATTACCAGCAAGACCTGCCCACATAGAAGAAGTACTATTTCTATATTCTGCTGCACTATTATTGGTTGCTATTCTTTGTATAATAAGTGGAGTTGCAACAGAAGTTAATAAATGTAAAGGTTTTTCTGGATTTGTGGTTCCAATACCAA
>Ga0209500_10000381_pt1 | contig 38525 bp, 31 predicted proteins | sample S_140212_EF_Meta_FD_187323 | JGI IMG/M metagenome (GOLD analysis project Ga0209500, IMG submission 187323) | Freshwater microbial communities from Lake Simoncouche, Canada to study carbon cycling - S_140212_EF_MetaG (SPAdes) (version 2) | ecosystem: Environmental > Aquatic > Freshwater > Lake ... | reverse complement strand
TGAGTTATATTCCGAATCTAATATTTGTGACATAGGTTATATATACGCCTATGGCTATAAATATGACTTAGACGCTGTTATCAATCTTGCTAAAACCGTTTTCTTTTTTGATTTCCAGTTGTTTGTCTACCATGTCTCTCATGGCATCAAGATGGCTTATTATAATAATGAAATCAAAACTGCTCTTTAGATAGTCAAACAATGTATGTAGCATAGGAAGATTTGACGCATCCAAAGCCGACATTCCTTCGTCAACTACCAAAAAGTTGGAACGCGGTAGATTGCTGATGTTGATCAAAGATACTCGCAAAGCCAAAGCACTAACAAACTTTTCCATACCAGAACATAGTTCCAATGGCCATTTTTTGTCATCATATTTGATATATACATTGACATTCTTACCATCTGTTTCAATACCCATACTAAACTCAACCATCTGAGACAATATATTATTCACATCTTGTTCAATTCTTGGGATGGCGTCTGAAATAATTTTATATGGCACACCATCTTTTCCAATAGAAGTTAGATAATATTGATAAGCAGCAAGTTCGTTTTCATGCTCTTCTATTTTCTTGATTTGTTCTTCGATATTTTTTATTTGGTCTGTCAATGATACTTTGCGGCTATACGCATCCACATATTCTCGCTCAATATTCTTTAGCTTTGACACAATGATAGTATTTTCATCCTTTAGTTTGGATAAAACAACCTCAACAATCTTGTTGCTTTCTACAATTTCTTTGGATTTTTCATACAACTCAACTAGATTATCAATATCAACTATTCTATTAGAGTTTTTAGAAATTAAATTATTGAGATTAGACTTTTCCAATTCTTTCTTGGAAATGAATGCTGTGAGTGTATTGATAGTTTCTTTGAGCAGCACACTTTGTTCATATTGAGCTACAAATGGCTCAACTTCAACAATCTGTGTCTTTATAGTTGAAATGGCGTCAAACAATTCTCTTGCGTCAGTTTTGTCGGATTCCAAACTATTTTTAGCAGATATAGCATCTTTTACAAACGCATTATCACAGCAATATTCACAATTTGGATCATATTTGTGGTTGGATAGATGTTCTATCTTCTTGAGTTTTTCTTTGACCACGACCTTAAATTTTTCCAATTCTTGCTCAAGACGAGTTTTTTGACGAACAAAACTTGCATGCTTGTCTGATTTTTCTTTTAGATCATCTGGAAATGCAGATAGTTTATTGGAAGCATCCACATATTCTTTTTTCTTTGACTCTGTGTTTGTGTCAATAACCGAAATAGCATCAACAGCTTGACTATTTTTTGTTTCCAAAGTTTCGCGCTCTTTCTTTAGAGCAACTACATTTGTTGGCACATTTTCAAGTTTTATAATCTTGGTTTGTTGTTCAACTATTTTATTATCAAGTTCATTCTTTTTTGATGAATATTGATCGCGTTGACCAGTCAAATCAATAAGTTTGGACTCTGCCAATCCCAAATCATTTTTATTGGACTCAATCTTGACTTGATTGTTTTCTTTGTTGAATGACTTGATGGCACCTGTTAGTTCTTTTAGTTTGTCATTGCCCTTGGCCACAAGTTTATCAAACACATTCAGACCAATGAACTGACACAACAAATCCTTGCGTTCAGTTTGACCCATTTCAACAAACGACCCTTGATTGCCTTGTAATGCAAGAGAAGTGAGTACAAAGTCGTCATAATCACCGATATAATCACGAATGATTTCATTTGTGCTTCTGCGAGCTTCACTATTGAGGCTAATCTTTTCTTCTTTCTCCATCTTATAGAAGTTTACATCAACTTTTACATTGCCCTTTTTATCTCTGATGCCTTTGCGTTCAATAACATATTGTATGTCATTTATCTCAAATGTAAACTTGCCATGAAAAGACATTTTTTGTGAGTTCATCACATGAGTTGCTTTGAATGCTCTGGCACTTTTATCAAATGCTGTAAAGCATAATGCATCCATCAATGATGATTTTCCGCTCGCATTATTTGCGAACAATCCATACACAGATTCTAGTTTGGTAAAGTCAATAACATTGTTTTCACCATAACTAAACATGTTGCTGAACTCAAACTTGATTGGCTTCCAACGAATATTGCGTGCAGCATCATCTTTGCTCAAATCTGCATTGAGGTCTTTGTTGATTTTATGGACAGATGCAAGTGTGTCATCATCCATAATATCTGGATATTTAGCTTTGAGTGCTTCACTAATAAGTTTATTTTGATAATCAACATTGCCAATCTGACTCAAGTTGGCAGCAGCTTGAACACTTACAACTTTAGAAGCATCGTCGCCATCAACTCGCATATAAATAATATCGCTGATTTCGTGTGTCTTTTTGATTTCATTTACTACCTTTTTTAGTTCAGTAGCAATGGTTTCTTTGCAACGCACACGAAGTTTTGGCTTCTTGGGCATTGTGATTATATCAGTCATCAACTTACCGTCATCAATGTCTATGGTGAAATAACCATAATCATTTGGTATTTCTACATGCTTGTATGCTCTGTTCTTTACGTCCCACAAAGAAAATCCATGACCAAGCAAAGCCTCGCCGTGATTTTGTTGGATCAAACTGGAAGCATATCTAATTATTGGCTTTTCTTCAACTGGATCATATTTTTGTAAAGTTTGTGCCAAATGAATATCACCCAATAATGCCATGTCATGACCATCAAACATATCGTTCATGATACTCTTGTTGGTCACAGTATAACCTACATCGGTCTTGGCATCAAATACACCGCCATGAAATAAAGCAATCTTTGTATCAAACTCAGTCTTGATTTTCTTGGTCACATCTTTCATTTTTATAAATGAAGTGTGGTCAGTGAAAATCGACATGTTATTTATAAGAATATTAGCAAATGAATACAACTTGCTTTCTTTTAGATAATAAAGATTGTCGTGCGCCAAATTTTCTACAATTGGAGAAATACTGTCAAGTCGGGTAACATTTGTGAGCAAACAATCATGATTACCAGCAATAACAATCGTAGGACGCAAATCGGATAAACCCTTGAAGAACTCACTTGCAATCTGCACAGCCTCGGGTGAAAGGTCACATTTTGAATGAAAACTATCTCCTGTATTTATAATGATTGTGTTTGCTGGTGTCTTTTTGATTTCTTCATATAGTTTGGCAAACACTTCTCTATATTCTACATGCCGTTTGGTCAATCGAATATGAATGTCGGATACATGAACAATATAATCTACGCGAACAAGGGATGTATTCAGTTTTTCGTATGTATCTATCATATGTTATTCCAATCTTAGCATGGTTAGTGCTCTAAAGTCAAGCACATCTGTTTTTCTAATCTGTTCCATTGTTTCAACAAAGCCCAGTGTGTTTGGGTCTTTGCCTTGTAGTCGAACCAACTTGGCTATTTTACCAATAGAGTTTATATATTCTGCGATGCGAATTGCATTATTCAATGCATCATCATCCAACACAATATTCACTTCTGGACATTTGCTTTGTACAATTGTTGCTTTTAGTTTTGCACTCAAAGTTTTTCCAAAAAGTGGAATTGCATTTCTTTTTATTGAGATGGCATCCAAAGCACCCTCGCATAAATAAATTGGAAAATCAAAATCAACAAGGTTTTCAAATCCTACAATATTTTTACTAAACTCGCTGTTTTTGTATTTGTAGCCATCATCATAATAACTGCGGCAACTATAAAAGTTTAAGTTATTATTTTTATCATATGACGGAAACACAAGTCGGTTAGCAAATGGTCCTTTGCTGCAATATCCAATGTTGTATTTTATAATATCACAAAATGATAGTTTGCGTTTTTTTGCATAGTTTAATGCAACACGATATTCTATACTAGCATCATTTTCCGCCAAACTTTTAAACTCATCTGGCAAACATAATATTTCACCATAATCTTCATATACTTTAGTTGAAGTTAGTGAAGCAATTTTTTTATCAAACTCTGATAAACTATTTTTAGAAACATGTGGTCCTACAAGAGATTCCAACTTGTTGAACTGTTCTTGCGTGGCTTGTGCAAGTTTCAACAACCAATATAATCCTCTGCCTTTTATATTACATGTCCAACAATGCCAAGCATTTGGAGCATCAAGACACACTTCCAATTTTCGCTTGCGATGATGACATTTTGGACAATGATATTGTAAATTATTTCCTTTACGCAGTCGTCCTGTGTCTTTTAGAACATTATTTACTAAAATTGTGAGTTCTGATGTTTTTAGCGACGACATTTACATAGTCACTATACACAAAAGTGTTATATGGTCAACAAATAATAACTCACCCCGCCAAAGAAAGCACTATAGCATCTCTAACATCTTCCATTCTTTTTTCTTCATTGCCCTTTTTATTAAGAATAGTCCAAGGCTTCATGTCATATAGTTTCTCAACTTGTTCTTTTACAAACACTTTTGACTTTATTCCTTTGATTCTCGCAATTCCAAATGCTTTCTTTCGTGCTGTTTGAGCATGTATGCTATCTACTTTCAATTTATAATGGTTTTCTAAGATATAACCAACAACTGCTTTGTTTTTAACAAGCTTGATTATAACTTGCTGCGAAGTGCCTCCGCCAGCAAATCCAAACAAGCTTTCTTCAATCATTATTTTCTCAAAAGTTTGACCTTTTAAAGCAGTTATAATAAGTTCTGCTTTAGCAGCATAATCTTCAACGCCGGAAATATCAACAAATCCAGCACCAATAATAATCTTATTTTCTGCTACAGCCCAACCACAAGTTGTGGTGGATAAATCCAATCCCAATACTTTCATATAACCTTTTTTTATTTTAATTAATAATAATTACGATTATCGTGATTGTATGCATTTTGAGCATATTTCAGCGAATATCCATTGAATGATGTGACTCTTAGTGGAGCATATACTAAAAATTGACTTGGCTGGAATGTGCGTTCATACTGCGTATCTGCATTACGACGTGTTGTCATATAATTTGGAGCACCTGCCTGTTTGCTCAGACCCCAAGCCATACTGTTTATAGTATTTCGTGTAAGATGTGAGCGTATACCAGATGGTTGACTGGTGCGAATATTTTTATATAGATCAAGCAGCGATTCTGTTGATGATGGCCTTGGCGTTGGTCTTAGTATTTCTGGCATAATGATATTCTCCTATTTGTTTATTATAAATATAATGTCATGTATCAAAACGAACAATGATATTAACGGGCCAATCTATTAAATTTTTAACAGGTCTGCCCAATTTTCCAACCGCCACAAGCTCATTTCCATCATATAATCCAACAGTTGTTATAAATGGTGCCAGATATGAACCGGTGGGATCATATGATGAACTATATTCATATTCCAAGAAATGTGGATTGACCTTGTGAATATCAGTATGGCAATATGGATTGAGATAATCATTTATATCCCTTACATATTTTCTTGTTGAGGCCGGTGATAATAAAGGTATCAGATTTTGTGGAACAAGTCGTTCTAAATAATATAATGCAAGTATGTTCGCATCATTCATGTTGATTTTACCGTCACCATCTATATCAAGCAATTCCGTGTCAACAAGATTGCTCTGAATATAGTCATATGCAGTTTTTGTGAAAGCATTGAATGAAGAACTTGCAATATAAGCTGCACTGCCTGTTTGTTCCTGAAGCAGTACGTCTTCGGATTCAAGTTGTAGAAGATCATCTCCCCACCAACTATTATCAGCGTTTGAATTTTGTTCAAGTACTACACCATTATCGTCGAAAATAAATTCTTCAAAGAATTTTCTTTTTTGAAAAAATCTCATTATCAAATCAACGTCAAGAAAATCAAACACACCATCTTGGTTTACGTCAAACATTAATGGAGTTTTTACCAATGATGTTGGATTTGTACTATAATTAAATTCGCCGGGTCGAATAGATGTCAGATATTCGTGTTCATAAATTGTATGTGACCCTTGATACGTTAGGTCAAACCCACCCGATCCAGTTTTTGTAAATATATCGCGATAATTTGATCCCGTGTGAGTAAGTGCAAAATATCCATTTTTGTAAAATACATTTCCTATAAGCGGATTGTCCTCAAGATTTGTGACGTTATAAACATACACAGAACCGGAGCAATTTGCCGGAAAATCAACAAGGTTGTTTGGATCGTACACCGAAGCCGTGGCACTCGCAGTTGCAAAATGAACAACCGGCGCACCCACAACCATGAAATCTGAGCATAAGCAAACTGAATATCCATAAATATTTGATGGCTTATTTGCTTCTTTGTTGCGTCGTATGGTTTCTGTCAATTGCCATGTTTCATTTACATCACTGTATTTGTATATGGCAACTCTACCCAGCACTCCATTTGGATCATCCGATGAACTTGCTTGGTATAATAAATCGTCTATGATATATTCACCATTGAAGTAATCAACATTTCTTCCCACTTTGTCGGACCAAGAAGTGATCGCGCTATATAATCCCCCCAGAGACACGGACTTCCCAAAATTATTATTATACTGATATTTTCTATCGCCAAATGTTTTCAACACTTGCCAATATCCCAAAGAACCGCAGCGATAGTCATTTCTATAAAAATACGCAGAACCCAGAATGGTCGGTGATCCTGTATATGACGCATATGGAATAAATGCCTTGTCGCGAAGACATCCAATTACAAGGTTTTTTCCACCAATCGCAACCGACGTACCAAATCCATCGTCCGATATTGATACCCCCGTCACGTCAATTGAATAGAATTGAGAAGACATATCCAAGTCACCATATGTACCATCTCTTCTGAATGTTTTTGCTTCTCCCCAAGAAGCCGTTGGACAATCGCCGACGGAAGATGAGTAATAAGAGCATGTAAACAATGTTGCATATCCATTTCCGGTCTTGTTTGTTCCAACAAACAAGCTGCCAGAATCAAGTGCAACGCACCATCCAAAGTTGTCTCCCAGTGATAAAACACTGGAAGTGAGGATGGCTTCATATTCCCAACTATAACTTCCAGACCAAGCGCCATTTTCAACTCGATAATATGAACTTGATACTCTTCTTGTATCCGTAGAATTTGGATCATAAGATGCCGACATTGATCCGCTTAAAAGTTCAATGCTTGAACTTGTATATGCCATCGACGAGTATGTCCAAGGAATTGGTCTTTCGCTGTATATAATCAAAGAACCGGATTCTGATATAATTTCGTCGCACAAGTCCGTTTCCGGAGATAATGTTTGCCAAAACGAACTTGTTTCAATTGCATCGCATCCACTGCTCATGTATTGTTTTCGTCTGAAGATATACACGGCACCCGAACCGCTAACTCCGGGTGCGCCTATGGCGAGGGTATCTCTGTCCAATGAAACTGATTTACCAAAATTATCTCCATTTGAATTTCCTTGTATAATATTTATCAACCCCCAATTATCGGTTCCGCCTTTGTATTTATCATACACAAACACATATCCTGGATATGAACCGGTTGGAAAACATATTGAACCGGACGATGACCCAACTGCCAAAAAGTTATCACGGACAGACACAGACTGTCCAAATGTGTCAGTAAAATACGAACCACTATTTTGCAAATTCTCCACAGTGTATGGAAATGTCTTGTCTATATCAAAGTCTTGCAAGAATCCAACGTCTCTCAACGGCGATGTAAATTTCTTTATTGGTCTGTGAATTCCCAAATTATCATCATATTTGAATATGGCCGCATAGCCTTGACTTCCCGTATTCAAATTATATTTGTCTATAGATGAACCGGCCACAACATATTTATACCACGAGCTGACTGCTTCTCCGAAGTGTTCATTGTCCGATTGAAATGTATCAACCAACGAACTTGAATCGTATAAATAATCGGATGTACCGGTATACGAAACATTCATACCAAGTTTGAGATATTCTTTTGCGGTATCAACATCTATATGCTTGGATTCTCCGTCTAATAAATTCAAATAAAATTCCCCACTTGAAGTGTTCCAATACGGTCGAGGATATATGTTCCTCATTGCACTCAAATACGTGTAATCAGAGAAATGTGATCCCGAGATATAAAGATTGGTATATCCATCATCTTTGATGATATATGTGGCATGTGGATTGGAATTGTCCACTATTTCAACGGTTTCCGGTCTTATTTTTTCACCAAAATTTGTTTGATTTAGTGCCAAAGTAACAACTCTATCGTGTATATTTCTTACTTCCTTTTTTCCAGTTGCCGTGTCGGTTACAATACTTTCAACACCAAACAACTCCATAAAATTTTTCTTGTTACGATAAAACATGGAGTCTGTGAGGCTGTATATATTTCTGGCATATTTTCCAGATGGATTAATCAATTCAACTGACGCTGTATAATATGAACTCCCAGATGGATAAAATATGGAAGTATTTTTTATTCCCTCATTAACTTCGCACAGACTATCATAATAAGTATTAAATCCATATGCATCCTTATGACCAAGATGTACACTCTGAACGCTCCAGTGTTTGAAAGTCTTAAATGGTCTTACTGTGATATCTCCTGCGGAGAACTGCTTTATCATATATAGATAAATATAATCAATGTTTGAGTATTCACTTGCCGATGGAGCGAGTTTTTACAATTGACAACATTTCTTTATAACCCATCCCAAAACACACTACTTAAACAATGTAAAATTTAACTTTTATTAGTTAAACATCTATCTTAATTTTTATAAGACACTCGTTGGTAAAGTCTTTTAATAACGGCTGACTCAGTTTTGCAACAGCAACCAAGTCGTTTGTTTCATTATATAGACCAACCGAGGTTACATATACTTTTGGATTGGTATAAAAATCGGTGAATCTCAATTTACCATACTCCGAACTAGATTTGTCAGATATAATAAATGTTGGATTGTTGCTGTAATTATACTCTTGGTTCTTTACTCTCACAAAATAATGACGAGCGGGAACATATTCAGTTACTCTCGCTTTCATTGGCAACGCAGCCGCACCCTGTTTTATAGATGCGAAGAGAACATTCTGCATTCGTGCAAATCCATCACCCCAATAGTTTGAAGTATAATCGTTCAAGGATATTCCACCAACATTTCCAACCAACGACTGAAGAACTGTCGGGTTCAATATGATTATTCCCAAGTCTGGGTATATAGATCCAATTGCTTCGTAATTTTTTGTCGTGGACAAAGATCCGCTTTCAATCGAACCTCGTATAAGATTATAACGCTTTCCACCAGTCTGCACACCAGTTTCCGGATTAATTCTGGAATCATCTATCAGTGTAATTTTTCCATTTGCTCCACTGGACCCACTTAGTGTAAATTCAAATTGGCCGGGATCTAAACGATCTTTGTATTTTGTGCCTCTAAATGAAATTGCGTAAATATCATCAGAATCAATCTGTGTCTGGTTTCCGTTATTATCCGATTTAACAAATGTAAATTTAGAATCACCGGGTGCCAACAGTAAATTTCGGTATTGATTGTATATTGCCTTTGTTGGATATATCAAACTTCCCTGTGACGCGTTTTTGTCGAATGTTGAAGAACCCGATCCTGCGGAGTGACCATACGTAATCGAAAAATATACGTCGGAACTGGCGGACGCTACTGGATAATCATAAACGTTGGTATAATACAGTCCATTTAACGGTTCATACAGCGATGATGACTGCGTCGTTTGAATACTGCTGGTATAAAACTGAGACCAGTTCGTTTCGCCGTCGCTCCACATTCCGGTGGACACTGGCTGGGATCTTCCCGCCACTATGTCCGTTTGATCAAATTGCTTGAAGATCATATGATTTTAATTAATTTCTTACGTTAACAGTGACTGGGATCGAAATTGACCCACCACTCTCGTTGCCAATGATTGTTAGAGTAGTTCCAGTTGTAGTGGTCAATGACATATTTGGTACAAATCTAAATCTTAATCCAAGTGCTACTTGTGCAGTTGTGGACGAAACATCCCCAATGAATGTTGGAATTGTTGCAGTTGTTGCGGTCTGAAGCTGCTCTCCAACAATAGTGCCAACGGTTTTATTAGCTAAAATTGCAGTGTATCCAAGTGTGGTGTTGTACGCTGGATTTGTGCTTGGAACAACAACAACCTCTCCTTTGTAATCATTGTCAACGTTGATGGAACTTTGACCAAGACTGATAACTGGGATTGAAGTCTGTCCAGAAGGCAATGTTACTAGCTTATATTTTAAAGCTTGAGTTTCATCTGTGAATGCTTCAAACACCGGAGTATTACGAACGGCGAGGTCATAATATGCCGATCCCTGTGGGTGATTTGGTTGATACAAACTATAATCAATTTCATCATCCGAAAGAGCATACGATGTGATATTAAGACCGCCTTTTGCCGCCAGCAATTCTCTGCCCTTTTTTGTGAGAACCGCATCCACAGTGATTGTCTGATTATTGATATACGCCATATAGTGTTACTTTCCTAATAAATATATACGCCATTCTCTTTTTTCTTATTTTTTTATATAGTTTTCACAATAACCGCATCAGTATTGTCGGTCAATCCAGTCTTTGGATCTACAGTAGTTTTTTTATTTTGACTACTACGTTTCCATTTATAATTGGTTTGGACTTTGGTTATTGGATTTGTTTGATATGCGTTAATTTCTTTTTGAGAAAACTGCAATTTGCTATATTTGTGATGAGTTTCCATGTAACCATTCAATAATTTGGAGCTTGTTGGATAGTATTCCATGGAGTAAATCTTGCGATAATTTAGACCAGAAGCCAGCGGCGCAAATAAATCGCCCGAACCATGTGTGGAAAATATATTAAATATCGACGATGTGGGAGCTTCTGATATAAATTGAATATTATACACCGTTCGTTCATATATTGAACTTGAATAATTCCCAGCAAAAAAACTTCCACTGAAATGCCCGTATATATAGCCTTCAAACGATTGAACACCACCATCAACATCAAAATATCCAGAATATGTAACTGGACATCCATTTTGGAACATACTTCCCGATATAATAATTCCTGGATTTACAATCGTACCATTCGTAATTGCACCGTATATTGGATCTATGTAAGGATACTGCACTACATCCAATCCATTTACCGAACCGGATATTATTCCCATAAGCTTGTGAGAATTGGTTGTAGCATAATCTTGCCAACCGCGCATACCGGCATCAAAATATAAACTTCCGCTGAAATATGTTTTTGGTATAGCTTGGCCTCTTGGAGAAACCGATGCAGTCATTGGATATCTGTCCACAACCGGCAATTTTGCAATATTAACCTTATAATAAGTGTTTGTGATTGTTTCCGTTTTTCCTGAAAAATCATTCACTATCTGGTTTTCATTCAATTGAGAATATGGAGCAACGTATTTTTGCGACACTTGATATTTTTTCGTGTATGGTATTACATCCGCCCTATAATAATTTCCATTATAATATGTCAATCCGTTATTTGCATAAATTTCAAAACCATATTGATCTTGTTCCGCCGGAAAAAATACTTGATTTACATCCGAATATGTTGCAATTCCTCTGTATTCCTGTCTCAATATTCCAACTCTATCCGGATCTTTTACAACGCTAATTTTACTTTTTGAATAAGTTTCGCCAGTTTTTTGATCTATGTTCTCTTTCACCAGCGGCTTCAATTGTAACTTTGGTCTTTCCAGTATGCTCGGTTCAATCAATATACCGTCCACTAATTTTGCTCTGGCCGGAATTATCCCCTTTATATATTTGAACATTGCCTTGTCAAAATAGAATCGAACAATATTCATGAAGAATGTGAAATCAATATTTCCAAATCCTTGGTCATAATATATCTGTCTAAATCTTTCAAATTTATCGTAAGAATTTTTGTAAACGGATGCTGGATCTCCAATCAAATCTCCCAATGGAAATTCACCAAAGAACTTAATGATTTCCGTATTTTGCATTTCCGACGGAGAGAAAAATATTCCAAGCTTGTTTGAATCTGTACTTATCAGTTCACTCGTCATATATGACGCTCGTGTATCTGGAGAAAGATTTGTGGAAAGTTCTTGTTCTACATAATTAATTTTATTACTTCTGAATTTACTGGACCCATAATCGGGAATTTTCATTATCATTCGCACGTCCTTGCGAGAAAACTGATATGGAAACGACGGGCCTTCGGATGGGTCGCAATATGACAATCTCTCCAATTTACCAAAAGATTCTGGAAAGTTTGCGGCTCCAAATGTTGGAAAATCTTTTCTAAATGATAAATTATTCAAGTTCACCGCGTATGATTCGGTACTATAAAGATCGACTGGTCGCTCAAATGATATTCTATACAAATTATCAGAAATCATTTCCATAGGATCTTCGAGGTCATATGCATTTCTATGAAGTGTGTGTGCCTCAAAACGTGCGGTCGATAATGGAGTTTCCCATACTCGTATATCGTCAATATTTCCAAAAAAAGCCTCTGGGTCGATATTTAAAGACGCAGTACTTTGATTGTAATTTCCTATATACAGATACTCACCAGTACCAAAAGAATTATTGAAACTTCCACTCACGAACATACTGGAAGTTACACTGTAAGTTATTCTATCATCTTCCGATTTTTGAAGAAGTAGGTCATATCTGGTTGGATATTCATCCAAATTTATAGTTGCATTGAAATGAACATCAACATCGTTTCTCTTTACCATTGCGTGGTAAGAATTTCCATCAAATATTGGGGCGCGTGATGTAACTGCGGTCTTAACATTTCCATACCCATCATCTATACTGAAAAATAATTTCCCCCAATCATTTCCTCTGTCGCGAACAGCACCAACCACCCAATTATCAGAACAATTTGCCAATCTAAAAACCGTACCAGATTCACTTGTTTTTGCTGGATCAAATCTGAAATTGAATTCAATTGTCTTTGCACTACCGGTCCAATTAAGAACGAAATACTCAAAACTTCCGCTGAAATATGGCTCGTATTTTACTTCTTCCACGATATGTTCTGTAGTATCGGTAAGATTGCTAGTATTTAATATTCCGCCATATTCTTTTATTTTAATGATATTCTTTGGAACGCCAAAGCATGAAATTAATGCATTCAATGATGCTTCCGTCCCCTTCGCTTTGTATATGAAAGGAAGACTATTCAATAATCTTTTCCATATTATTTGGTTTCTTTGTTCTTCGGAAAGATTTCTGGCTTGAGAATAAAATTCAGATTCTGGGTCAAAATCGTTTTTTGAGAATGACGCCAGAATAAGCGGAAGGTTATCTTTTGATATTTCCGCATCCCACCCAAGTGAACGAAGCATATCTCCAACAATATCCAAGGATATTCCAAAATTTGGAGAACTTGAATAATTATTTTTTTCAGTTAACTGTTTTATAGTCAATGAAATATTATCAAAAAAATGACCAACCATGGCCACAAACTTTATATAATCGGCATTGTTGCTTGCATCCTCTATAATGAACTGTGGCAAATTATTTATCAATGAGCCTCCATTATTTTTATCATAGAATGATGCCGACGTGTATCCATCAACTCCCTCTCCATGTTTTATATACCAACCGGGATTTTCATACAAAAATCTTTCATATCCATCCATTCCAGCCTCCAACTCATCTATTTGAGAATTTGCATCGGATTTTTCTTTTAAATAAAATGCATCATTTGGATTCGAAACAAGTTTGGCGTTAACGGTGTCTATTTCATAATACAAAGAATCGATTTGCTTTCTTTTACCACCAAATGCTTGAAGTCTAATATCCGCCGAAGAAAAATTTACAAAATTTTCAAAGTTTCTGTAATTCGTAGTATCAATCAGTTGGTTTTCACGCGAACTTATCTTCTTTGCCAATTCATTGTATGCACTTCCGGTGACAGAAATTAGTTCATCCATCGACAAAGCTTGCGTGGAATTTCCCTCATTTTCTATTTTTACAAGAAAATTTGGTCCTCTCAACGGTATTGTTTTAATTTCTACTTTTGAAAAATAAAATAAATTCTGTACAATTGGCAAGAATCCGAAATCACATGTGATCCACGCCTCTGCACCCAAGTCAAAATTTTGTGGCAATGGATCTATTATTTTAAGTGCTAAATAATCATAGAACCTTGGATCTTGAGTTGGAATCAATTTTTGATTGATTATCGATATTTTTTGACCATTTGTAAAATTTAAGTAATACTTAAAATACCCAGATAAATCTATATTTCGCTTGAGTTCTGCCTCATAAATCGCGGGATAAAATATTTCGTTATAAAATATAGTTTGTAAAAATTCAACAATTTGAGGAAAACTATCTGGACGTTTGTTTGTGATATTGTTGAGTTCTCTATCAACAATAAACAAAAACAAACTGTAATAATAATCCTGTATAATTTGGAATGTAACTCCGGCTTCATAATTCTGATACATCCAATTATTGAACTGATTATATATTCCAATAATATTATTGTTGGCAATTTGTCTGTTTGATTTGTAATTTCCGGTTGCTACTCCATAATATATGTCAGTCAAAAAGTTTATTACGTCAACATCTGTTTTGAATCCATAATTATACTTCAGAGCAGCCGATCCACTTGGATTGGATTCCATCACTAGATTATAAATGTTGTATATTTGGGGATTGGAAATATTCGTTGATATTTCTTCAACAACATCTTTCAATTGAAGTCGACTGTTGGAAAATATATCATATTCTCGATTTATTTCCGAATCGGTACCTCTCAGCGTTTGAGGTATCAATGTTATTTCTTGTCTTCCGGTAGAAATAGTATTGATGATAAGTCTCTCGCCGTTTTGTTTTTCATTTCCAACAATATTTCTATTTAATTCAACATATAGCTTGTAGTTTCCATCCTGCACTCCAATAGAATTCAAGCATCTGCTTACATCAAATAGCAGTGATTTTTGGTCGCTACCAACAATGAAAAAATCACTATTATATTTCTTGTATGAGTATTGATTATACTGATTAAAAGAATCATAATATGACGCGGTGTGTTTTGTGTAAGAACCACTGGAATAAATGGTTGTAGAAGCAACAAATTCACCACTTAGCTCATATACGCCAACATTTATGATGTCTTTTTCTGATTTCCCGAACGGAAAATTGCTGGAAGTTTGATTTTCTGTGTAAAAAATAATGTCTGACTGAGACAATGTAGATCCATGACCCAAAGATTTCGAGGGATATGATATGAATTGCAAACTATTATTCAAATTTTCCATATAACTTATAATTCGTAAAATGTAGGATCAATCTTCGTTTCTACTTTAGTTGGAATATACACAGCATTTATCAACTCTATTGTAATAGATGAACTATATATCTGATCAGGAGCATTCTGTATTATCAAATTTCCACTACTATCAATATTTGGAATGATCGAACCGCTGCGAGTTATTTTTTCTATGTCGGTTTGATTGTATCCTTGCAAAGTTGGGTTTGGATTCATCTTGAAATCTTAAATGGTGTTGGGATATCAAATGTCATTATAGACCCGCTTTGCTCTGTTCTTATTTGAACCTTGTAGTATCTTTCTGACGGTAGACCAGTTGTGTCTAGCATGAAATAATTTCCATTTGAATCAAAGCTCAAACGAGTAAAATTATCATATGGCAATATATTTTCCTCGCTCTCGGCGTCCTTTATTTGATAAAAACTAGATGATGGTAGATAGTACTGTGATAAATAATCGGAAAGTTTGTTCGTAAATGTCTTTTGAGGATATCTTTTTCTGGGACTAACATCCAGTCTGATGATTGATCCAAACTTATATTCCGTGGCCATGTTTTTTATGCCAACTACGGCATCTCGAATTTGAATTGGGCTGGCACTTCCTGTATCAAATCCCGGCGACTCCCAACTTAAAACAGAGTCATCCCACGCAACATCCAGATATGGTGAATATATAGTATTTGTTTCTTTGCTGAAGAATTTCAAAGTTCCATATTCAACAGAACTTGATTCATCGCTGTGCATCAAAATTAAACCATTATTTTCAATTTCTTCATTTAACCACCCAAGCACCATGCTAGTTACTTCCATTTTAACATCGCTTGTTTGATAATCAAAGTCCTGTTTGGCACTATAGCTTCCAGAAATATATATATGTGTGTCAATGGCTGAACCGGATTTTTTGGTATTGCTGTCTATCCACCACACACCACCGCCACCACAATCCGTGAATGATCCTGTACTCCACCATTTTTCAATCTGATCCGCTCTACTGAATTTCCAATTTACACCATCCGGTGAGGTTGATCCGTCATATTTATAACCGGTGCCCATATCCCAAGATTGAGAAATTGGATAAGCAAATAATGTGTATTTTGTTGGAACTTCAACGGACTCACATATTTTAAGATTGAGGTAAAATTTAGGGTTTATTATTTCGTTATTTGTTATTGCGGTTGCAACATCGTCCAAATCAAAACGAAGTAGTGCTCTTGAAACAACCGAACTCATTGTGTTGGTGTATCTTGGTTCGTATGAACTGGAAATGACAACAGAACTGGTTGACTCCGGATTAAATGATCCCGAAAATGAACCACTCAACAATTCGCAACTTGATGCCGTGTATCCGACCAGTTCCGTATATTGAACTACGCTGGAGCATCCGTTGGTAGATATTCGCTTTTCCACTTCAAGCAGTTCGTCCAATCCTGTATTTTTATACATATAGGCTGGAAGATTGCTTATGTATGCGTCTTTAGTTGGATATAAAAAGTAGTGCATGTGCTATATTATTCACATTATAAATATACGCCGCCTCAAATAAATTTGAGCTATATTTACGCTACACGCCCCACTATATCTTTTGATGGAAAGCGGACTTCAAATACACTTGGATCAATTGATGGATATATAACTCCATCGACAGTAGCTTTTCCTATATTATACTCATGCGGAGAATAATCCCCATCTTTTAAGGTTAAATTCTTGACATTCAAATACGTCACAGATTGTACTCCATCCACTTTTGCGATTTCCAATTGAAGGCGACTTAAATTAATAGGTTGACAGAATTTAATGTTATTAATATCAAAAAATTGTTGAACCAATGTTAAACAATTTGCCAGAACTTCTCGTTTATTATAATTCTTGTATACAATTACCGTAAAATCTATTCCTATATTTATGATATATCCATCAATCATATTTACACTGTCTGTCAACATTCTATATTGATTTAGATAATTTTTCAAATTTTGGCGAATAGCTTCGTTTGATGTGATTAACCGCTGGTTGTTGTCATAACATAAGATATAAAGATTTATAGCGAACTGATTATTTTTATCTGGGTTGACTTTGTTAATTGTGCCCGGAGAAAAACGGCCCGATTGAGTTTCCGTCGGAGTCGCTTGTATGTTTGCCATATCAAGTTGCGTATCAGTTACTGCATAAACTTTTGCTATAGATCCATATTTTGATGGCATTGCAAATGTTCTTACCTCGTAATCTCCCTGAGTAACAACTCTGTTTTGTGCGGCGAAATAAGCAAGTGCGTTATTTCTTATTTCATCGTTTGTTTCGGCGCTTCTTCCACCCGACGCGGAAATGGGATTATTTACTTTGACGGAACGGCGCACGAGATTTGTAAGATCCAATTCAAGCTTTCCTATCTCGGTCAAATCTCCGAAAAATTCCACCGAGCTAATATTTTTTATGGAGTTGGAATTTATATTGCTAGTTATTCCTCCACCAACAACATATCTAATTGTCAGGGTGGTGTTTGATGGAGCCTGTCCGAATGACTTTGACGACAGAAAGTTAGATGGATCATATGCAATATTTTCAGCTCTGAATGTGGTAGGCTTACTAACGGTGAATGCGTTTGGAACAATGAGTTCGTCTTCTTTGATACTTGTGCCAGACCCAAATTCCAAAAATGTGGTATTGTCGGCACCAACTCCTGTCACGAATCTTTTTGCTGTGCGCAAGTATCTCAACAAAAACGGAGAAGTATCTCTGTATACCGATAGAGTATTATCGTTTTTATAAATGTTCTCGTAGTTGACCGGTACAAGATCTTGTGCGAGATAATCCGTTTCATGCCAGCGATTTCCATCGGAATCGTATATATCCATTACCTCAATTACATTTGGTTCGTCCAAATATACTTTTAAGAATGGAGACGGATTTCCAATAGACACCGTTTTTGTAACAATTCTACCAGAAAATGCATCAACCGTCTTTTTTAACACAAAAAAATCGGGTTGACCGGCTGCATTGCGTTGAAACACGGATACCTCCAGTGGATCGTTTTTTGTATCCACTGTAAAATCTACAGGAGAATTTGTTAAAAATGATATTCCGCTATCACTGGTAGTTGACATACCAGCTTTTATGATTTGAGAATAGTTTAGGTCGGGAACCATTTGACCGCCTGTGTTCATCTTCGATGGCACAAGTTGATATACATCCAACTTTGTGACTGATGGTGATATTGGCTTCATCTTATATCCCATCGATCTAGCGGCATCGATTATGTTCTTACGTTCTTCCGAATTAACCAACATAGATTCTTTAAATTGATAATCTATATAATACGACAACACATCTCCAACATATGCAGCCATTTCAATAAACATCATGCCCGCAGAAGCATCGCTAAAATCCTTGTATGTGTTTGGATAGTATGTTTTAGCAAAATCCATCAACGATTGTTTCAACTGAGTGAAATCTTTATTGAGATATTTTACATCTTTTTTATCCGGCTGAAATGATTTTGGTGTATCTAGTATCATATATTTCCAGAATTTACGGCAACTTCGATGGTTTGTGTTTTGTTGATACCCGCACTTGGTACCGTGAATAATACTTTTACTCCAACTTTGTTTTTGTCTTTGTATTCCGCGCTACTGGTATAAATTTGAATGTCTTGAATTTTTACATAACTCATCCATTTTGCAATATCTCTTTGTATGGAATTTTTTACCATAGGGGTAATATCATCTGTATAATTTTCAAATAAGATGTTCCACAAACCAGATCCAAATTCCGGATTCATTCTACGCTCGCCTTTTCTCGTTCTCAAAAGTACATTAAGGTTGCTTTTTATCTGTTCGAGAATGTCATAGCTTGAATTAAAAAATCCCTGCGGCCCATGAGTTATAGGCAATAATATTCCATATGTCTGTGACGGAGTTACCATTTTTATACCTGACGTTTTGCTGTTGCCTTGGCGTCAACAGCCTTTAGTAATTTGGAATAATCGCGCGACAGTGCATTCGCAACTGCCGCCATTTCTTTATTTTCATTCAATGTTTCAATTGGAAGAGTTTTGATGACATCCATTGCCGATGGTGCGGATTCTTCTTCATATGGAACTCCGCCGACAGTTTCATTCAGAATCTGATTGAGGATTGGATTTTTTGCAAACATCTTCATAGGCTGTGGAGTTTGTTGCTTTGCCGGACCATCAAACTTTACATTGAAATTTGTAGTTTTTGTTGGTATCGAAGCCATCGGCCTTTTGGACTCTAATATGGCGTCTGAATTCTGAGTTATTTTTTCAGCCAATACTTCCATCAGAAGTTGTGGAAGTGCATTATTAACTTCTTCTTTTACGATAGTTCTTATAATATCTACTAGTTCGTTCTTTTTCATATATATGGTTCCTTATATAAATATACAATATTTTTAATTATTATCCGGTTGGTGGAAAGGTATATGTCTTTTGTTGAGAATTTTGACTTATAAATTCCGATTGATTTATCTCCACTTTTGCCTGAAGTTCAGATGTTATGGACGGAAATGCATCTCCTAACGTGGGTATGCCGGATTTTGGTACTTCGGGCGCAATTTCTGTCACGTTACCTTCTTCATCAGTTTCCGTTCTGGGTGGGTTTGATATTTTAAAGTTCAATTCAAATTGCCCCTGTGCGGCTCCCAGAACCCCGCCAATTTGGTCTTTTAAGTCTCCTATCTTTTCATTTATTCCAGTTTTATCCACAGCATCATTTACTTGATCCATTACTTGACCAACAATATCGTCTGCAATTTGGCTCAAGAGATGTTTCAATATTTCGCTTGGACTGTTTTTCATAAGTGCCCTGATAATGGATAGTGCTGCCAACGCCATACCCATATTAATTTTCAAACCTGGAATAAACGGGGGACATATCGTAGTATATTTCGCGAGTTGCTCGGCTATCCACTTTTTTCCAGCACCAAGATATAGTCCTATTTTGTCTAATCCTGGAAAATCTGGAATTTTTGGAAATTCCAATCCAAGGTCGCCAACTATGACTCTTATATTTGTTGGTATACCAAAGGTTTTCAATGCCTCATTGAGCGGCGGTAGTGCATTATCCAATTTTCTCGTTGCGAAAGCAATTGCGCCTCCCATGGTTGTTGGTGCTCCATATGCGGATGCAATAGCTCCAACCACTCCGCGAGCATTGGTTGGTATTCCAATTTTTCTACCATTTATTGTCGCACTCAAATTCAATCCACCGGTTGATGTACTGACTCCACCTCTACGATAAGATCCAAAAACATTAAAATTTGGAGTCAGTCTCAGTCTTGGAATTCCAAGCGATGGTGCACGCTGTTGACTCAATAAATTTGATATATTAACTCCACCGGGAGTTGATCTGGCATAATTACCAGGTGCTGTTTCAACTGAAAATGCAATATAGCGAGGTTTATTAACAGTAGTATTACTGAGTGTTCTTCGTGTTGGAGGCGCGGTGCTTATGCTTAATATACTCATATTATCATCCAATAAATACTCGGCTGCTCATCAATGAACTCAATTGAGAGCGAAGGGCAATCAAGCTTGTCTGTGATGCAAAAAGTGATTGCAATTGTTCAATCCACAAGATCGCCGCTGGAGGCAGAGCCGGTGTGGTCGGCCCAACCTTTGTTATGTGAAAATGTGAGATCAATGCAGATAGCATTTGTATTTGAGTATTTACACTTAAAAGCATCCAATCGCACAAGGTATACATCCAAAGCACAGTATCTCGTCCCTTCAATACCGGTTGCTCATTTGGGGCATCTTTGTTGAAATTTAAATATATCTTTGCCGCATTCAAAGTCATTATTCCATTTGCAGAAGTTATGGTTGTATTTCCATATGAATTTAAACTTAATACCTGATCCGTAGTTATAGTTATAAATTTTTTGGAAAAAAACATCATTTCATTTGATCTGGCCGAAAATATTAATCTATCACTGTTAAATACAATCTGTTCACCGTCCAACTTTGATGGAAATTTTATTGATTTGGTTACATTAACCATACCGGTAGTTGTGTTTGGTGTAAAATTTGATTGGGTTTTACCCGAAGTGAGATGAATGGATGAACCATCACTGTTTATATTTTCCAGCGTCAATCCTTTGGCAGTTTTACCGTCAGCACCTTTTATCGGAGCTTGTCGGTTTCGTATCAAAATCATTGGATTTCCTCCTTTGTCGGAATATTCTCCAAGCCCATTATCATTATTTCTTGTAAAATCGTATGCTCCAAATCTAATCGAAGACCCAAACCTAGATTGAAGAATTGTATCTCCTTCAAACGATCTCAATGCTCGTATCTTTGGATTAAATTTGAAATAAGAGCCAAGAACTCCGGTATAGTTTGAGCCTCCGGCATAATTCATTGTAGAAACTGGACCGTTTATCTTCTCTCCATCTTCATCGAGGTTTTCATCAACACCACCGGAAATTCTTTCTGCATAAATTAATGCGTTTGAATTTACATTGTAACTTGTATTGATCTTTCTTGTATAAAAATATTGATCCATGTACTTTCCAACAATGACCATTTCATTTATCAATGGATACTCTACAATTCCGGTGTTTTCAATCGGAGATGCCCAATTTAAAAGTTGAGTTTCAACATTGATGTCACTTTTAAAAAATCTAAACTTTATTTTACCTATCCAAGAATAGTCTGGATCTTTTTCACTTGGAGCACTTCCATCTATATTGGGTGGCCATTGTTCAGGATCGAGCGTTGATTTATTAAACATATAATGCGACTCGTCCATTATTACGTCCAATACAACAGCTTCTTCCAGTTCGTAAAAAAATATGCTGTCGGGTTTTCTTTCAATTACAAACTTCTTGGATGCCAACATGTCATTCTGCTTGACATTCTGCTCACCGCGTCTTTCTATTATTGAATGTGCCATATACTATTTTGATTGTCTATTTGAAACTTCCTTGGTACTTAGCTGCTTTGCCGTTTCTTCGACTGTTGTCATAAGTTGTTTTCTTTCTTCGTCGGTAAGCAACATACCTCCACCATCACCGTCCGCACCAACCTTGCCAGCCATCAATCTTTGAATAATGGCAGCAAGTTTGATTAGTTGCTCATCGTTTCGCACACCAACATCGAAATACTCTTTTAAAAGAGGAACAATCATTGTAGCATCGTTGATTGTTTTAATCATTTCACGAAGATCCGTGATCAAAATATCTATTTGATTCTTTTTTTCTTCACTATTTTTTATTATATCTTTACACAGGTCTGAGAAATTTTTACCTTTGTATATCTCTATGTCACTATTCATGTTCATAAATAGATATTATAATATATATTTAGATAGTTGCTCCACCAATTGTGCCTCTGTTAAGATATTCCTCGGCTATAATTTTTTGAGCAGATTTCATCTTGTTGATCACTTTGGTAATCTTTTGAGTCGGGCAGTCGGCTATTTCTCGTATATATAGATACAGTGCTTTTTTATTATATACATCTATTCTGTCCGAATTTCTGAATATTTCAACCACAGCATATGCTATCTTTAAATCCTTCTCTTTGTTGAAAAGTTTGTTAACGTTCTTGTCCCAATAATCAACCATCAACTTAATAAATTCTTTAGCTTCGCTTTCTCGCTTTCGATGTTCCGGTTCAACCACAAATTCGCCAGACTCACCCGTTTGCTCACAAATTTCAACGTGCTTTTTAAATCTCCTATAGGTCATGTTGTTGTCCAATATGAACCAATTTTTAGCAACAATACTGAAGTAGCTGAATGCCTTGCCTTTTCCAGCTTCATATTTGCTCATGTTTGCCACCATGTGTGATATGGCTTGTTTTTGGATTTCAAGAGGACTTACATCAGCATAGCTAAATTTGAAAGTATTATAAATGTTTTCTGCTATTTTTAAAAAGGCATGCTGAATATGCTCGTTGTATATTCTATCTTTTTCTCTTGCGTCGTCGGTACTATTGTATGCAACAATCGCCGCTTCGGTATCAGGCGTGAAATACACGTTTGATATCTTCGGAACCGTTTCTTCTAGTTTTTTATTTTTAGTACCCTTGGGCCTACCTCTTGATCTTTTTAAAATTTCCGATGTATTTTCAAACGTTGGATTGATTTTTATTTTTTTCACACGTATAGGTTTTTCTACACGTTTCTTTTCCATTTTTTTTATCTTGGATGTTTTCGACTTTTTCAAATTTTTCTTTTTATTCATGTTATTTTATTTAAATATTTTTGTTCAACCAAATCTATCGTTGAACTCTTTTGTTATTTTTAGTATATCGGAAAAAGTTCCACCCACGTCGTCATCTTTTTCAAATAAATTTCTATCATCTACCGATTTTATTCTGCTATACATTTGGTTGACCTCGTCTCTAAATTCCGAAACCCAAGACTCATACATTTCAATTTTCTTAATCATGTTATAGCATGCATACGATAAGGCACACGTTGATATTAGAAATAATATCATCAATATTATTATTATCCACATAAGTTACTCACTTTCTTCTTCCGAGTCTCCGATTTCGTATCCAAGAGACTCTTTCAGTATTTCGAGTGCTTCTTCAACTTCAATCCATCGACGGTTTTCCAGTGCATATTCAAGCAATTCTTTTGCTTCTTCAAGATTGTCTAGGTTAATGTTCATAGTATTTTCCATCCTTGTTCAACAAATTCCATTGCTTTTTTATATTTTATATACTGGGTTTCTCCGTTTTTTTCAATCACTACTTTATCATTTCTTCCATGTTTTATTTTTTTCTCAATATTCTTAACAAAACGAACTCCATCGTCTGTGATAAGTTTGCCGTTTAAATGGTCTATTTCATGTTGAATGCACACACTCTCCAGTACACCATAGTCACTATAAATGCTGTCTTTGGTGACTGGCTCATTATCTGGTCCAAATGGTAATGAATTTGCGTGGTTTAGAGTATTAACTGTAACCTTCATGTTTCGAATTGTGCTACCAGATTTTCCCGGAATACTCAAACAACCTTCTATATAAATGATTTTTTCATCACTTTTCTCTGTTATCACCGGGTTCATTAATATGATAGGCGGCTGATCTTTTCTTGCTCGCACAATCGAAACACTTTTAGATATTCCGATTTGATTGGCGGATAATCCAATTCCCACTTTGTGGAAATCAAGTGCTTCTATAAGTTTATTTGCTATTTGCTGCCCCTCTTCAATAGAATTAACTGGAGATGTTGGCTTTCGTAAGAATTCTTTGTCCTTAATAATTTTGTAAATCATTGATATGTGAATAGTTTTACTATACAACTCACATATATATCTAATTATCGGATTTTGTCAATATATAATAAAACAATTTATGGTTGTGGGCGACTGAAATACTCAGATTCTCTTAATATAGGAGACGGCACTGGTGGCGATTGATTTATTATTACCGATTCCACCATATTTCTCAATGCCATTTCGTAATTATCCTTGGTGACTTCGGAACCTGATGTTGGTTCTGATGTTTTCGTTGGAGTTGGGGTTGGAGTTGCGGTTTCAATTGGGGTGGTACTTGGAGTTTCTGTTATCGTTGGGGTTGGAGTTATTGTCTGTGTTGGAGTGACGCTTGGGGTTGGAGTGGGTGTTGGAGTGGGTGTTGGAGTGGGTGTTGGAGTGGGTGTAGGTTCCGGCGTCAGTGTTGGAACAATTGCAAGTTGCATATCATCTTTATTTTTCAACATTGTGTTGAAGGCCAGAACCAACGCTATTGCAAGCGGATCAAAAACCGCCATGATTGACCATATGAAATAATTTACCGCTTTATCCAACGGAATACCCAAACTGTTTGCGATGAACTTGAATGTACCAACGTCCGTGTGAACAATTTTTTCTTTTATTGTTGTGTTTTCATTTTTTAGATCCTGTATACTTTTTCTATATTCCGATATTTTTTTCTTTCCATCTTCAACCAATTCTGTTTTTTTAGAATTCAAAGATACTACCTTACTGTCGGATTCTTTGTTGTATACATCAATTGATGTCATTATTTCATCGTTTTCTTTTTCAATTTTTTTGATATTTGATTCTATTTCACCTCTTTGCGAATTGCTTCTGTTTTCTATTTCAGAAACTCTGTCGTTGTATGCTTTGACTTGCAAAGCGTACTGAGAACGTAATTTTTCAATTCTATCTTGTGAAGATTTAATCTGAGCATCTATGTCTGAGCGTTCTTTAGATTGTCCATCTTTAACCGTTCTGGCCTTGTCCAACCCATTCTTTTTAAACAATCCACCAGTTCCTTCTTCCATCCATTTCTGCATCTCTTTGTCCAATATTTCCAAACGTGTATTATACAGTTTGATTTGTTCAAGTTCTCTGGATATGTCATTGTCAGATGATGATTTTGAAATCTCAAGTGCCTGTTTTGCTGCCATTACGTCAGAAGACGCATCCTTGTTTGTATTTGCTGTTTTACGTATGTTTTCAATTTGTTGATTTTTTTGTGCAACTACTTGAAGTTTTTGTTCTATAAACTTCTTTCTATTGACATCAGCGGCAGCAATTTCATCCGCATTATAATCAGACTTCTTTATGATGTCTATTTCACTGTTTATCTCCGCAACTTTTATATTATTTGATTCTATTTGCTGTTCATATCCTTGCACTGCAATGTTTGTAGCCGTATATCCCGCACTTAAATATCCGTAAATACCAACTGATGTTATACCCATGAGAAATATGGTTGCAATTACCATATATGTTTTCATGAGGATATTTATGTCGTTCCATTTTTGTTTGAGAAATGTGGCAGTGATAATTTTACCAATTTCAAGAGCACTTCCCATTATTATAATTGATATGCCGCCGCCAACAAACAACAACTTTAAACCAACGATACTAAAATACGCGCCACACGCAGATATTGCTATTGCACTCAATAATACTAAAAATGCTAAAAAGTTCATAGTATATAAGTATAGTATATATTATAAAAAAAAAAGAACCCCAAACTTTATGTTTGGGGTTCTTTTGGTGTAAAATATGTGTTATATTAAATTATTAAATTTCATTTATATTTTTAAATCCATCCGACACGTATATTCTATTATCGTCGCAAAATTTCTGTATTCGGTCAATCTTTTCGTTGATGTATTTTCCGTTGTTTAAAATTTCCCAATGGGCTGAATCATAGCTATGAAGTTTTTCAAGCTCTTTCATATCATCTTTAAATTGTTCCTGAATATAATCAATAAATTTATTGATATCTTCATACTTCTTTTGCAGTGATGCCACACTGTCTCTCCAAGCGTCATGGCTCCTTTGTGTCGCTTCTCTATCTTCTGGCTTGCGTTTTTCCCAATACTCATAATCCGAGTTGGCGTGGTTTGAAAAATGGTCGTTTCCTTGAGCATGTTGTGGTCCAAAACGAGTGTAACCGCCATCTTTTGCGGATTGAACGTCTCTATAAACCTCGCGTGCTTTGGCAGTAAATGCCTCAACATATTTGGGAATAGATTTTAAGTTATGTTGAACCGCATTTTTAAGTCGTTTAAAGCTGGTATTTTTAGATTCTTTTTCCCTGCGATTTTCTAAATCCGCCGCTTTTCTCTTTCTTCCGGTTGGATCTACCAAAAAATCTCCAATCTTATCAACAAGACCTTCGTCTTGTTGAGAATATACTTCTTGCACAACTTCTCTAATCAACTGCTTTAATTCCGATTTTTTCATATATTTTTGTATAAAGTTACAACAATAAATATATACAACTCACAAAAAACGACAAAAAACGACAAAAAACCCCACATTTCTGTGGGGTTTAATTAGGGGTGATTGAACTCAATATCACCCTCCACCATCCAATTATCATAAGAACTGGAACTTTATATAACCTTTAACACTGATATATTGTATGAAGATATATCAATTGTCAACACTTATCTTATAGCAACTTGATTTTTTGTGGCTTTTGTTCTTCAATTTTAATTCTGGGCAATATAATCTTGATTGCTCCATTTTGATAATCAACCTTTATTTTACTTTTATCAATACCTTCGCCAACAGCAAAAGAGCGAACAAAACTTGAACGCTTTATTTCTCTATAAACATAACGAGCACCATTGTCTGTTTCAGTTGATGCTGGCTTCTTTCCACCACGAATGGTGAGAGTATCGCCTTCTAGTTCAACACTCACATCTTCTTTGTCTAGTCCAGCAACATCTGCTTCTAGCACAAGTTTATCTATATACTCAACCACATCCACTTTTGGAAAACTGGTTTTTGTATATGAACCTATATATGGTGTTACTCCGAAGTTATTGAAAACTTCATCGAATATTGAAGAAATGGGAGTCAAAAACTCGTATTCGTTAATATTATTGTATTTTTTTATATATGTCATGTTTGTTTATTTTTCCGATTTCACCATGAATATCGGTGTCTCTTAATATCACGTTCTATGCCAAACTAAAAAGTTGGAAATACGAGGTAAATATCACGGAGCGAGTTTTTATAATAGACAAAATGTCGCGGACAGTGTCGCAAACAGTGACAAAAATAATCATATTTTCTAATGTTTTATATTCTAATGATATATTTATATACGAAAGGTTATTTATGGGGCGCAAAAAACTAAACAGAACAAAGGACGAACTTGATGAACTCAACAGAATTAGAGTCAAAAGACATTATTATAAATACCAAGAAAAAATATGCAAAAAAAATTTGCTGCGGTATTTACGGTCTAAGAAACAAAATCAACAATAAATGGTATATCGGTCAAAGTATTGATATCGACTGTCGATGGAAATCATACAAAAACCTTCACTGCAAGAAACAGTGCAATATTTTCAATGCACTGGTTAAATACAAAGTAGAAAATTTTGAATTTAAAGTTATAGAAGAATGTGAACCCGTGGATTGGGTTCTGGATTACCGCGAAATGTTTTGGATTAAAACATTAAATTCTTATAAAAACGGATATAATATGACAATGGGTGGTAGCCACCCAAGACCGAGTCCAGAAACAAAACTGAAATTAAGAATGGGAATGTTGGGGAGAAAAATAGTTTTATCCGAGCAAGGGGTGAAAAACATACGAGAAGCTCAACGGAAAAAGAAACTGACTCCGGAGCATATGCAAAAAATGTTAGATGCCAGGTTAAAAATACAAAAACGCGGATATCAAAGTCCAAAAATTAGTGAAGCATTGACGGGGAGGAAATTCTCCGACGAGCACAAATTAAATTTGAGTTTGGCCAAGCGAGGAAGGCCGGGACCAAGACATTCCGATGAAACAAAAAGAAAAATGAGTGCGTGGCAAATAGGAAAGAAACTATCGGAAGAAACAAAAAGAAAAATCAGTGAAACTAAATTGAAAAAATCCGGAAAACAGTATAATTGAACTCATCCCGTGTGTATTTAGTTAGTGACATATTTTATTGTATCCTTTATTTATATCGGCTTCATTATGAACACCGACATATACACATTATCATGTTTCGTGCCAAATATTGTGTCACACTGTTTACCTCGTAGTTAATAAAAAATACATATTTTATGTGTATCATTTTGTCACACACATGAGACGCCGTGTCTCAAACTTCTTTTCTTATATCTTTTGCATAATGATGAACTCTGTTGTGGTTCACCAAACTTGCCATCAACACTGCACTTCTCAGTCTTCCTTTCTTCATTATCTGATATGCTTGCGACATTATTGTCTGCTCAAAAGGCGAAGCATACACAGTTTCCAAAAATATCTTATAATTACCAGCTTTTGTCATAACGCTTGGCCAATTGCTATAGTAAACATCTCCAATTAAATAACTTAATCCATCAATACAGCCAGAATTTTTCCATGTCATTTTATGTGTGCCATCTGGAAAATATCTATTCTTAATGTTTTGTGGAACATTATGCCAAGCCCATTGCTTGTGATGATCTCCAAAAAATTCACTAAACGAAATCTTAATAAAGTCTAATTTTTCTTCTTCAATTATTTTGATACATTTGTCGAGCCAGTTGTCACAATGCATATTCAATCCATTTTTACAAATAATATTTTTGTTTTCCATGAGCATATCATCTTCAAACCACACGATATATTTAGCTTTGCTATCATGAAAATGTTGAGCTGCCCACTGTCTTGCACCACACACACCCATATTTCCCTTGCGTATTAATTCAAATTTATATTTTTTTACAATTTCATCAAACGCGGGTCTAGTACTTTCGTCAATGCTATTATCAATCAAATACTTGTTTGTAGATGTTAATAGTTCTGGATTATATTTTTCAATACTGTCCAATAGCAATTGAAGCTGCTGTGGAATATTGAAGCAAGTGATATAAAGATTGGTCCCCTTTCCAGACTTGTTCATATCAACTTCTTTTTCGCTTTGAAAATATTCAACTCCTTCTGGAACATCAACGGTTGATATACTAACTTCGCGTTTGGGAATTGGAAGTTTTTTTACTTTTTCAAAAAATGTAGACATGAGTCCATCATTATTGATCATTTCAACATTTACCAATTCCGGATTTGTATATGTGATGAGTGTAAATATACTTTCTTCAGTTCCCATATATCCGTCACTCAAAGAATCATTCAGAAGATTGTAATATATTCCGTTCATTTGACTCAAAATTTTCTTGTTGCCTCCAAAAAATCCTCCTCTAGCAACTCGATTGACTTTGGCGTTGGCATATTTATTCATACCATCAATTTTAAAGCCATGAACTTCTGTCGCGGTTTCATATGGAAAACATACATACAAAAATTTATTGAGCAATGGTTCAATTTTTTCTATTACATTATCGTGACTGAAATAACCGGGATGCACGGTTTGTGTAAGTCCGGCATCTATCCAGCAATAGTTTTCTGAATCAAATGGGTTAAATATAGCCGCGTCATTGAGCATGAACATTTTGCTCATGACTAAAGGATTGTATAAATCTAGTTTTGCTTGAGTTGATTCGGCGAGCCATCCAACCTGATTATACCAGTTTGGATCTTGTCTTATAGTATTTACTTTTTCATAAAATGAAAACCATTTACGAAAATCATCGGCACTTTTTGTTCTTATATCTGTACCAACAGATCCTTGTCTGGCGATATTTATAAAATCTACATGTGCAGGATCTACATAAACTACCATTGGAACATTTTTACATGCCCTGAGCAACTTATCAAAATGCTGTAGGTATTGGCTAAATGGACGCTTAAATCCAGTATCCAATTCACCTCGCTTTAAATCAAATAATCCGGTAACTAGTGTTGTATTAAAGTTCATATCAACGTTTTTTAATAAAAGTGTCTTCGATTATCAGCCCGTCCATCTGTGTATTATCAAATACAGTAAATGCTTCTTTGACCGTGGATAGTATCGGCTTGCCATTCACATTAAAGCTGGTATTTAACAATACGCCTATACCATTTATCTTTTCAACCTCTCCTATCAGATCATATAGCCAAGGATTTATTTCTCTCTTCAATGTTTGTACTCTCGCCGTGCCATCAATGTGTGTTATTGATTTCAACTTTTCTGCATATTCTTGGCGAACCTTGAAAGCAAAGCTCATATATGGAGATTCCTGATATGCCTCAAAATATTTAACGGCGTCCTCAATTCTTACAACCGGTGCAAATGGTCTGTACCATTCTCTATTTTTTACTTTAGCATTGAGCACATCTTTCATATGTGGAAAACTTGGATCGCAAAAAATGCTTCTGTTGCCAAGTGCTCTTGGACCGTGCTCGGCATTTCCACGAGCAACGCCGACTATCTTACCATTACAAATATATCTCGCCAGTTCATCGACCGGCGTATTGTGTTTGATATCGCAATTATATGAATGCTCATAGATGTAATATCCAACCGAGTCAATGTCCAATAATGGCATACCGGAATACATAACTTCAATTGGTTTTTCCGGCTTCATTACATGCAACAATCCTCCAACCGCCAATCCACAATCACTTGGATTTGGTGGAACAAACATTGGACGGTTATATCTTTTTTTGATTTCTGTATTCAACAATACATTCAATGCACATCCACCGGTCATGCCTATAGCATAATCTTTATACTTATCAAAATACTGGTCTGTAACTTCAAAGAATACATCCTCAAATGCCTTTTGAGAAGTTGCTGCGATGTCATATGCAATGTCACCATCAAATCTATCATTTGAATTAAACTTTAATCCAACCTTTGGACCCAGTTCTGCAAGTTTTTCTTGAATATTCTTACTATAAACTTCAGTTCTGTAAAATTGGCGAAATGCTTCCAACCATTCTTCTCGCACATTTCCGTATCCACACAGCCCCATCAGCTTGCCACTATATACAAGATTGCCATCATCAAATCCACTTTCTTGCATTATTGGTTTTAAATAATGACCAAACGTCATATATGCACCCATGTCATATTTCGCCGAGAACAGCAGCTTCGGAGCTTCTTTCTTGCTTTCACAAACATAACCATTGAAAAATCCATCATTCCCACCACCATCAAAAGAAATTATTAGCATCTTTTCATATGGAGACTGATAATATGCACCTATTGCATGAAGATATTGGTGCGTCAAATCATGCAGCGGCTTTGCGTGTGGAATATTATCTTCATATTTCACATATATGCTTTCGCCATTGATGATATTTATTGAGTGCGAATAGCTGGTAACACATACATCAAATTTATCTATACCATATCTGCGTTTTATCATTTCACAGATATTCTTAAGTTGAATATCTGCGTTTGGAATAGACTTGTATTGGCTTATACCGGAATTCTTATAGCCATTGAAGCGTTCCATTTCAACTACATATATTTTGTCACCAACATTAAATGCAACAGATCCATTGTGCGAACCGTGCATTGAAATAATGTTCATTTTCTAAATTCTCCAGCAAATTCCGCGTATGTTGACGTAGTATAATAATGATATGTTGTTTTACGTTTCAATAAATCCGACATATCTTCCTGCGGCCAACCGTGATTGATTAGAATAGGATATGATGATATAAAGTTGCGAGTTTTCTGGAGAGTTGTATAATAATAATGATCAAGCTGATCATATTTTTCATATGACCAATCAAGAATATCCTGATACATACTTTCTTTTACAACAAGTGCATGTGCGGATTTTGCGGATTGAATTTTTCCAACATTCTCATCCAGCTTAACTAATGGAGAATGCAGTATTGTTCCAAAAAACATAGCATCCCAATTTATCTTATCGGCTTGGTCGAGAAACTTGAACATCGTTTCTTTATATGGCAATGAATAATCTCCAATCCCAGTTGACGGAGGGTCCATCACATAAAAATCATCTTCGCAAATTAGAACAGATTTCCATCCGCGCGATATTGCAATCCTGATAATCTCTTTATGTGCTTCTCCACAACCGGCGTATTCCCCCTTAACAATTCCAGCCATTCTTTCCATACCAGAAATATCAAACTTAGCAAATTGGTCTTCGCACTGCTTTTTACGATCAGTTCGGTGATCCATGTTGATATAAAATCCCCCATCTGCGACTTTTCTGTTATAAAACGCAATCATAAATTTCCTACAATTCTATCTCCCCAGCCAGTTGATTCGCTGTGTGACCATGCAACCCAATGATGCGGTTGCTCGGGTGCATTGAATGTTCTCCAAAGTTTAATGTACTTGTCGCCAGATGGATCTCTGGCTTCCGCCAGCAACCGTTGTATTTCTGCTTTATCAGCATCCTGCCGATACAATACTGTGTTATCTTCTCGCTCAAATGCAACGCACCAAAAATCATAGTCATTTAATTTAAATTGATTGATGGGAAGGTCTATGCAATGTTTAAAAATTTTAAGAAATGAATCTTCCCATTCAGCATCGGTTTTGTATTTGCTACTCTTATTTGGTGGATACGCCTTGTCTAGAGTTTCTTGTTGAACAGCACGCTTTCCAAAATGTAGACCGGAGTATTTTTCATAATCTTGCAGTGTTCTCTCAGTTCCAAATCCATATACTCCCCAATTAATTGTTTCATGCTTTTCACCATCCATTGAAAACAATATGCGATTGCGTCGATGGCATAGGTGGTTTCTTTCACCCCAATCTTTTTTGTCCGGAATTTTGCTTGTATTAGAAGCCGAGTGATCGTCCCAATGTTTGGCGCGACCTTTGCGAGTATATTCATGCCAAGCCACAAGACGGTGTGGATGAAAAAGATCATACCCATGAGTAAATGCGCGAACTGCAATGCTGATTTCTTCTCCGTGAAAATAATATTCGGGATCGTGCTGAACTTCCTTGCAGAATTTCCCACCCGTGAAACAAAAATGTGCGGAGTAAAATCTGGCGGGTGTGGGCGACGACAGATCCTTCCAATTGTCAATTGACGCTGGTAGAAAAAAAACAGCACCCTCTGGAATAAATCTATCAAAGTCCATTCTCCACGGAGTTTGTATTCTGGAATCTGGGTCGTTGTCCGGATCAAACGACGGAATGTATCCAGTAAGCAATGGCTTATTGTAGCCCATATTTTTAAGCTGTTTATACATGCCAATAACGACCTCATCCCAATCTTTTACAAACCTGTGATGTGAATCAAGTTGTAGAGTATATTCTTCACCATCATATTGTTGTTGAATTTGATTTCTCGCCCAACACGCTCCCTTGCTTTGCATGTATGGAATATCAATTATTTTTACATTGGGTAAATCTTTAATATCATCTATTTTTTCATCCTGTGAGTGTTGCCATGCAATGCAAAACACAAGATTTTCTGGCCATTTTGCATTTGCGATACAATCCTTTATAGTTGGTACCAGTTGCGGATCGCGATATGACGCGATTTGAATAAATATTTTTTTATTAAAATTCATATAACATTTAGTTTACTACGTTCTTGTATATATACAAGCTATAATAAATAATTTTAACACGATTGGTCAGTTAATTCCGCACTACCATATGTCACACTTGTTATTTGATTAGCACAGCCAGCATTTGATATCACTTGACCGGGACTAAAACCATATTGGAAAGATTGCTGTACTGAGCCAAAACTATCAACATATTCATATGCTAAATATCCCTGCCAATTGGCAGTTGCGTATATATTATACGTTGGAAGCGATGGAGTGTCTGATATAAAATTGGCAGTGATTGTAAAATCGCTGGAAACATAAAAGCTATATGCAATCGGGTTCAACGAATAAGGATCTGAAAATACTACACCTTCGGGAGCAGTCCACACACTGAATATAAACCCAGTATCGGTTTCAGCCTTCAATTGCATTGAACCCGACCCAACATTTACCGTGCCACTATTTGGTCCATCTATTCTGTTTGCCTGTCCGCCTCCACTTGATACTATATTATAATTGTAATATGTTTTATTGCTGGTACTGCTAGGCGACGGCGACGTTAGTGGACTAGTTTGGCTCACAGAAGGAGTCTGCGTGGGTGTCCTCGTTATAGTTGGGGTTGGTGTTGGAGTTTGCACCGACTTTGTAACAATCGGAGTTTTAGTGGGAGTTACTGTTACGGTTGGTGTGGGTGATGGTGTTGGTGGAATTTCTTTCCAACCCGTGTTTTTACTATCATTCTCAACTTTTATATAAAGCTTTTCCTCGTCCGTAATAATATCCAACCCAATCAGTCCAAATACTGATTTTTCGGGATTTCCATGTACTGTCAATTTCTCGTTCATAAATTATACAGACCAATACATAGTTTTGGTTGGAGTTGCGGTTGGAGTTGGAGTTTTTGTTCTCGTCACTGTTAGCGTCGGGGTAAAAGTTCTGGTGGTAGTTGTGGTTGGAGTCAACGTCGGAGTTCTGGTCACGGGTGGTGTATATGACGGTGTTGGTGTTGGTGTTGGCGTTGGAGTGGGCGTCTGTGTTGAATTGTCGTCTCCATACAAATCCCAACCACTGTTGCGAGTGTCCTCTCGTCTTTTCGAATAATAATTACCATTATCCGACCCGAGAAATTTACCAACTACTCCAAATACGGAATTTTCTGGATTTCCTCTTGGATGTATGTGCCGTTTCATACACTTTATGGAGTGATTGTTGGATACACATAATATGGAGTTCCGCTGTAAACTGTGGCCGCGCTTCCAAACAATCCATCTGAATACTTTATCCAATACAATTCAAATCTGTATGAATAACTGGAATCGAGTGGTGGATGTATTGTCTCGTATTGATTATTCCATGCAACGGCTGAGTGATCTCCGGAGTGAGACCATTCGGAAGTTGCCGGAAGCCATTTCCAAATCTTGCATCGCAATCTGTAAGATCCTGTAGCGGATGCTGCAAGAACAGTTGGGTCGGTGGTATAAATATAAGGAGGATTATTTCCTTTAAACGTTGTTGTACTACCTGTTGTATAACTCAAATATACATTGGGATGACCCGATGCAGTATATGCCGGTGGAGAAACCGGCAAAAATCCAGACGCCGTTGTGCATGACATTGTTACAAAATTCCATGACGATGTCTGTGCCGCTCCGTTACCAGCATTATCGTATGTGACCCAATATAATTCGGCGGGTACGACGCCAACTGCCGGTGGTATTATTTGGGAATAGTTATTATTATACGCAACAGTTCTGTGAACAGCCGCCGGGCTCGCGATAGAATAAAGACCATTTCCACTTTGGCCCGAAATTTTGCAACGAAGTTTGTATCTATTATAACTTAGTACAGACGTGTTTCCTGTGTAAACATATGGAGGATTGTTAAGCGAGTATGTTAATGCGGACAAATACACATTACTTGTTCCTGGAAAAAGTGGAGCAACAAACGTTGATGCAGTTGCAACACTCATAGTAACAAGTGTAAATGGAGCCCCGCCGTTTACCGAAATACCGGGATAATTTCCGTATATATCCGGTGTATTTCCATACTCCACATAATATAGTTCTGTGTTGTATATTCCCACGGGAGGAACATTCAATGGAGAATAATTTTGATTAAAGCCAGCATCTGTTTGGGTTGCTATGTGCTCTCTTGCCAAGTGCGGATCTACACCAATCAACTCGACCACCTTTGCTCTCAATTTCCAACGAGTGAGTGATGTAATTGCTGTATTCGTGGTAAACACGAACGGACCATCGTCCAGTCTGAAACTGTTTGCACTTAAGTATATTCCTGGCGGAAGTGGAGGTGTTGGTGTCGGCGTGCCCGTCATAGTAGGCGTCGGTGTAGGCGGCATTGGCGACGGTGTAATTGTAATTGTGGGAGTAGGAGTAGGCGTCGGAGATGGTGGAATGTAATTGATTGCTCCATATTTGGACGTGTATCCTTGAAAACTAAAAGTGCATGGTGCCGCACTTGCACTATAAAATACATATAAGCTCTTGTCCTTATGAACAACTCCAAGTTCAAGTAACGGCAATACATTTCTGCTGTATGACGCGCTTACTAATGGAACTCTGTTGTTATTGAATGAATCTATTCCACTTGCATTTTCATAGGCAACATCGTCGGTAGATCCTATCGACAACAGTGGAGCACCGGGTGAATACACAAAGCAGTCTGTTAATACATAATTGTCTGGCAGTACATCTCGTTGAGTTCCATTTCCGAGATATCCGGAAGTACCGTCGCTGAAAAATATCAATCCAAATTGCTTGTTTGGACTTGTTGCCTCCGCACCGGCTCTTGGTAAAAGCAAGTGGTTGTCACCCACGGAATCCAACCATTGCGTTGGACCGGGATTTAAATTCTCTGGACGATATGATGAAACAAGAGTTGCGTCGTTGTTTCTTGTTCCGCCATAATAATTTTGTGCAACTTGCGCTCCTGACAATCCAGAATTAAAAACATGAGCTTCATAAATTACACAGTTGATATTCCAATGACTTCCGGACTGACCATTGCCCATTGTTATATACGAGCTATTTATGGCATTTGGTATGCCGGTCAATGTGCCAACCAATTCCGCATTTACATAAAATTTGAAATTACCAATATAATCTTTTGTTATAGTTGCATCAAATGCCCGATTTGGAAACTTTCTGATAAAATCCGGATATTCGATTATTTTTTCAACCACACCATCGTTCACATATCCAATCAAACTACTAGATTGAACTCCGATATATGCACGAGTGCCATAATCTGCCATTCCTATAACCTGCGAACCTACGCCGAATAATACTCTACTTCCAGTATCATTCAACAACGAATCGGATGGAATGAATGCACGAACGTTGAGAGAGAAATTGTTTCCAAGATTATTAGCATTTCCATAACAATGCATATTCAATTCATCCAACGGAGCAAAATTCGGTGCAAAGGATAATCCATTTGAATTTTGATATCCATGTTGCGGAACGGTGTAATTTACAAAGCCACCGGACACAATATACTCAGACAAATCGGATGCTGAGATTTTTTTTGTTTCTCCGGTCGGACTCGTCAGTTCACTAACATCCACAATTGGAATCCAGTCTCCTCTGGATACATCGGTTGCGGTAATCGTGCGTAATTCAGTTGTCTTCTGATTTGACATAAAAATGATATCTTTTGATTATAAATATCAATAACCAACCAAAATATATATCATTTTTTCAATAGGAGTTATTATATTACCCAAGTCTTTTTATCTTTTTTACAATAAACTTGGTCAATGCACTGCGAAGAATGTCATCATCTGTGAATTCAAATGTATATATGCCATTTTCTTTGCTGTCATCATCATTGAATAAATTGAATATATCTCTGAAACCAGATCGTGTTCCAATGTCAGATTGCTGTGGATCTCCGCACATAAATACTTTACAAAATTCTCCGGTTCTTGTCATCATGGTGATCAATTCTTTCTGTGTGCAATTCTGCAATTCATCTCCAACCACAGCTTTTGCATTCCAGTTCAATCCTCTCAAATATCCAATTGGCAATCCTTCTACTCTGTTTTCTTTTATCAAATATTGAATATCTTCTTTTGGCAGAAGTTCATCCATTTTGTCTATCAATGGTCGTTTAAATGGAGATAATTTGTCGTCGGCTTCACCGGGCAATGTACCCATCTTAACATCTGCACTTTCAACAATACTTCTTACATAAAGTATGTCGCTAACTTTTTTCTCATTCATTAGCATCAATGATGCTAGTACAGACAAATATGTTTTTGTAGAACCTGCCGGACCAGATATGAGCAACAGTTTTACTTTACGATCCATTGCCAACTCAATGAAAGCTTTCTGCTTCGGAGTTAGTTCTCTATGCAATATGGTTAAATAATGATCTATTTTATTTCTTTGATGAACAACTGGACTTTTATCTTTTGCGGGTTGTTGAGACAAAGATAATGTTTGGCTTGGTGCATTATTTTTTTTCTTGTTGTTGTTCAGTCGTTTTTGTT
>Ga0209500_10000379_pt1 | contig 38674 bp, 20 predicted proteins | sample S_140212_EF_Meta_FD_187323 | JGI IMG/M metagenome (GOLD analysis project Ga0209500, IMG submission 187323) | Freshwater microbial communities from Lake Simoncouche, Canada to study carbon cycling - S_140212_EF_MetaG (SPAdes) (version 2) | ecosystem: Environmental > Aquatic > Freshwater > Lake ... | reverse complement strand
ACGACGAGTTCCAAGCTTACTTCGGTGGCACAGAACCTGTTAAGTTTTATAACACACAAATTCCTAAGTACGAAGCTGCTTACATAGCTAAATCTTACTTACAACAATCAAACCAATTATTTGTAACAAGAGTCTTAGGACTTTCAGGTTATGACGCAGGTCCTTCTTGGAGTCTTAAATTAATCGCTAACGCTGACCCAACTACAATTGGATTAGATGGTGGTGGTACTCCTTGGTCTGCCGATTTTTCAGGAACTACAGGAGGGACAGTTACATTCTTAGACGCACTTCCTGATGAAGTACAAGCTAACTTAAATGTACAATATAGAATGGCTGATGGTAGTACATCAACATTACAAACAGATTTCAATACTTACTTGAGTGATATTTTCGTAAATGGTACTTCGGGGTCAACCGCAGTAATTTACGGAGCGATTGATTCAGCTGACTATGATTCATTAACAGGTTCAACATACACAGGTATTACTAATGCTTATGTTTGTGACTCACCAAATTTAGATTATAACGATTTATCTGCAAGTGATAATGATACTTGGTATTATGCTAACTTTAACTTAGACAGTGGAAACGCTTACACAGGATATTCATTCTATTATAAATTTAATGCTGTAACGGGAGCATCAACTACGTATAGTGGTACTATTTCAGGTAACATCTACTCATATACAGGAACTGCATATTCAGAGTTCAATAACATGGTTGTCGCAACTTTACGTTCAAGAGGTATCTCTTTATACGATAACAGTGCGGATAGTGAGAATCACGGACCAATTTATCAAGTAACAGGTCTTACTGATTTACAAATTGTGAGCACAGGTCAATACTCAGGTATTACTCAATCACCTTACGCAACATTCCTATTATCAGGTGTTACTAAAGCAGATGCTAACTCAGGAGAAAGAACTTCATTCTCATTTGAAACTTCATTATTAGCTTCATCTTCAAAATATCTTACTAAAGTATTGGGTGTTGACAACTTTGGAAAATCAAGATTTGAAGTTCCTGTGTTTGTAGAGGAAGCATATCAAGGTAGTCTTAACTATGCATATAATCAAGGTTATATTCGTGGTTTAAGTTCTGAATTAATAGCATTACCTGAAGCTAGAAGTCAAAACCCTAGTTCAATTGCTTGGAATTTAGAAAAGTATCAATCACCTGAAACACCTTATTTAGTTTCTGAATTGAGAGGTAATAAAGTTTATAACTTATTCAAGTTTATCTCAATCTCTGATGGAGATTCTGCTAACGTTGAAATCAAAGTTTCTATAGCTAACTTATCATTCAACAATATGTCGTTTGACGTTTTAGTTAGAAATTTTTATGATACAGATGCTAATCCAGTTGTAATTGAGAAATTCACAAATTGTAATATGGACCCAGCTTCTAACAACTTTGTTGCTAAGAAAATTGGTTCATCTAATGGCGAGTTTGCATTAATTTCAAAATATATAATGATTGAATTGGCGGATGAAGCTCCGATTGATGCAATCCCTTGTGGATTCTACGGTTATACTCAAAGAGAGTATGAATCTGCTTCTAATCCTTCACCATACCCTAAATTCAAAACTAAATATTATTATCCAGGTGAGGTTATTTATAATCCTCCATTCGGAACTGCTGCTGGTACATCAAATGCTGTAGAGTCGGCAGGAGATATAGTTAGAAGAAGTTATTTAGGATTCTCAACTCAATTTGGAATTGATGAGTCATTCTTAACATATAAAGGAAAACAAAATCCTATAGTTGGCTGGGAAACAGCAACTGATTCAGTTAAATGGAATTACTTAAGTAAAGGTTTCCACATGGACTCAGGTGCAACTGTTGTCACAATTGCTAACACATCAATATCTAGTGGTCAAACAGCATTTGAATGTGGTGTTGCAGATTTCAGAAGTGACCCACAAACTCAAGAAAATCCGTATTACTTCATTTACGCTAGAAAGTACACAGTATGTTTTGCTGGTGGATTTGACGGATGGGATATCTACAGAGAGTGGAGAACTAACCAAGATAGATTCCAATTGGGAGCTTCGGGTTTTTTAGCTGGCGCTTATCCATCATCTAGATACCCTACTGCAACAGGTGACGGTATGTTCAAGAGAATAATTGTACAAAACAATACTCAAGATTTTGCAAACACTGACTACTACGCTTACTTATTAGGTATCTTATCATTTGGAAATCCTGAGGCGACAAACATTAACGTGTTTGCAACTTCAAGTATTGACTATGTTAACAACTCAAACTTAGTAGAAGAAGCGATAGACATGATTCAATATTCAAGAGCTGATTCAGTTTACATTGCAACAACTCCCGATTACAGCATGTATACACCAGATTCAACGAGTTCTTTAGATATCATCTACTCACAAGAGGCTGTTGATAACTTAAATAACACAGGTATTGACTCTAACTATACCGCAACTTATTATCCTTGGATATTAGTAAGAGATACAGTTAACAATACACAAATCTATTTACCACCAACAGGTGAAGTTTGTAGAAACTTAGCATTGACTGATAACATTGCATTCCCTTGGTTCGCATCTGCGGGTTACACAAGAGGTCTTGTAAACTCAATCAAAGCTAGACAAAAATTAACTCAACAAGATAGAGATACATTGTATCAAGGTAGAATTAACCCAATCGCTACTTTCTCTGATGTAGGAACTGTAATTTGGGGTAACAAAACTTTACAAGTTGCTGATACCGCACTTAACAGATTAAATGTTAGAAGATTGTTATTACAAGCTCGTAAGTTAATTTCAGCTGTAGCGGTTAGATTATTGTTTGAACAAAACGACCAAATCGTTAGACAACAATTCTTAGATAGTGTTAACCCTATTTTAGATTCAATCAGAAGAGACAGAGGTTTATACGATTTCCGTGTAACAGTTTCTTCTTCACCTGAAGATTTAGATAGAAATACATTAACAGGTAAGATATACTTAAAACCAACAAAAGCTTTAGAATTCATTGACATTGAATTCTTTATAACTCCAACAGGAGCTTCGTTTGAGAATATCTAAAATAATACAATGGGGGTACGAATGTACCCCCTTTAGCCAATATGAAACAACAAATTAAAGAAGGATTTAAAAATGAGGGTACTCCAGATATGAAGTACTATGCATTTGATTGGGATGATAACATTGTTCACATGCCAACAAAGATTATTTTAAAGTCTGAAGATGGTGATGAAGTTGGGATGAGTACTGAAGATTTTGCGGAATATAGAAGTGAGATTGGAAAAAACCCATTTAATTACAAAGGTGAAACAATTGTTGATTTTGCAGAAGATGCTTTTAAAAACTTTAAAACCGCTGGTGACAAAGACTTTTTAGTTGATGCAATGAGAGCAAAATTAGGTCCCGCATTTAATGATTTTAAAGAAGCTATTAACAATGGTTCAATTTTTTCTATAATTACTGCGAGAGGTCATAATCCTAATACATTAAAACAAGCCGTTTACAATTACATTATAGACGGATTTAATGGAATAGACAAAGACCATTTAGTTAAGAATCTAAAAAAATATAGAACATTTGCTGATGAAGACGATATGACTGATGATGAATTAATCAAGTCATATTTAGAGATGAATAAGTACCACCCTGTTTCTTTTGGGGACGACTCTGGAGCGGTTAATCCTGAGGAGGCAAAAGTAGAAGCGATGGAAGATTTTGTTTCTTATATTAAAGGTATGTCTGGAGTATTAAATAAGAAGGCATTTTTAAAGAATGATGTATCTAATAATTTTATTCCTAAACAACCTAGTATTGGATTTTCAGATGATGATATAAGAAATGTAGAAGTAATGAATAAACATTTTAAAAATAAACCAGATAATATAGTTAAAACTTATTCTACTGCAGGAGGAATTAAGCAAGAATATAAGTAATTAATAATTCTTTCAAAATTAAAGTAAATAGAAAAATTTTTGAGAGTTACTATATTTATTAGATATAAACACAGAAAACAAAAAAATTAAAATAACATGGCTGATTTATTAATGAAAATGCCGATACCTTACGAACCAAAACGTCAAAATCGTTTCATTCTAAGGTTTCCATCAAGTTTAGGTATTAACGAGTGGTTTGTAGAAACAGCGTCAAGACCACAGATTGCTATTAACCCAGTAGAGGTACAGTTTTTAAATACTTCAACATTCGTTGCAGGTAGATTCAAATGGAATCCAATCAACGTACAATTTAGAGACCCAATCGGTCCATCGGCAGCTCAAGCTTTAATGGAGTGGGTTCGTTTACACGCTGAATCTGTTACAGGTCGTATGGGTTATGCAGCAGGTTATAAGAAAGATATTGACTTGGAGATGTTAGACCCAACTGGAGTTGTTGTTGAGAAGTGGATTCTTTATGGAACATTCTTAACAAACGTTAACTTTAACGCATTGGATTACAAGTCAGACGCTTTAGCAACAATCACGGCTACATTACAAATGGATAGATGTGTGTTAGTTTATTGATTTTTTAATAAAATACGTCTAACCATTTATAAAATAATTTATTATACTATATTTAACCGTAAAGCATAAACACTTTACGGTTATTTTTTTATGGACAATCAAACATCAGACTACGGTCAACAAAATTTTACACTTCCTCATGACGTGGTACCTTTACCATCGGGGGGGATTTTTTACAAAAACAAAAAGAAATCTTTAAAAGTTGGATATCTAACTGCCTCAGATGAGAATATATTAATGGGCGGTGGTGCCGATTTGACTCTTAACTTATTAAGAGCAAAAATCTATGAACCTGATATGAGGGTAGAAGATTTAATTGAAGGGGATATTGAAGCAATCTTAATCTTTTTAAGAAACACAGCTTTCGGACCTGAAATGACATTAAATCTTACAGACCCAACAACAAACAAACCATTCCAAACAACAGTTTTGTTAGACCAATTACAAATTATTAATGGTCAAACACCAAGTGAAGATGGAACTTTTACAACAACTTTATCAAAATCTCAAGCGGTTGTTAAAGTTAAACCATTATCATATGGCGAAATTATGGAAATCACAAGAATGGCAGACTCATATCCACAAGGAAGAGTTGTTCCAAAAATTACGTGGAGAATGCAGAAAGAAATAGTAGAAATAAACGGTAGTTCAGATAAGGCAGAAATTTCAAAGTTTATTGAGTCAATGCCAATTATGGATTCAAAAGAATTTAGAAACTTTATGAATCAAAATGAACCAAGATTAGATATGAAAAGAGTAGTTATGACCCCATCAGGAGAAAAATTGACAGTAAATGTCGGTTTAGGGGTAGACTTTTTTCGTCCTTTCTTCTGATTATAGGAAAGGTCAAATTGATGAGTTTTATTATTTAAATAATTTAATGAAGATAACTTATCAAGATTTTGAGAAAATGCCAATTTTTATTAGGAAATATTTATTGGACAAATGGATTGAAGAAAACAAGAAGGACTAAAAAAATTAGTCCTTCTTCTATTTATATAGAAACCTATTAATATATGGCAGACATTAATGATAGTTTAGACGGCTTTCAAGAAGCGGCAAACAAATTCAAAAATCCTTTAGGTTCTATGGCGGAAACTATTGGTTTAATGGTTGCAGCAACCGATGCGTTAAACAAGAGTTTTGTTCAAGGTAGAGTAAGGATTGAGGAGATGAATGTTGCCATTGCTCAATCGGTTGCTAGTGTAAGTAGGTTAGGTGGTTCCATAACTGATGTTGTAAGAACATTAGATGGTATTGGAGCTGGTGCAAGACGAAATCTTATTGCAAACGAAGAAACCGTAAGTAAAATATTTGCAGCTTCTCAAATATTAGGGACAGATGCCAAGACATTAACTGAGGCATTTGGACAAGTAGGTTACGACGTATCACAAGTTGGAGTCAATTTAGAAAAATCCATTGCTTATATTCAAAGTATTGGTTTAAATTCTAAAACGGTTACTGCGGACGTATTAAAGAATATGGATGCAATGTCCAAATTTAATTTTAATGACGGAGTTCAGGGATTAACTAGAATGGCGGCTCAGGCTTCAATGTTGAGGATAGATATGAAAACAACTTTGGACTTTGCAGATAAGTTAATTAGTCCTGAGAATGCAATTAATACGGCTGCGGCTTTCCAAAGATTAGGAGTTGCAGTTGGTGATTTAGGTGACCCACTTAAATTAATGAACGATGCTTTAAATGACCCAGGCGCAATTCAAGATAGTTTAATAAATGCGACTAAACAATTTACTTATTTTGATGAAAAAACACAATCGTTTAGAATTAACCCTCAAGGTTTATTAACGATAAGAGAACTTAGTAAAGAAACAGGTATTGGTGCGGGTGAATTATCTAAAATGGCTTTATCTGCAGCAGATTTAGATAAAAGACTTTCTACAATTAGTCCAAGTTTGAATTTTGAAAGAGAAGAAGATAGGACATTCTTAGCTAATTTGGCGGTAAAACAAGGCAATGATTATGTTGTTCAAATTAAAAATGACCAAGGTGAAGTTGAATTAACAAAAAAATTAGGAGAAGTAACCCAAGAAGAATTAAAAAAATTAAGAGAACAACAAGACCAAGCACCAAAAACTTTAGAAGATATTCAAAGAAGTCAATTAAGTGTTTTACAAATAATTAATGCTGATGTTAAAGCAATACTTGCAGCGCCAAGTTATGGCGCGGCATCTGCAAGACAAGTAACTAGTAATGTTGAAGGATTTAGAAGAATATCTACTGGATTAACTGGAGGTTTACAACGTAACTTACCAAAGACTGAAGAAGTTAGAACTGCGGTAACTTCTACTTTAGAGTCAATGAAAGACTTATTTACCCTTAAAGGTGAAGGAAAAATAAGTGCGGATGACTTTTCTCAAAAGTTAAAAGTGTTTGAGGATAATTTAATTAATAAAGCAAAAAATGTAGGTCCTGAAGCTTTAGATACATTAAAGACAGTTCTTAAAGATGCTTCTAAAAGTGCTTATGGTGGTAGTGGATTAGAAACTGAATTTAGAAGATTTGCAACTACATTTACACCATCAGATGCATCTAAAAGTGGTAGTGTTAAAGTACAGACACCTGCTGGTGGACAAAAGGCACAACCTATAACAAGAAGTAGTATTTTTGGAGCCCAAAATACTCAGTCAAGTTTACCGCAAACAAAAGTTAATTCTCAAATTAATAAAACCGTAGATTATACTGGCACGGTAACATTCAAAGTAGACGCACCGTCGGGAGTTAGTACTCAATATTTAACTGAATTTTTGAACAGTGAAAAATTCAAAGAAATGATTTACAGTTATGTTGAAGAAAAAAACAAGCAGAAGGGAGTTACAAGATAATTTTTACTTCAAAAAAAATACAATCAACCTATTTATTAAGAAACGTTATAGATGGGTAGTCCATTAGATTTAATTAACACAGAAGGATTTAGAAAAAAACTTATTACGAGAAACTTAACACCTTATGCTAAGTCTCCTAATCAAGCTACGCTTCCTATCAATACTGAATATGTACAATCAGATACATCTGTTCAAGATAGTCCTGACCAGTTAATTGACCAACCAACATTTGCAAACAAATTATATCCATTAAATCAATATGGTAACGAAGGTGGGTACGAACAAGTACCCGACCCAGGTTCTTTAATGAATACCAAATCTAACGAAGGTGAGTATGGTTTTCAAGATGCCCATATTATAGACCAAGCAGGACCTGAATCAAAGAATTGGAAAAAAATCAATCCATATAGTAATGGGTCAAGTAATCTTCTTGATTCAGCAAACTTTTTTGCAAGTTTAGACCAACCAACAAGTGGGATTGGATTATATAATAATCAACCGTATCCAAACTTTAATCCATCATCTTATAGTTCAATATCAATATTATTAAATAAAGACCCTCAAGGTAGTGATGGATTATTAAGTTCGGATTCATATATTGCTAGATTAGGCGCAAAAACTTTAAGAAAAGAATTTGAAGAAAGAATTGGCAGACAAATTATTCAAGATACAGTTGGTAGAGCTAACGTTTTTAATGTTAGAAGTGGAACGGATATTTTAGGACTTGCAACAGGAAGAGTACCATTAATTGAACCTAATTACAAAATTACCCTTTTGGCAAATCCAATAACAGCCGCCGCTGATTTTGGGTTACGATTGGCAGGTAGTGTAATACCACTTTCATTAATTCCTGGTTCATATTTTGATACTAGTATCAATTCAAAACAACCAACAACTATTCAACAACTTAATAATGCGTTTAAGAAAACTGCCACAGGTAAGTTCTTTACAAGATTATTAGGTGCTGATAAGACAGGTAGTCAAATAATGTATAACAACATGGGTGGTGGACAAAAATCCGCCCTATTCAATAACATTGACTACAATAGATACAAACCAAATTTTGATAGAACTTTATTTGATAGAGTTGCAGGAGTACTTGTCGGGTCTACAACAAACAATAGTGATTTTTATGTCGGCTCAACAACTTCTGACCCGTCAAGAGTTTTTTCTCCTGGTGGTGATTTACCTGTTAACTCTTATGGACAAGAGTTACAATCTCCTGTTTATGGACCTTCTGAGTTGGCACAATTATATGAAGGGCCAAGTAAAGAAATTAGATTGGGGGCCAACGGACCAACGTATAGTGATGGTGGTGGTATTGAAGGAGGATTTACTTGGGTGTCTCCAAAGTACAAAGGTAATGCTGGTAAGAAAGTTGGAGTTGGTGGATTGATTACTAATCAAGACCAAGACTTTAAACCATCGTCATATGACTCTACAGAGTCAACTAATAGAGAGTATAGAGATGGGTCAATACTTGATGATACTCAACGTATTATTGATAGTCAACCTCAAGGTGGTAGAAGACTACAACATGTTGGAAATGCTATTGACCAAGTTAGTAAAGTATTTAACGACGGATATAAAGAAATAACAAAAGGTTCTAAAGTATTATCTTATGTTGGGGCGATAGGACAAGAAGTTGGTACGGAGTATTGTAGGGTTTTTGCTAAAGACGTTCCATATCTTCAGTATAATGATTTACAAAAAACTGATGGTACGGTTACCGAGAATAGAAGATTCTCATATTCTGTATTAGATAAGACTTACAATCTTAATATGTATCCAAATAAACAAGAAGGAGGTCAAGACTCGTCAAATTTAATTGGTACTGTAAATAATGCTTATGCTAAAAAATATATGTTCTCAATAGAGAATTTAGCATGGGCGACATCAAACACACCTGGTTTGGCGGTTTCTGACTTAGCGGTATGTGAGAGAGGTCCAAATGGTGGAAGGGTAATGTGGTTTCCACCTTACGATTTAAAATTTAGTGAGACTGTTTCTGCAAACTGGAAACCGAACGATTTTATTGGAAGACCTGAGCCAATTTATACTTATGCCAGCACAAATCGAGGTGGAAGTTTATCTTGGAAAATTATAGTTGACCATCCATCAGTATTAAACGTTATTGCAAATAAAGTATTAAGTAAAGAAACTAATAAAACTAGAATTGATAGTATTATTGAATCATTCTTTGCTGGATGTAGAAAATATGACTTATATGAATTAGCTAAGAAATATTACACTATTAATCCAAATGACTTATTCCAAATTCAACAAGCCATTACTTCTAAAGAATTAACTAAAGAAGAATTACAATATGCAGTTAGCACTGTTGCTACAATTCCTCAGGTATCACAAGCAACTGGAGGAAATACCTCTAATAGTGAACTTCAAAAATTTATAAATTATGGATTTTATTTTAACAATGACGTTCCAAGCCCTACTACAGTAACTTATCAAACAACATATACAAATTATATTGGGCAAAAAGATGATTATAGGAGAATATCACCATCTACTGCTGAACAAACAACATCATTTTTTGATAATGTTGTTACTCCAAATAAAACAAAAATTGATGAACTTATTGCATTAATTGAAAAACAATTAAGTAATAGTACTGAAGGAACTATTTCAATAGTTATTAATGGTACTGCTTCAGCTTTGGCTTCAGTTACTTACAATGATAAATTATCTGCGAGAAGAATTGAGTCTGCTATTTCATATTTTAAAAGTAGTCCAAAATTACAAAAATGGTTAGGTACTAGATTATTAGTAAATGCTGGAAAAGCTTTGGGTGAAAGAGCTGAAGTATTAGTGTATGATGCTAAAAATAAACTATTTGTTCCTAATATATCAGTATCATGTACTGATGGTGACCAAGATAATCAAGCACAAAAAAAGGCGATTTATACTACCAAGGCAATGGCTTGTAGAAGAGCTTATATTTCAAGTATTAAATCAACAATTCAAGAACCAATTCCACAACCACAACCACAAAAAACTACAGTTGTTACTGGAAATGTTGTAACAAAAACAGAAGTGGTACCTGTGATTGAAGAAAAATATGTTCAGAAAGATAATATAACTAAAAAAATAGTTAGAGCTCTTATCTCTGAATGTGATTACTTTGAAACTATTAAGGAAGAAACTCCTATGGTTTATGATAACTTAAAAGAAAAATTAAAGTTTTTTCAACCAGCGTTTCATTCAACAACTCCTGAAGGTTTAAATAGTAGATTAACATTCTTACAACAATGTATGAGGCCTGGCGATACTATACCTACAATTAAATCTGTAGGTGGTAAAGATGTATTAGAATATAATAATGCAACTAACACAGCATTTGGTGCACCACCAGTATTAATATTAAGAGTTGGTGACTTTTATAACACAAAAATTATACCAACAAGCTTAAGTATTACTTATGAAAATTTAGATATTAATCCTGAAGGTATTGGTGTACAACCAATGATTGCTAACATTACAATGAATTTTCACTTTGTGGGCGGAAGTGGTTTAAAAGAATCTGTTGACAAGTTACAAAATGCATTAACATTCAATTATTACGGTAATACGGAAATGTGGGACGAAAGAGCTGATGTAACCGACCAAAGTTATAAAGTTATTGATAAAGACTTTTTGGCATCTATTGGTAGTCCTGCGCCACCAACAATTAACCAAGCGGATGTCAATAATAGTTTATCTAATAATAATACTATTGGAACTATTACTGGTGACAGAATAACAACCGCAGGTGAAACAGGTACTATTTCGTATACTTCATTCATGGATAAGTTTTTATCAGAAACTCAAAATTATTTTACAAATATAGTCAATAAAAATAGAGAGGTGACAAGACAGTATAATAATGGAGTACGACAATTATGGACAGTCCAAAGAAATTATCAAAAAGGTCAATTTAAATCCAACGATAAAGAAACTATTTTATTTGGAAAACCAATTAACATTGAACAAAATTTGAATATTGTTTTTGGTAATTTTGCTGATAACATTACCGCAACAAATTCAAATCAAGATAAATTTATGAGTTATATTTCTGACCCAACTTTAAATTTATCAATAAAAACAATAAGAACTATAAAAGAAAATTATTTGAATTTTGTAAAAAATAAAAGAGGTACGTTTCCAAATGCGATTACACAAGTAATTCAAAGTACTGTTAACGCTGAACAAAATTATTTACAATATATTAGTAGAGCTAATACAATATCTTATGATGCAGTTGCAAATTTAGGTACTGATGGTTTACAAGTTCCAAATGCAAATACAATTGTATATGATATTACTGGTACTAACGGAGTATTTGATAAAACTTACTTAAATACTTTGAATGAAATGGGTGCAGATATTGATAAAATTCAAGAAGGGTTAACCGCTTTTGATGACATGTGTTCCATTGGAAATACATTTACATATAATGGTACCTCTTATAAAGGATATTTTTTCTATGGTGATGCGGGTGAAAAAACAGATTATAGTACTTTAATGAGCCAAGTATTTCAACCATTTAGTCTTGATAGTAATTTTGATAATCTTTCATTTAAAAGAGAATATATGATATTATCCGATGATGTTGTAGATATTAAGAAATATGAAACATTTAAAAATACAATAATAGGTAATATTATAAGTGATAAAAACAATATTGATAACAGTAGAGTCGGCGAAGGGATTTCAACTTTATTTGACAATTATTGGGTAAAAATTGCAAGACCATTATTTATAAGTGAGAATAATATCACTATTGCATATATAGATAGTATGGAAAGAGATAATTTAAAAAACTTTATCAAATTCACACCTTTCCCTTCTAAACCAAGAGTTTTATCCTATACTATAGGAGAAAGTGCAAATAAAAATTACCAAGCACAATTGATACAGTCATTAGGTGCAACAACAAATATTAACTCATCAACAAGTACATGGAACGATTTGTTGGGTGGAAGTACCGCTTATATAAGTAAAGTTAAATTAAACTAATGGCATACCAATATTATAACAGATATAGTGATTTTTTAATTAATGGTGAACAAACCGTTGTGCCATTTGTTCAGTTGCCTCAAAAAACAACTGACAAATCTTACATTTATAAAACAGCGAGAAGTAGATTGGACGTTGTTTCTCAAGAGTATTATAACTCACCATATTTTGGATGGTTAATTTTGCAAGCAAATCCTCAATTCGGAGGATTAGAAAATAATATATATGATGGTGCGGTATTGATTATTCCATATCCATTACTACCATCATTACAAGATTATAAAGCGGCTTTAGCAAATTATTTTTATTATTATGGCAGGTAGTGTTGTACAGGGTGACAAGAGTGGAAATATTTTAGTAGAGTTTGATTACAATAACATTATTGTAGTTGACCCTAATAAGACTATTGATGCCTTTGGTAATATCAGAGAAAGATTAGTTGACCACGAGAGTTTAGTAATGTATGCAAACCTTGAGGCAGAAATTATTCCTAGAACTAAATTGGCCGTTGGGATTACACCATCTAACAACAACGACAACATAAGAACAATATCGGTTGCTAGTATGAATTTTTTAAGACCGACCGAAGGTACTGCATTAACTACTGGATATTATGATGAGTTAACAGGTAAAAATGCCAAAAACATGTCGGGTCAAAATCAAATCAAACAAGAATTGATTGAACCTCAAGGTGATACACCATATCAAAAAACATATATTGCATCACCAGGTGAAAAGGCCACAGATAATGGTTTATTAGGGATTACATCAATTCAAGTTAGAACAAATACTTCATTCACACCAAGTGTTAGTATGGTGTTAGAAGATATTCAAGGAAGAGCTTTATTTCAATTAGGAGACAACTCTCCATATGCCGCGTTCTTCAACTTACCATATCCACCATTCTATTTAACTTTAAAAGGTTATTATGGACAAGCAATTAGATATCAATTAAATCTTAAAACTTTTAGCGCTAGTTTTAATTCGTATAGTGGAAACTATACGGTTAAATTAGAATTTGTTGGTTTTAAATTTAATATCTTAAATGAGATATCTGTTGGTAGTTTGTTAGCAGCACCTCACATGTATTCTAATGTTTTTAATATTAGTAAATCAGGTACGTCTCCTGAACCCGCAGATAAAAACACAAGAGCATCTGCATCACAAACTGGCGCAATTTCAAGAGAATCAACTATAAGTCCTGATAATGTTGTAACTCAAATGGTTACAGAAAAGGGATATCAAAAAATAGTTGAAGTTTATAGTGAGTATAAAGCCAAAGGGTTATTACCTACAAATTTCCCTGAAATAACCCTTGCACAATTAATTAACAAATTGGAGAGGTTTGAACAAAATATCGTAGATTCATATAATAAAGTTAATGTTGAATCATTAACTAATATAAGAACATATAAAGAGGTACTTACTGCTTATTTTGAAAAAGTAAGAGGTGCGGAAGGTTCATGGTTCAATCAATACTTAAATCCTAAACCGTTAATAACAATTAAGGGGGAGAATGTTTATACTTTCAAAGAAAGTTTTAACAATCCAATGGCACAATCTGCTGCGATTGAACAATTAAAAAAATATATAATAGAGTTTAATAATTTATTGGCACAAAATAAAACGTTAGGTGTTAAAGGAAACTTACCAATTAAGAATCCAATAACTTATAAAATGTTAGAAGTACCATTTGTTATAAGTAATATTAATTGGGCGAAAACTACAATAGAACGAACTGGAGTAAAAACTCCTACAGACAATGAAATTTTTACCTTGATAGCTAGTGTTCAAAATTCATTAAAACCTTATTTTGAAACGAGTCAAGGTACAAATAATAAATCCGCAAATATTGATGTAGTACTTCCTCCTGTATTTATTTTTGAAGGTGTTAATAGATTTATTAACACTATTAATCAGATGAATACTGAAGCTAATCAAAAACTTTCGGCTCAAGAAACAAAATTATCTGCGGAATTGGCAGCAAAAATTGAAAGTCAGGCAACAGGTATTGGATTCAAACCTTCGGTAAGAAATATGTGTGCTGTTATTATGGCAAACGCTGAAGGATTTATTAGATTGTTAGATGATGTTCATACAAATGCATGGAATGTAAAATATGACCCTATTAGAAAAGCTGCAATTCTTAATGATTTGTCTTCGGCACCTGGAACGGATACTCAAAATAAAGTGAATATCACAGTACAAACATCTAACCAAAATCAAGGATTATCAACATCTCAAATACCTGTTTACCCTTGGCCACAATTTTTTGTTGAAACACCTGATGATAAAAAAGGTAGATTTCAATTAAAATATCTTGCAGACCCTTCAGTTGTAAATTTAACTAAAGGATATCTTTATGATAAATGGCCTGAGGTTGAATTTGTTGAAGAGTATATGAGAGGATTAACACAAAAATTTAATCCTCCTATAGTACAACCCCCAACAGATACAGAATCAACGACAAAAATTATTAATATTAACGCGATTGAATATCCGTCATCAAGTCTTGCCTATTTGAACAAAGAAGAAATTAAGTTCTTTTATGAAATATGGGAAAGACAATTTTTAACAACTCACTATTCAGGATTTTTAAGGGCAAATCAAAACCAACTTGGTGAATTAATAAAGTTAAATAATGAAGTTGAAACTAATAATATAGTTAATGGTGTAGGAATTAGTTCTCCATATATTAGTTTGAAACTTAAAAATTATAATTTAACCGCATCAAACTATCAAACTTTTTTAGAGAACATTTCAAATCAAGGAACGGGAAAATCTTATCAAGAATATATCAGAGATTTCTTTGTAACACCATATATTAAGACTCTTACAGAGAGTTCATTTAATATTTTAAGTTTATTTGATTTGGGTAAGAATCCTGAAAATTCACCAGTTTCGCCAGGATTGAAACAATTAGTTGCAAATGCATCAAATACTCCATTAGTTATTGATATTTATCCATTCACGAACCCAAAGTGGGTAAGTGAGAATATGAGTTCTGCGGTTAATAGTGTAGATAATTCAGTATATAATACAACAAAAGTATTAAATGTTTATGAGGAGAGAAATGTTATCTCAAATTTTACAAGTATCAATGATACAAAAACAAATAGACCTGTAACGAACTTTTCTTACTTGATAGATGTAGTACCATTTACTAGCGCCAAGAGTGTTGGATTGAAAAGTTTTTATGATGGAAGAATATTGAACCCTCAGAATTCAGATTCACTATTAGTTGCAACAGAAGGTTATGTGAATTATATTTCACCTGTCAATAGTATGCCAACGCAAACTACGACAACAATTTTAAATACACCATATTTTATTAACGCTATTCAAAATGGTGTTTACAATTGGAGAAAAAAAGACAAATATCCATACATTCAAGCCGCTTACTTATTCATCAATTCGTTACCTTTAGCAAATCTTAGAGAAAGATATAAGACTCAAGGAGTAACCACTGAGTTAGATTATATTGCGTCCTGTTTCAAAAAATTTGGTGCATTACATAAAATGCCTTATGCTTGGGTATTGAAGTTAGGGTCTGTTTGGTATAGATATAAAACTTACAAACAAAGTAATGTTGACATATTAGATACTGCTTGGACTGATTACGATTATAGAGAAAACTTTGACCCTATATTAAGTGCGGTAACTAAGACTTATAACTTTGAATTTGAAGGAGAAAAACAATCAATTACTTTACAAGACGATAGTAAAGGTAACATTAAAATTCAAACAGGTTTCTATCCAAAAACTATAAATGACTTCAATGTTTTTTATACAGGATATGATTTGTATCAAACGTATAGTGACGAAGAAATACAGAATAGTATAAACGGTGGGATGAAAATATTTAATTTCAAAGATTCAAATATTGCGACTACACAAAACGGTAAAACACTTACACTTCAAACTTGGTCTGTAGTTTTACCTGACATTGTTATTGAAAATAACACGGTTAATTGTAACCCATCACAAAATACGACAAGTTACGATTATTTTATTGTACCATCATTTGGAAATGAACTAAATCAAACTAAAGCGGCTTGTATTAGTAACGGAGAGACAGTCGTAAATTTAACTAATAACCAATCAATGTATAGTGGTTCTGTTAGATTATTGTGGGATACTCCAAACTATGGTTATTTTGACAATACACAAATTGTAAAACCACAACCAAATTCTTACATGAATAAAATATTAACGGAAACAAATGAACAAGCTCCGTTTAGTTTATTAAGTGTAGATGAATATTCAAAGATAGATGAAATTTTTTCTGTTTTTGACAAGAGTATTTTGGACCAATTTGAACAAGAATTTTTAAATTTTTGTAAGCCAGTTGCGGATATCGATTTAGGGCCTCAAGTGACAGTACCGTTAGATGTTTCACCTGTTGATACAAATGCAATTTTCAAAAACTTCCAATATTTGTTTAGACAGTTAATGACAGTTACAAGTGACCAAAGTACTCAAACAACTGCAAGTTATTTTACAAGTGTTGGTGATACTCAACAATTATCGTTTCAATCCTACATCAGAGCATTTTTAGAATATGATGTGATATTGAAATATGGTAACCCTGCAAATTATAAGAGAAGAACTTTTGATTCTTTTATATCGTATAAGTCTACACCAATTGTAACTGACCCGATAAATTTTGACCCATATGTTATAAATTCTTTACCATCTAATAAAGGTGGGATTACTTTAGAACAATCAAGAGTTCAATATCCATTAGAGTGGACTACGTTAGAAACAGAAATTGGATTTTCAACAATAGAAAATTTAATCTATACTGATTTTGGTTCGTACATCACAGACTTTTTTATTGACAATGACATTAAGTTTAGTGTTAATAACATCGTTATATGTGCACCGTTAATCAAAATGTTTGCAACTCAAAAATTATATACCCCAACAATAACATCAAGTTCGTTTAAAACAAAAATTCAAGATTATTTACAAACCGCAACTGAATTACAGAATGTGTTTTTAAATGATTTATTAAATTCTGTTAGGGTTGCATTACCAAATCAACAACAATTACCTGAAAAAACAATTCAAAGTGTAATTGACGGGCAACAAAGTAAGGTTGAAAACTATGAAGTGTTCAAGGCTTTAAACGACAAATGGATTGCGGGTTCTGACTTTAAAAACAAAACGTTATTTGAAGATTTTTTATTTTTAGATAGAGCGTCAAGAAATATTGGTGATACCATCATTCTTGATATATTTGACTTAAAGAGAATGTTAAGCACAAATGCTCTTAATATGGAGATGAGTGTGTTTACGTTAATTAGTGGTATGTTAATCCAAAATAAATTTAACGTAATGCCATTACCTGCGTACGTAAACTTCTATAATGTGCAAGAGGTTGATGGTACAACAATATCACAAAATACTGAAGGTTCATTACAATTTGCAGATAACATGTGGGGAACATTCTTAGAAGTTGATTATAGAAAATCTAGTCCAAAAATACTTTGTTTCTACACGGGACTCCCATCTGCTTATTTAGACTTACCAAAAAATAATTCAAAATATAGAAGTGATGGATTTGAAATGAGAAGAGCTTCTGAAAATCCTTTAATTGAAAATCAACAAAATAAAAAAGATTGGGCGGTGTCCAACAGATGTGTTGGATTTAATGTTGATATGGGTATTAGAAATCAAAATGTTTTCTACTCATTTAGTGTGTCTATGGATAGTGGTAAAGCGACTTCTGAGTCAATTCAAACTCAGTTGAATATGGTTAACCAAGAATCAGGTAGAACAGTTGCGACTCAAAATATTAGTTTATATAATTTATACAAACAAAGAAGTTATCAATGCCAAGTATCTTGTTTAGGTAATGCATTACTTCAACCAATGATGTATTTCAATCTAAGACACGTACCTATGTTCAATGGTCCATATATGATTTTAGATGTTAGTCATACTATTAACGCTGGAAGTTTTCAAACAAGTTTCACGGGTATTAGACAAGGTATATATGATTTACCAGCAATTGACAATTACTTACAAAGTATCAATCAAAATTTATTAACCAAGATTGAGGCTCTTCTTAAAATTAAGAAAGATGATGTTACTGCCAAAGCGATTACTGAAATTGGTAAAGCCTCCCAAATAACTCAATCAGGAGATAATACTAAGGCAGCATCTAATGCTTGTGTAAATAATTTAACAGTCCCGTATTTAACTTGGGCAAATGTGGAAACAACAATTTCAACACCATTAACATCAAAAGCATTTGCTGACGTGTTGAAGACTAAGTTACCTAATGAGCCAACATTACAAATATTGATATTCATGATATCTTATGTTAGAACATTCCAAGGAGGTAAAGGAGGCAAATTTGAAGGATATAATTATAACTATGGAACAGTTGAATTGACTACTGATTATGGGCCTTCATCAGGTAATTTTATAGCAGGAAAGTGTTCTTGTGCGAATATCCCTAATTCAACATTATCTACTAAAACGGCACAACCTATCGCTAATTTTGAGTCAGTTGATAAGTATGTTGATTTTATGGCAACAAGATTAAGAGAAAATGTTCCTCGTATTACTGATGGAGCTAATGGAATTGGTATTACAAAATATTATGTTTGTTACTGGCCAAAGAAAAATGTAGAGGAATCTGATTATGATAGTCATTTATCTGAATATACATTATTAGATACAAGATTCAAAGAGGCATTTGAATTGGCGGGTGGAGATGCTGGTCTTAATGTTGAGTCAACTAATATAATTAAAAATGCTGATAAAAATGCAAAACAAAAAATTAAAGATACGTACGCAGGAAAAGTTACTCCAAAAAATAATTTAAACATAACAACAACAGTTGACCCAACTTGTCTTCCACCTGTTATTAAAACATTTACACCTAACACAGGTAGAAATAATACTATAGTAAGAATTAACGGAGCTTTCTTAGGAACGACTTATCAGGTAATTTTTGATACTGTTACAGTACCACCAAAAAATATTCAAATAATTGATGATTTAAATATCAATGTAATAGTCCCAAAGATTGATACATTAGTATCTAAAAACATTAAAATAAAAGTTTACACAAAGAATGGTGATGTAACAAGTGCGACTGAGTTTAATTATAACCCACAACAAACTTTACCTCAACTTTCAACAAGTATAAACACTAATCCATCACCTGTTACATTAACATCAACAATAACAAATACAGGAGATTTAAAAGTAGTTGTTGCAAATAATGTTGGAAATTGGATTATTTATTCATATCCTGAATATAATTACAAAATAACTAAAAATTCTGTTGGGTCTAATAATACAGTTTCAACAATCACATTGAAAGAAAGTAATGCAATAACAAAAATTAATAGTGCTAGTTATGTTGCAAACAACCAATTTAATATTAGTCAAAATGACTTCTTAATAAATGTGTTGGGATTACCAGTAGAAACTATTAATAGTACTGAATACAAAAATGCCGACGTAATTGTTTCTTTTTCAGTAAAGGCGGTGCCTGTTGATAGAAGTAAATATCCACAAGATGTGGTGTTACCATTTACAATGACATTCAGAATAGGATAATTTAATACAATAACCATATATTTATATAGAAAGAATTTTATGAACTTAAAATCAGCATTAGACAATTATCTTGGAAAATCAGTAAGATATTCTCAAGAAGACAATGGAGACGGAACTAAACAAGTTTGCGATTTAGACACAGGTGATTGCTACACTATTAGAGAAAGAGATGGCTTAATTGAAAGAGCTGGCCATCAAACTACCGCTAATAGAAAAGTAAGAGTTGAGACATCTAGAGGTGTAAAACAATTATTAAACGGATAATAAAATGAAGGTAGACAGAAAAAAAATATTAAGTGAAATTGAAAGATACAAAAGTATCAATCAATATATTATGGAACAAGATGCAGCTACTGCTGAACCAGATTTAGGAGCGTTAGCGCCAGCACCTGGTGCGGAAGCACCAATTCCTCCAGCACCTGCAGAACCTGCGGCTCCTGAAGCTCCAGCGCCACCTGCTGAACCTATTGATGTGGAAAATGACCCTGATGTTGAAAAAATTGATGATGAGGGTAACTCTGAAGAAAAAGAAGTAGATGAATCAGGTAGTGAAGAACTTGATATTACTGAATTAGTTGATTCTCAAAAAAATATTGAAAAGAAACAAGATGATTATTTTGAAAATCTGTTTGGTCAAATAAGTAATTTGGAATCTAAGTTATCTGAGATGGATAGTATTATGAACAAACTAAACTCTTTGGAAAGTAAGATTGAGAAATATAGAGAAAAGACTCCTGAAGAAAAATTAGAACTAAGAACATACGACTCATATCCATTTAATCAAAAGTTATCACAATTTTTTGATGACAAGAAAGATGAGATGGAAAAGACGGGAAAAAATGATTATGTTTTAACAGCAGACGAAGTAACTGACCTTAATGTGAATGACATCAAAACATCATTTCAAAATCCTGGATTTGAAAAAGAAGGATATTAATATTCAAAAATATTAATAATTAAGACCACCCACTCGGTGGTCTTTTTTATTTGACATAACGAATAAAACACCTATACTTATATCATACAATTTAACAATTTAATATAAAAAATTATGATGAGTTCATTAGACGCCGTATTGGCGCAGTACGAAAAATCACAACAATCATCGGGCGGGGCCCAAAGTAAAATGTCGCAAGACGAAAGAATGAAGAAGTATTTCGCTTTAATCTTAGGAGATAAAGAGAAATCAGGACAACGAAGAGTTCGTATCCTACCAACACCAGATGGCTCATCGCCATTCAAGGAGGCTTGGTACCACGAAATCCAAGTTGGTGGTCAATGGCAAAAGTTCTATGACCCAGGTAAAAATGACAACGAGCGTTCACCTTTGAATGAGGTTTACGAAGAGTTAATGTCAACAGGAAAAGAATCTGATAAAGAATTAGCGAAACAATATAAGTCTCGTAAGTTTTATATCGTCAAAGTTATTGACCGTGACCACGAAGAGGACGGACCAAAGTTTTGGAGATTCAAACACAATTATAAGAATGATGGTATCTTAGATAAAATCATTCCAATTTGGAGAAACAAAGGAGATGTTACCGACCCAACAAATGGTCGTGACTTAATCATTGAGTTAACAAAATCTAAAACAAACGCGGGTAAAGACTACACAAGTGTATCTACAATTATGTATGAAGACCAAGGTCCTGTTCACGCAGAAGCGGCACAATCTAAAGCTTGGGTTGAAGATGAATTAACTTGGTTAGATGTTTATTCTAAAAAACCTGTTGATTATCTTGAGGCTATTGCTCGTGGAGAAACACCGAAGTGGGATAATGAAAAAGGTGGATATGTTTATGAAAACAACACTGAAGATACAACTTCAATCGGAGGAGCTAAGCCTGAGAAACCATCTTATGTTGACCCTCAAGTAGATGAAGAACCTGCGGGAGATTTACCATTCTAATATCACGGGGTAGTGAAATACCTACCCCATTTTTAAACAAAAAAATACATGGCGATTAAGAAAAACGATTTCAGTTCAGTGAAGAAGAAGTTCTCAACTTCTGCAAAATATAAACCTCAAGGGTTTTTTGATTTAGGACCTGACTTCTTAGATGCTGTTGGTTTACCTGGACCTGCCATCGGACATTTAAATATGTTTCTTGGACACTCAGATACGGGAAAGACAACTGCTTTAGTTAAATGTGCCGTTGATGCTCAAAAGAAAGGCATTCTACCTGTATTCATCATCACAGAACAGAAGTGGTCTTTTGAACATGCTAAACTTATGGGGTTTGAATGTGATGAAGTTGTTGACAAAGAAACGGGGGAATTAGATTGGGATGGATTTTACATCTTCAACAATAACTTTAGTTACATTGAACAAATTACTGATTATATCAATGAATTATTGGATGCTCAGGAGAAAGGTGAATTAGACTATAGTTTATTATTCCTATGGGATTCTGTTGGTTCAGTTCCTTGTAAGATGACTTACGAAGGAAAAGGAGGTAAACAACACAACGCATCAACCTTGGCTGACAAAATTGGTATGGGTATTAACCAAAGAATTTCAGGGTCTCGTAAAGCAGATTCTAAATACGAAAATACTCTTATCATAGTTAACCAACCATGGGTTGAGTTGCCTGACAATCCTTTTGGACAACCAAAAATTAAAGCTAAAGGTGGTGAGGCCATTTGGTTAAACTCATCATTGGTATTTTTATTTGGTAATCAAAAAGGTGCGGGTACAAACAAGATTACAGCAACTAAAGACAAGAGAAGTGTCAAGTTTGCGATTAGAACAAAAATTTCTGTTATGAAGAACCACATCAATGGATTGGGTTATGAAGATGGAAAGATTATTGTTACACCACACGGATTCTTAGCTGGTAAAGAAGCATCTGAAGAGAAGACTTCAATCGAAAACTACAAGAAAGAATACGCGGACTATTGGAAAGACATTATCGGTACAGATGGTGAATTTACTTTAAAAGAAGAAAAAGAAGATTAGATTATTTGTTTCACATTTTAAATCACTGTTGTGATTAAGACATTATTAGTTGACGGAGACAATCTATTTAAGATTGGATTTCATGGGGTTAGGGACTTGTATAACGAAGGTAATCATGTGGGTGGAGTGTATCACTTCATTAACATATTACGTAAGTTTTTAGAGGAACATAATCATGATAAGGTGGTTGTGTTTTGGGATGGTGAGTCAAACTCTTCAATGAGAAAGGCAATATATCCTCAGTACAAGGCAAACCGACGCCAAGATATGAACGAATTCAAATACGAGTCATATCTGCAACAGAAAGAAAGAGTAAAACAATACCTTGAAGAGATATTTGTGAGACAAATAGAGATGGCGAACAATGAGGCTGATGACCTCATTGCTCACTATTGCAAAATTTCAACAGAAGAGGAGATTATCATTTTTTCAAGTGATAAAGACCTTACCCAATTAATTTCGGAGAATGTAACCATATACTCCCCTATCCACAAACAATACTATAAGGATGGGGATATGATTACAATTAACAAAGTGGAAATCCCCCACTACAATGTTTTATTGTGTAAAATTTTTACAGGGGACAAGTCGGACAATATAGATGGTATTGAAGGACTTGGAGAAAAAACATTGGTCAAATTATTCCCCGAAATGCTGGTTAAATCCTGCACTACTCACGAATTATTGGATAACGCACGAATTATTCAGCAAAAGAAAAAGTCCAAAGTATTAGACAATATTTTGACAGGACGAACAAAAAGCGGTATATTTGGAGAAGTATTTTATTCGGAAAATAAAAGAATTGTTGATTTATCTAACCCATTAATAACATATGAAGGAAAAGAATTAGTAGAACAAATCCAAACCGACACTATAGACCCTACAGATAGGGGATATAAAAACTTAATGAGAATGATGATGGAAGACGGACTCTTTAAGTACCTACCCAAAGACGATGAAGCTTGGGTAAACTTTTTAAAACCATTTATGAAATTAACAAGAAAAGAAAAAAGAAATAATAAAAATTAAAATTATGAAAGAACAAGACAGCACCAAGATGGAATTCTTAATGACGTTGAATGACAACATCGTTGTACAGAGATTTTTCAATGTTAGAGGATACAATCCTAAGGCGAAGAATTCTGTAGATTTCTATAATTACATCAAGGCGATTACACATGAACTTCAATACTATTTGAAGATGAAAACAGTTACCTATATGATAGATAACAAAGAAGCAATTTATGATGACCATTCTATTATGGAGACATCTTTTACTGAAGGACCTGAGGACTTCAACATCTATATCAAAATTGGAGAACAGACAATTTGTCATAGAGCATTTGATGGGAAAAATTTTCCACCAAAAGTACGTTATACAGTTGATGTGAGACCTTTTTTGAAAGATGTCTTACGTGAATTGACTGACATTTTTTCATCTTCAAAATTAAGTTTCAGATATTTGGACTTTGACTTAAGTAAGTAAATATTTAATAAAACACGGGGGCAAACAATACTATATGAACAAGAATTTTGAATACTTAGGGAACACTTTTCAACTACAACTTTTAAACCAACTTATCATAGATAGAGAATTTTCATCATCAATTATGGATGTCATTGAAAGTTCATATTTTGACAACAAATATTTCAAAATCATCTTACAGATGACTAAAGAATATTATGTTAAGTATGAGTCTACCCCTAACTTCGACACTTTGGAACAGATTGTAAAATCTGAAATTTCTCAAGAACTTGTTGCTAAGATTGTACTTGACACTTTGAAACAAGTCAAGGACGCACCATTTGAAGGTAGTATATTTGTTCAAGAAAAAGCCTTGAAGTTTTGTAAACAACAAGAACTTCAAAAGGCTATGGACAGAGCTCAGAAAATTATTAATGAAGGAGACTTTGAGTCATACGACAAAGTTGAAGGACTTGTTCGTGAAGCATTACAAGTTGGAGAAAGAGATACAGGATTAACTGATATCTTCTCCAATCTTGATACTGTATTAGATGAGGATTTTAGACATCCAATTCCGATTGGTATACCTGGTATAGACAAACTACTTAAAGGTGGACTGGCGAAGGGGGAAATAGGTGTAATCTTAGCGCCTACAGGTGTTGGTAAGACAACCATTTTGACTAAGATTGCAAACACGGCATTTAACCTTGGATATAATGTACTTCAGATATTTTTTGAGGATAACCCAAAGATTGTTCAAAGAAAACATTTTACCCTTTGGACAGGTATTGAGCCTGATAACTTGGTTCTTCACAAAGAAGAAGTTATGGGTAAGCTTAGTGAAATTCAGAACACAATGAAAAATGAGTTAATCTTAAAAAAATTACCATCAGATTCAATGTCTATGTCTCAAATTAAGAATCAGATTAGAAAAATGATTGCCGATGGTACAAAGATTGATTTAGTTCTTTTGGACTATATTGATTGTGTGGTACCTGAAAGTACAAGTAAGGACGAGTGGAAAGCTGAAGGTTCAGTAATGAGAGGGTTTGAAGCAATGTGTCATGAATTGTCTTTAGTGGGTTGGACAGCAACTCAAGGTAATAGGTCTTCAATTTCATCAGAAGTTGTAACAACAGACCAAATGGGTGGGTCTATTAAGAAGGCTCAAGTAGGTCACGTAATCATAACGGTGGCAAAAACTTTACAACAAAAGGAAATGAACTTGGCGACAATTGCAATCACCAAGTCAAGAATCGGTAAAGATGGTGTTGTGTTTGAAAACTGTAAGTTCAATAACGAACTTTTGGAGATTGACACAGAGAGTTCAGTAACATTCTTAGGTTTTGAAGAACAACAAGAGGAAAGAAAGAGAGATAGAGTTAAGGAGTTGTTGGAAAAAAGAAAAGAAAGAGAAGAAAAAAAATCATAACAAAAAAACAAAAAAATAACATGGAAAAAATTTTAGTAACAAATCCTGAGCGTTTTGTAATATTCCCCATTAAACACGATGATATTTGGGAGTTTTATAAAATGCACCAAGCGGCGTTTTGGACCGCTGAAGAAATAGATTTAACAGAGGATATCAGAGATTGGAGTAATCTTTCAGAAAATGAACAATATTTTATAAAAAATATTTTATCATTTTTTGCAGCATCAGATGGTATTGTAAACGAAAACTTAGCTGAGAACTTTTATAGGGAAGTTCAATATCCTGAAGCAAAATTCTTTTATGGTATGCAATTAGCTATGGAAAACATCCATGGTCTAATGTACTCACTTTTGATTGATACATACATTTCAAGTGAAGATGAGAAGAATAAATGTTTTACTGCTTTAGATAACTTACCTGCAGTACAAAAGAAAGCCAAGTGGGCTTTAGATTGGATTGAAAATGCATCATTCCAAGAAAGATTAGTTGCATTTGCCGCTGTTGAAGGTATTTTCTTTTCAGGGTCATTTTGTTCAATCTTTTGGTTAAAATCAAGAGGTATCATGCAAGGATTATGTAATGCTAATACTTTAATTTTTAAAGATGAAAACTTACATTGTGACTTTGCAATCCATTTGGTAAACAATCACTTAGAAAACAAACCAAGTGAAAAAAGAATTAGAGAAATCTTATTATCTGCACTTGAGATTGAAAAAGAATTCATTACTGAATCATTACCTGTGTCACTTATTGGTATGAATTCAAATTTAATGAAACAATATCTTGAGTTTGTTGTTGATGGATTATTACTTAAATTTGGTTGTAAAAAAGAATTTAATGTTGAACAACCATTCAAATTCATGGAGCAAATTGCAATTGAAACAAAAGGTAACTTCTTTGAGGGAAGAACAGTAGAATACCAAAAGGCTAAATTAAATGAGGCAATTTCATTTGTCGACGATTTTTAATATTATAAAATTATGATGTCATTAAAGATTAAAAAAAGAGGGGGAGAGGACGTTGTGTTTAATCCGCAAAAAATTTATAACAGAATTAAAAAAGCAGCAAAAGGGTTAAGTGTAAACTCTGATGAGATTTTCATCAAAGTAATTACGTCAATTCCAACTGAAGGTTTTATTACTACTAAAGAATTAGATAAGTTAGTATGTGAGATTGCAGCATCATATACAGGTAGTCATTATGACTATTCAAGGTTATCTTCTTCAGTTGCAATATCTTCGTACCACAAAGAAACTGACCCAAGTTTTTCAAATACAATGAAAATGTTACATGTTGACGGTGTTGTTCATGACAAACTTATTGAAATTATTGAAAGATATGGCACAGATAAGATAGATGCGGTTATCAATCACGAGAATGATTATAATTTTGATTATTTTGCATGGCGTTCATTAACTGAGATGTACTTGTTGAAGTTACCTAATGGTAAAGTTGTTGAAAGACCGCAACATATGTATATGAGAGTTGCTCTATGGGTGACTAATACATATGAGGAGGCGGTTGATTATTACAAGTCATTGTCTGACCAACTAATATCTAAAGCGACTCCAATTATGATTAACTCGGGAACTAAAGTTCCTCAGTTGGCTTCTTGTGTGTTACATTATAACAATTCAGATTCTCGTGATGGTTTATTAAAAACTTTGAGTGATATTTCAACATATTCTTCAGACGCTGCGGGTATTGGTTTATCAATGTCTAACATTAGAAGTAAGGAAAGTAGAATTAATAGTTCAGGAGGATTTGCGGGAGGTTTATTAAAATACTTAAAGATTGTTAATGAGTCATTAAGATTCTTCAATCAACAAGGTAGAAGACCTGGTAGTGCAGCCATATACATTGAACCATGGCACAAAGATATTTTTGACTTACTTGACATCAAGAAAAATACAGGTAAAGATGAATTAAGAGCTCGTGACTTATTTACAGCATTATGGATTCCTGACAACTTTATGAGAGCGGTTAAAGATAATACTGATTGGTACTTATTCTGTCCAAACGATATTCTTAAAGCTGGTATCAAACCATTACAAGAATCTTACGGTGATGAATACGAAGAAAACTACAATAAAGCGGTACAAATGGGCCTTGGTAAGAAAGTTAAAGCTCAAGAAATTTGGACTAAAGTTATTGAATCCCAAGTTGAAACAGGCGTTCCTTACTTATGTGCTAAAGATAGTGTTAATAAGAAAACTAACCATCAAAACATTGGTGTGATTAAACAATCAAACTTATGTATTGAGATTGTTCAATTCACTGATGAAGAAACAACAGCTATCTGTACATTGTCTTCAATTGTATTAAAGAACTTTATTAAAGAAGGCAAGTTTGACTATACATTATTAATTAACGAAACTAAAAAAGTGGTTCGAGCATTAAATAATGTTGTAGATATTAATAGTTATTCAACCGCAAAAGGATTAAAAGGAGGATTAGAACAAAGAGCTATTGCTATTGGTGTTCAAGGTCTTGCCGATGTATTCTTTTTAATGGACTATGTTTTCACATCTGAAGAAGCAAGAAATTTAAATAAGAATATCTTCGAAGCTATCTATTACGCTGCTATCTTTGAAAGTAATGATTTATGTAAAAGAGGTCTTAAACAACCATATAAATTCTTTGAAGGGTCACCAATGTCACAAGGTATTTTCCAATTTGATATGTGGGGGCTAAATGAATCTGATTTATTCTTAGATTGGGCTTCATTAAAAGAAGATGTTAAACAATATGGTGTATGTAACTCTTTATTTACTGCTCAGATGCCAGTTGCATCTTCTGCTAAGATTACAGGTTCATTTGAAATGACTGAACCAGCTCACTCGGCATTATTTAATAGACGTGTTGTTGGTGGTGAAATCTTAATTGTTAACAAGTATTTGATTAATGATTTTGAGAAGATTGGAATTTGGAGTGAAGAATTAAAAAATGAAATAATTGTAAACGAAGGGTCAATCCAAAATGTTAACTTCAACAACTATCTTGATACTGAAGATAAGAACTATGCTAAAAAGGTTAAGAGAATTGAACATTTGATTAATAAGTACAAAACTATTTGGGAGATTTCTCAGAGAGAACTTATTGATATGGCGGCTGAAAGAGCACCATTTGTTGACCAATCTCAATCAATGAACATTTATATGTCAAATCCAACGTTGTCAAAGATTACATCTTCACACTTCCACTCGTGGGAAAAAGGATTAAAGACTTTATGTTACTATGTTAGAACTAAAGCTATTTCAACAGGAGCTAAACACTTAGCGTTGGATTTGTCCAAGGTTGAAAAACAAGGTCAAAAGGTTGAAACACCAAAAGTAGATTACCTTGAAACGGGTTTAACCCAAAAACCTGAAGATAGTCCATTTGAGTGTTTTGGATGTTCAGCTTAAAATAATTAATAATCCCGACTAATAATCGGGATTATTTGTTTTTATGTATTTATAAGAAAAAGTAGGATAGTATATTTATATATATGGCAAACGGTGTTACATATGGACTTAGTTTTCCGTTCAGAGATTCTGTACGAGGAGACTATTTGGAATTAACTGAATTACAATCTCAAGAAATAAAGTCAGACCTTATTCACTTGTTGTTAACAAGAAAAGGGTCAAGATATTTTTTACCAGCATTTGGTACAAGATTGTATGAATTCCTTTTTGAACCTTTTGATGGATTAACGTTTAGTGCAATTGAATCCGACATTAGAGATGCGATTGAAAATTTTATGCCAAACTTATTGGTTAACAGTTTGACAATAACACCTGCTGACCCTCAAGAAGAATTAGACATTGCGACTGGACAAAACTTAGCAGGAACAAGTGAATCATCAATTTATAGATTTCCAGGTAAAGGAACTTCAGAGTACACTGCAAAAATAAGAATAGATTACTCAACCAACAACTCAACATTTGCTCAGAGCGATTTTGTGATTATCAATATTTAATATAGATGGCAAACAATAAAATATCATATGCAACCAGAGATTATCAAGCGATAAGAACTGAACTTTTAAATTATGTAAGGACATATTATCCTGAATTAATACAGGATTTTAATGATGCTTCTGTATTCTCAGTTTTCTTGGATTTGAATGCCGCTGTTGCAGATAACCTAAACTATAATATTGATAGAAGTTTACAAGAAACTGTTTTACAATATGCCCAACAAAGGTCTTCAATTTATAACATTGCAAGAACTTATGGTTTGAAATTGCCAGGGCAAAGACCATCAGTGTCTTTAGTAGATTTTTCAATAACAGTACCTGCTTTCGGTGACAAAGAAGATGAAAGATATCTTGGAACATTAACAAGAGGGTCTCAAGTTGTCGGTGCAGGAGTGGTATTTGAAAACGTATATGATATTGATTTTGCATCTCCATATAATGCTCAAGGTTTCCCGAACAGATTAAAAATACCTAACTTCAATTCAAATAATGTTCTCATTAACTATACAATCACTAAAAGAGAAATTGTTGTTAATGGTGTAACTAAAGTATTCAAAAGAGTTATCGGAGCAAATGATGTGAAACCATTCTTTGAGTTATTCTTACCTGAAAAGAATGTTTTAGGGATAACGAGTGTATTGTTGAAAAACGGTACAGAATATACAAATACTCCGACTACTGCTGAATTCTTAGGATTAGATAATAGATGGTATGAGGTTGATGCCTTAGCTGAAGATAGAGTGTTTATTGAAGACCCTACAAAAGTTTCAGACCAGCCAGGAATTAAAGTTGGAAAATATATCCAAACACAAAATAGATTTATTACTGAATACACACCTGAAGGATTTAAAAAGATGACATTTGGTGGTGGTACAAACACTGCTCAAGACCAATTAAATCAATTTACAACTTTAGGAACAACATTAGAATTACAAAAATATTCTAATAACTTTTCATTAGGTTCTACATTAACTCCAAACTCAACATTGTTTGTTCAATATAGAATTGGTGGTGGTTTAGCTACAAACTTAGGAACAAATGTTATTAACCAAATTGGAACTGTTTCATTCTTTGTTAATGGGCCATCAGAGACAACTAACTCTTCAGTTGTTAATTCATTAAGATGTGTTAACGTAACTGCTGCCGTTGGTGGTTCAGGTGTACCTTCATTAGAAGAAATTAGAAATTATGTTTCATTTAACTTCTCTGCTCAAAAAAGAGCAGTAACTGTTCAAGATTACGAATCTATCATTAGAAACATGCCAGCTCAATACGGAGCTCCTGCTAAAGTGTCAATCACTGAAAACGACAACAAGATTTTAATTCAAATATTATCTTATGATACTTCAGGTAAATTAACAAACATTGTATCAAATACATTAAGACAGAATATTGCAAATTATTTATCAAACTATAGAATGATGAATGATTACATTTCAATCTTCACTGCTGAGGTTATTGACCTTAGTGTTGATGTGTCTATTGTCTTAGATTCTGCTCAAAACTCAGGACAAGTTATTTCAAGTGTTGTTGATAAGATATCAGAATACTTCAACCCACAAACAAGACAACTTGGACAAAACGTTTATCTATCTGAATTAAGAAGTATTGTTCAAAATACAAACGGAGTATTAACAGTTGCCAATGTAGATGTGTTCAACGAAGTTGGAGGACAATATTCTTCAGCGGAAACATCTATGGTGTATTCAAATCCTGAAACAAAATTGATAGGACCTGTAGATGATACAATCTTTGCTCAACCATCACAAGTTTATCAAATTAGATATCCTAATAAAGACATTAGAGTATCGGTTAAGAACTTCCAATCAATTACTTTCTCTTAACAAGTTTATTTATTTCTTCTTTAGTTTATAATTTAAAGGTGTGGGTTTAATTTAAAAAATTCCACATAAACTATTTATTAATTAAAGAGATTTAATGGGTCAATCATATAGAATAAGGACTGAATTAGGGGTCAACAAAACAATCAATGTACAATTAGACCAACAGTTTGATTTTTTAGAGATACTTTCTTTAAAACTTCAACAAGAAGACGTGTACACTAGAAGTTGTTCAAACTACGGTGTTGTTGTTGGTAGAATTACTGCAAATAATGGTTTGGGGATACCAAATGCAAGAGTGTCTGTATTCATTCCTATCACAGATGTTGACCAATCAAATCCTTATATTTCAAGTATATATCCTTACAAAACTTTATCAGATAAAAATGAAGATGGATATAGATATAATTTATTACCATACGAACAATCTTACTCAACACATGCCGCAACAGGTACATTCCCATCAAGACAAGATGTTTTAACAGGAAATACTGCCATAGAGATATACGACAAATATTACAAGTATACTGCAAAAACAAATGAGAGTGGGGACTATATGATAATGGGGGTTCCATTAGGTTACCAAACAATGGTAATGGATGTGGACTTGTCAGATATTGGAGAGTTTTCATTAACACCTCAAGATTTAATTAGAATTGGTAGGGCAACTTCATCACAAGTTGCTGGAGGTAGATTTAGAACTTCTGCGGATTTAAATTCATTACCTCAAATTGTAAGTATTACAAAAAGTTTAGAGGTTTCACCACTTTGGGGAGACCCTGAAGTATGTGATATTGCTGTTAATAGATTAGATTTTGATTTGAGAGATGATGCTAATATTGATATTCAACCAACATCAGTATTCATGGGGTCATTATTTTCATCACCAGATGAATATAGGGTTAGAGAAAATTGTGAGCCGAGAGATGATTTAGGTAATTTATGTGAATTAGTTTCAGGACCTGGTCAAATACTTGCAATTAGACAAACAATTCAAACAGATATAGATGGTAATCCAGTTTTGGAAGTTTATACTTTAGAAAACTCTGGAAACGTTATTGACCAAGACGGTACTTGGTTGGTTGAAATGCCTATGAATTTAGATTATTTTGTCACAAATGAATTTGGCGAAAAGATATTATCTAACGACCCTACAATCGGTATTCCGACTAAGGCAAAATATAGATTTAAAGTTAAGTGGGAACAACCTGCGTCATTAACTGAAATGGTTAGAAGGCCTTATTATTTAGTACCAAACGTTAAAGAGTATGGATGGACAACATCAACTTTAGACCCATCTAATTTAAATCCAAATTTAAATGCAAAGAAAAAATTAAATAGTTCTTATTATTTTGGGCTTGCGTGGAGTGGGTATACAAATGGTTTTGTAGGTACTGAATTAACTACAAGATTAAATGATGTAATAAATTGTGAGGATACTTTTTACGAATTTAATTTTAATAAAGTTTATACAGTATCTTCATTAATTGATGAATATAAGAAAGGGGTTGGAAAAGGTAAATTTATAGGGATTAAAGAAATTGATGATAATTCTTGTGCAAGTAATGTAAACAAATTTCCTGTTAATGACGGATTCAGAAACTTTGATTTATTATACTTTATATTTTCGATATTATTTTTAGTAATCCAACTAATTGGTCTCAATCTTTTAATTGTTGCACATATTACATTATTTTTATACTCAGTTGTAGTTGCGTTACTATGTTTTTTATGTAATCTTGAAATATTGAGCATTCGTCCTTTTGCTTTTGTGTGTGGTTTAACACCTGCCAATTGTGATAAAATAGATACTACTATAAGATTACCAATGATAACTTATCCTGACTGTCAGGCTTGTGATTGTGGGACTGATGTTAGTTTTGGGCCAAATGGAAATTTAGATTTTCCATCAGGGGGATTATCTTATTTTTCATCGCCACTTTTTTATGAAAGTAGTCTCCAACTTTTATTTTCAGGAAGTCCCTCAGAAGATATAGGTGTTTATGCTAATACATATGCGGTTGCATTTGCAGGGTTTCAAGACAACGCATTCAAAAGTGACCCATCAAGATATAAAACACCAAAATCAAATATTGCAAGAGTACCAAGTGTGCCAAATAGGTTCCGTTTTGCGGATTCTAAAACTTTACCTTTGGGAGAAAGAATTAATCTTTTCAACCAAAGAAGCAATTATTTCACGGGTTTGAATAAAATTAAAGTCACATTTGCCAAGGATTCTAATATTAACAAGAGTCACTTTGATAATACGTTAACCGTTTTGACCACTCAAAAATACAATACGGGTGATTTAATTACTTTTGTAAACCCTTCAAATTCATTTGATACAAATTATAAATATAGTGCATCTACTCAAAATGGGATTGTGAATGGTATTAGTGGTACTTCCTATAATAGTAGTGCAGCAACAACAATTAATGTAACTTATGCCACGGCTCAGTATAGTGCGTCTACAGTTTCTTATTCGTTACCTTATGGTTCTTCTGAAACGAATTATAAGTACCCTCAAGATATTGAATATTATCAGGTTATTACTGCGATTACTGTGTCAGACGCGGCAAAAATATGGGTGTCTGCAACAACACAATCTTTACCTAACATTCTTGAGTCAAAACAGTATATTAGTTGGTTTTTAAGCAATGCGTCAACGACTGAGTTATCTGTTACAAACAACAGTGCACTAAAATTCAGAGAATACTATGATGATTTTGATAATCAATATATTTTAGTTTTACAAAGAGGGGTTGACCCATATTCTCCAAAATATACAAATGAATATAAACTTGGAGCAATTTTTGGTAGCACAATTGATGACCCGAAGTTTACTTTTACGGCACAAACAAAATTAAATATACCGATTCAAAAATTAACGAATAATGTCATTAGCGTTCAATCTTTTGCAAATCAAAATGAAATATTTTATCAATCCTATTTTTTTAAACCTGGTATATCAGGAAGTACAAAACCTGGTTTACAATATACTGGTTTTACATCAAGTTCTGTAGGATACTACGGAAGTATAGATGCTCAAAATACTAGCGGACTTTATACTAATATTTCTAATAAAACAGTTGTAAGTAAAACAAGTAATGGATTTTATCTTTCATCTCCTGAAAATGCAAAATATGATTTAAGTGAAGATATAACTTCTATGGGTATAATGACAGTTAATGCTGCAGGGGGTGCTTATCCACAGATGCTTTCAGACACGGCAATATCAAATTGGAGTGATGTAAAATATTATTATTATACTCAATCTTTATACCCAAATTTGGTATCATCTCCAATGTTAATTAATAATTCAGTCAATAATGTTCTAAGAACTGATAGACTTCCAACATCAGACAGACTTGACGGTGGTTCATGGAGTATAAATCCTAGTATATTACAACAAAATTTAAATTTTGGAATTTATCTTATTAACGGTGAGGGTACTAGTGTTACAACTGTTTCATATACAACAGGTGCTGACCAAGTAACACCTAACATTTCAGGTCTTCCAAATTCGTTAAAAGTGTTAGAAAGTTTTAACTGTGAAAACATGGTTGGACTCGGATGTTATCAAGGTTTTGGTAATAATTTTAGTATTAATAGTGGATGTACTACTTCTGATGCTGTTGAAAAAGGATGTTATATGTTTTTAAGAAGACCATTAACTGATTTATTTACTGACTTGGATAATTTTTCTGAGTGGGGATATCGTTTCAGATTCTTTTATGGTTTATGTAGAGGTGTGTTGTCACAATCATTTGTAAACAATTGGATAAATGGTACATTATATGCTTTCCCGATTCAAGTTGACACCTACTTTGACCAACAAAATAAACCATTACCACCAGTATATTGTACTGATTTAACCCACTTTGATTCAAGTACAAATAATTTTTATTTTAGAAGTAGTCCGTACAGTATTACTACTAACAAATTTATTGGTAAAAGAACCTCAAACGTAGGCTCTATCAATGATGTGAATCTTTTGTTTCCTACTACAATTATTAATCTAGGGTATAAGGATTCATTTTACTCAGAAATTGTTTTGGACCCCGCAACAAAGGCTTATATACTACCTAATATTAATCCTACAAGTTATTCGGACACATCTGATTTAGTTAATCTTTTTGTTATATCAAGAATCACAGATGAAACTTTTTTAAGTAGAATAATATCATTTGGAGATAATTCATTGAATCAATTGTTCTCAAGACCATATAAAAGAATTGATGGGGATTTAGCACAATTAATGTCTATTAACTCTGAAGTTGGAAATATTAGTTTTTCACCTCAATTTTATAGTAGTGTGAGCGGCGCTCCAATGACAATACTCGGAACTGCCAATGACCCAATCATTGCGGTATGGTTTTCGTCCACAACTGAAAACCTTCAGACAAAAGATTATTTAACACCTGGTAGAATTAATTTTAGAAGTGATAATAACGTTAATAATTACCCATATCCATATGGAATAAAATCACAAGTAGTGCCATTCTATCAATGGAGATTAGCAAATACATCAACAATATTTGGTAATCAGAATAATACATGGGCAACTAACGAAAGTGAAATTGTACAAAATAGACCTTACCAATCTTTAGATAGAACAAGTTTGACAACGCCGAATTATTTTAGAAACACCAATTCAAGTGTAAGTGATTTATATGCGAGAGGTTACATTTTTAGTGTAGATGCAAATGGAAACTATAGTCAGACAGGAGCATCAAGTAGTAAATTTATTGTAGGAGCTCCATTCCAATTTTATTTTGGAACGGTAAAAGGTGCCACAGCATTAGATAAATTCAAAACAAAATACTCAATAGGTGAATAAGTATACTATAATACCAAGTAGTCAAGAATATAAGTCAGCACCTTTTGTTGACCAAGAGATTGCTGTTTCATTGGAAGAACAAAGTCAACAAATGGTTGAATATGACAGAAGTCAAAGTATTAGTTTGGCTCAAGTTTTCGACGAGGAAAGACAAGCCTCTACTATATTCAGACCAACATTTAAAGTAAGTTATTTGTATGATAACACCTATACAGGTAGTACTAATTATAATCCATTTTTAAATAATTTATATTATGTTGACCCTGTGAATTCTATGTCAACTAATATATGGAAAGGTTTACCACAATATTATGAATTTGATTTTTATAGACCCAATGTTCAAGACCAACATGTAGACTATAAAGCAATAAGCGCTTATACGTATAATTGGACTTATTATATGAGTTATGCGTATAGAAACAATTATGATAAACAATTATTTTATACTTTAGATAACAATAATTTAACGTGGACTGCTTCTACAGGTATACCATTTACAATTAATAATTCAGTACAAAATGGTAGTGGATTAATTGCGTTCCAATGTATTGCTCCTCATGGATTGATTGAAGGTGAATATGTTGAGTTATCGTTTTCATATAATGGAAATAATTTGTTTCAAGTGTTCTCTTTAGGGAATGATAGTTTTGGTAGTGAGATATATGTGTTTAACATTTATAATCTTGGATATACAGGAACAACATTTGCAAATAGTACGTCAGGAACATTTAAAAGAGTAATTAACCCTGAAAATATTTTAGAAACAACTTCAAAATATTATGTTAGAGAACATAAAATACTAACAAATGTTAATGATTGTATTATGACTAAAAATGCGTTTGAAAAAAACGTATATAATGAAGATAAAAAATTTGAATATAGTTCAATAACACCTAATAAAGTTTCAAGAATATCTCAAAAAAATAGTAGTAACGTTTATAATATAACAGTTAACTATGATTTAAATTTATTAAATGTTTTAGATAATCAAAAAAGACCTGTTAGTGAATTATTCTTAACCGTTATTAATAAAGGTTATACAGGTTATTTTAACAAACCTAATAATGGGATTGGTTTAAAACAAGGATGGGAATTTAATTTAACAAAAACGACTAATTCTTGGTGGAATTTGAATAATACTAATTCAAATACAAATATACAAACTTCGGATTACACTTTAACAAATGGAGCGACTAAAACATTCTATTTCAATCAAGATTTAATGTCGGGTGATACTATTGATGGAGATTTTTGTGAGTGGAATGATTATGAACAATTAGAAAGAGTTATATCCCCTTATTATCATAAATTAAAGTATAATGAAGATGTGTTTCAAACAACAAATACTTCAAGTACAAACGCTCCTGGTTATTATTATGAGCCGCACCACTCAATGCAAATAAGAGTATTTTCTGATTATATTGAAACTGGCGATTTACAATTTATTGACCAAGTGCCAAGTTATTCTTTTTACTCAAATTCTGACCAACAATTTAGATGGAGAGAATTATATACTTATGGTTTTATAGACAATCTTGGAAGAGGAGTTAATTATCCATTTTTGAATAGCGCCCAATATCCTTTTAAAGATACGGTATTTAGATTAATACCTGAAGGAATAAATTACAATGCCGATTTACTTGGCATTTCATACCCTTACAAACCGTTAATAGATGGATGTGAATAAAATACAAATAATGCAGAACGGATTTGTAGATAAACAAATCACAATACCTGTGCAATTGAGTTGGGATTATTTGGGTGTGGACCAAAGTATTGATGAATACGAAAAAGAAGTTATTACACAAGTTATTGGTGTTGGTAGAGACTTTGAGGTTAGTAGATTTCCACATGCACCTGAATCAGGTGATACTAATAATACAGATATTAAATACCAATTTTATTTTTATTCGGGAGGTTCATTGAACAATGAATCTAATTGGAAAATTGATTATAGAATGGAAGGGTTTACCACTCAAGAAATTTATTATTATAGCAATGGTTTTTCAAATTCATTTTTTAAATTAGACTTATATGATAATGTGGACCCTAAAAAACAAAAAAATTATATAACAATTATATTACCAACACAACAAGGTTTGAAAATGGATGCTCTTATGCAAAGAACACCTGTAACAATTAAAAAACCTGATTATGTTTTGGATTATGTTGGAGATAAAGAAGGTTTTTTTATTTATTGGTTAAAAAAAAGGAAATTCTTAGATATTA
>Ga0209500_10000378_pt1 | contig 38732 bp, 46 predicted proteins | sample S_140212_EF_Meta_FD_187323 | JGI IMG/M metagenome (GOLD analysis project Ga0209500, IMG submission 187323) | Freshwater microbial communities from Lake Simoncouche, Canada to study carbon cycling - S_140212_EF_MetaG (SPAdes) (version 2) | ecosystem: Environmental > Aquatic > Freshwater > Lake ... | reverse complement strand
TTCGTTGCCATTGGACTTCATTTGTTAGATAACGAAGTTGCGTTTGAAGTGATGATGGAGAACCACCATACTTCTTAGCAAAATCACCCAATCCATAATAACGATTCGCAGATGTCCATTGAATCAATCCATAACCACCTGAGCAGTTATAGTATGACGTTATACTACCACCTTCACAGACACTAGATTGGAATGTTGATTCCTGTTTAATGTTGCCCATGATGGTAGCAAGGGCGTTTCTGTCTTTAACACCATAATCTTGAAGAAATGCCAAGGTGGCATTTTCACTTTCATTACACCCTTTACAAATTAACCTTTTATCTTTTGGCTTTTCGGGAGCAACCTCTTTGGTCGCTGTCTTGGTCTCAAACTCCCTAATAACAGAAAATGGTGGTGGTCCACTCACAGGAGGGGGAGGAAATAAACCAGGCAGTGTTGCCGTATTGGTTGTAACCGCTGCCAAGAGAGGCAAGGCTACTGTAAAGAAATTTTGCATTTAGTTTAATTGAACTCTACATCCGTATAAAAGGGGGGTACACCAAACCTCTCGGTAGGCACCTTCCACGGCTCTAATTTTCACGATCAAATTCTCATAATATTAAAACCTACTCATAATAGGAATCCAAAAATGGATTTTTACATTATATCAGAGTATTTAGAAATGGTTAAAAATCTAAAAAGTTTCCACTGATATAATCAAGTGATAATACTTCAAGGTTTTCTTTTTGAATTACCCAATCACGGATTTCACTATAGATACATTCCGCATCTTTTGCTCTACCATCTTCACACAAATCATGCATACGATTGATATGTTGTTGTATTGTATCATTACAGATTTTTTTGAGGTGAAGTCGCATTAAAGTAATCCTTCCTGAAATATCGATTCATGACATTCGAATTATAGTACGCAGGAATACCATTGTCAAGTGCTTCCGTCAGGACGTTATTTAAAAATAATTGCCTTGTCTCTTCGTAGTTTGTCTTACCTAATGTCTTATGAAGAGACACTATAGTTCTTTGGAATTTATCCTTTCCGTGTTTTTTTATATCTTCTTTTAATTCAGGACAAGAACCATAATAATTTTTCCAATCACTTTCTCGTTTTACTTTTCTCTTCTTTCCTTTTGGAGTTCTAAAAGACCAAAAGTATTTTCTTCCCAAATATTTCCTTTGAGTTTCTTCACAATTTATCAAATAAACAAATCCAAAATGCTCTCCAATATCTTCCGTCTCAAAAACTTTTCCTTGATATAACCAAGGGTTTTCATAACTCATTCGGGCCCTTAATAATCTTCAAGTTATTTAGATATAACTTATCTTTCAACCCTAACAGAGTGATTATAGTCATAAAAAAAGCACCTGTCAAGGTGCTTAATGAGTTGTAATATTATATCAATCTTCGTCTTTTGGTTTATATCTACCTACTTCTGGCATTGCATGTGGTTCTTTTCCACCTCTTTTTGAAATACTTGTTCTTGCTGTATTGATATTATCAAATTTTTCAAGGTTTTTCATTGCTTTTTTTCTTTCAGGAGAACCCATAGGTGTCTTCAATGCTGCAAGGTGTTCTTCATCACTACCAAGAAGTTCGGTTTCTCTTCTTTTCATTTTAGCAACAGGAAGAGGTTTCTTTTCTTCCATAATACTTTCAAACCAACCCTCACTCATATTGTTGATAATCACATTTGCGTCATCAACGGTTGAAGCAAAGTTGTTTTCCAAAAGATATGATGCTACAAACTCGTATGTTTCATATGCCTCTCTATTGAGCATCTTTTTCTCTCTAGGGGTCAAAGCACTTCTTTGCTTTCCTCTTGCTGCCTGCTTTGCTTTTACGGCAGGGTCATCAGACTTATGAGCACCCAAACGAAGACCATAATCAGAAGAAGTTGTTCTGCGGAAATCACCTCTCTGCGTTCTTGCAAGTTTTTCTCTTGATGCTTGCTTTGTCTTATTTCCAAAAGTTGGTCTGTTTTCTAATTCAGTTGCTCTATCAGCAGCCTCTCCACCACCTGTTGATTTTGCAATCTTATTACGAATTTTGGTTTCATCATAACCTCTTTTAGCCATCGCAGTTGCTTCATAAATCTCAAACATATCTTCCCAAGTATATTCACTTAGGTCATAACCTTCTTCTAAAAGATCATTTACCCAAAGTTCAACTTCTTCGTTGTAAGACTTATCCTTCACCATAGCAATTGCTTTTGCTTTGGGAACACCAGAAGCAATCATTCTCGCAACTCTTACATCCGCAAAGTCATTATCACCATCTTGGTCTTGGTCTACTTTTTTCTTTGCTTCGTAAATTGAAGCGTAAGCACCTGCAATTTCTCTAATTGTTTTTGCAGAAGGCCATTGGTAAGAGAATAATTGAGTTTCTCTTTTTGGTGCTTCTGTTGGTTTTGCTGGTTTTGCTGGTGCAGTTGCTGACGAAACACTGGATTTAGCAGCCATTGGTGCAGTAGAAGCACCAAAACCATTACGAGCAGGTGCTGGAGATGGTGTTGGTGCTGCTGGTTTGGGTGGTGCTGCTTTAATTGCATTTGGATTGTTAACTAAACTTTGATTACCTGCACCAAGTTTAGCAACTGCTGGAGACTGAACTGAAGGAGAGTTCATTGGAAGTTTTGACCTCATATCCTTCATTAAAGGATTATCAGTCTGTTGAGTTCCACGAATTCTTGCTTTTTCATCTGCCGCAGCAGCAAGTTTTGGATTTGCTGCTCTCCATTGGTCCATTGGAGAACCTGTTGGTTTTGTTGGAGCAACTTTGGGTGTTCCTGGTGATGTAGATGCTGTTGGTCTTGTTGCGGGTGCTGATGCTGGTCTTGTTGTAGATGCTGCTGGTGTTACTGCAGGTTTAGGTACTGCAGGTTTAGGTACTGCAGGTTTAGCTACTGCAGGTTTTGGATTATCCAAATTCTTTTCACCTTGAGAATAAACTTGAGCATATGCAGATCTAGGAGAAACACCTTTTGCTTGCAAAGCCTTCATAGCAGCTTGACCACCACCAGCACCTAAAACACCACCAGTTCTTTTTAGGGTGGCCTGTCTTTGGTTGGATAAATCCTGTGCATTTGGGCTGGTGGAATTACTACCAGCATATTCATTCAACTGCTCAGGATCACTATAAACACTTGAATATAACTCGTTCAATGCGTCTAAATCTTTTTTATTCATTTTCTTAGGAGCAGCAAAAAGTACTTTTCTATATTTATTTATTCTTTTTTATTATCAATCAACAAACTGTTTCCAGTACTCATAAGAAGACACTTCTTCCTTTCTAAAAGGAGCAGTAACCTTATCATACATATCCGTACCTTTCTGTCTACCAACAGCACCACCAATATCACTAATAATAGGAATATTTCCAGTTTTATTTCTTCCTATTTTTTCTCCAACTTTACCAGCAGTATCTCTAGCAAGTTTATCTAATGAACCCAAAAGACCACCAGTTGATGATTGAGGTTTTGGTGTTGTTCCAGGTCTAGTAGTAGTTGATGTTGGTGTTGTTCCAGGTCTAGTAGTAGTTGATGTTGGAGATGAAGACGTTGAAGATTGTTTTGCTCTTTCATTATTTGAAGCAATCATTTCACTTCTTCCAACTGGACCACCAGTATAAGCAGCTTCTCCTACAAACTGTTTCCAGTATTCATAAGAAGATACTTCTTCTCCCATATTCTTTCTTGCTTTTTTACGTGCTCTTTGTGTTTGTTTTGTAGTTGATGGTGTATTATCACTAGTTCTTCCACCTTTTGTTGCTTGATAAGAACGAAGTGTCGTCTCACCAGATGCATTTGGTTTTGCTAAGTGAGTTTTAATTTTTGTAGAAGTTGGGTTGTTTTGTTTCTCTTTCTCAAATGCATTATTAACTTTTGCAGCATCATCATACATATGAGTTGTCTTAGCACCACTCTGCTTTGCAATTCCTTTTGCCGTATCTACTTTTTTCTTCCCAACATCACTACCTTTCATTCCACCAGTATAATGAATTTTATTCATAGGAACATCAACACCGTGCTTCTTCAAGTGTCCTTGGAATTCACTTGGTTTATCAAATTTAGAACGAGCAGTAATTATATGAACGTTTTGTCCCCTTGCTTGTTTTCTCTTAACATCTTTAATTATTTTTTTGTTTGGAGTAGAAGTTTTTGAGAAAGTTTTAGCACTTTGGAATTCACTAAAATCATAAGAATGTCCCTTATCTTTATCAAGTTTATGAGTATTAAACTCTTGATTACTCAAACTTTGAATTCTTTTCCCAGATGCGTCCTTTACATGAACCTGAACATTTGGTTTGCCTTTCTTGCCGTGACCAAATAAGGTCTCATCTACATCATATGCGTGAATTGTTTTCTTTGGTCTAGTTCCTCTTGCTTTCTCTTCAATATAATCTTCAAGGATAACTGCTACGAATTCATCACTCATACACTCAAACATATTTTCAGCAGTCTCATAATCTTGTGCGAAATCAGCATCAACTAATGCTTCAATTACATAATTATAAATGTTTTCTGTTTCTTCTTTTTGTGCCGCATAATAAGCACCAAGTGCTCTCTTAATTCTTTGCTTCTTACTATCACCTTTGAATGTAGCACTCTTTGAATGGACGAAATCACTGATTGTCGCACCAGCATCAGCACCCACATCAATCTTTTCATCAAGTTCTACTTCCTCTTTCTTTACTGACGGAACAAAACCAGGAAGTTGTGGTCCACCCTTTTTTGCTCTTTCTTTTCTTCTACGAGTAATTTCGGCATCTGCCCTATTCGCAAATTCTTTCTGCCCCGCAACATCTGGATGTTCTGCCGCAACACCTTCACTATAAATTCTCTTGAACTTAGAAATTCCAGACATATGAGTAAGCAATACCTTCTTTTTATTTATAAAAAAAAGAGGGGTCAAACCCCCTCAAATCACAGTTGAAATCCACTAAACGTATCAATATTTACATCGTGTTTAATTCCACCAACCAAATACGAAGTAATTTCCGTTTCCTGTGGTGCGATTTGAACTGATTTAGATTCAATCCAATGAGAAGTCCAAGGGAGTGGATTGTTTTTAGCAGCAATATCATAAAGTGGTTTAATACCAATAGACTTCATACGACGATTCGCAATCCACTCAACATAACTCCAAAGAAGTTTGTCGTTCAATCCAATCATTGAACCATCTTTGAACAAATATTCTGCCCACCTCTTTTCCTCATTTACACAATTCTCAAAGGCACCTTTTACCCATTCCTCTTCTTCCTTAGCAATTTGTTGCATTTCTGGATCATCTCCTTCACGCCATTTATTGAGGATGTTTTGAGTAATAACAAGGTGCTGATTTTCGTCTCTTGCGATGAGAGAGATAATTTTAGCGGATCCTTCCATAAGTTTGAGTTCACCAAACGCAAACGAGCAAGCGAAAGAGACATAAAATCTGATACCTTCGAGAATGTTGACATTTGCTACTGCACGATAGAGTTTTCTTTTGAGTTCATATCTTTCATCCTTTGCAGTTCCAGCACCTTCTTGTGCGTGAACCCAAAGATTTGAGTTTCCATAATGTTGTGCGGAATTAATAAAATCATCATAAGCGCCAGTTACTGATGATGCCCGTTCAAGAATTTTTTCATTACTCAAAATAGAATCAAAGACTTCTGTGGGATCAGAGTAAACATTCTTAATAATGTATGTATAGGAACGACTATGAATCATTTCCATAAATTCCCAAACCTTCATACACGCTTCCAATTCTGGAAGGGAACAATAAGGTGTAAAAGCCATTCCAGGACCACGACCCTGAACTGAATCCAAAAGAATTTGATACTTCAAATTAGAAGTGAAGATGTGCTTTTGTTCTGGACGAAGAGTTTGATAATCCGCACGATCTTTCTGTAAAGAAACTTCTTCTGGTCTCCAGAAATATCCCAACTGCTGTTGAGTCAGTTTATCAAAGACAGGATACTTGTAAGAATCATATCTTTGAACTCCAAGAGGAGCACCAAAAAACATAGGTTGCTTTTTGGCATCTACCTCTTGAGTATTAAATACGGTCATTCCTTCAATCATTTTTTCTTTCTCTGCAGTGGTTCTAAATTTTACAGGATTCACAATCTTCTTCTCCACCTTCTAAAAGTTCTTTAACTAAATCATCAATACTTACTTTATCTTCCTTAACTTCATCAGTCTTATTATCATATGTATTTTGATAATATGCCGTCTTATGCCCCAGTTTAAAACAAGTAAGCATATCTTGTGCCATTACGCTAACAGGAACTTCATTATTGGCATAATTCTCTGGATTATACGACCAGTTTCCAGAAATTGCTTGATCAAAGAACTTCTGCATAACTGCAACAATATTAATATACCCACGATTGCTAGGCATATCCCAAAGCAACGTATAGTTGTTTTTAAGATGTTGATACTGTGGAACAATCTGTTTGAGAGGTCCTTTTTTAGATTTCTTAATTGATAAGAATCCACGAGGAGGTTCAATTCCATTAGTTGCATTTGAAACTACAGAACTTGATTCTGATGGCATTTGTGCTGTAAGAGTAGAGTGTCTCAATCCAAACTCTTTAATTGACTGTCTTAGTACTTCCCAATCGTGCTGAAGAGGAACAGAAGACACTTCATCTACATCTTTCTTGTAAGTATCAATAGGAAGAATACCTTGTGAATATTTAGTACGATTGAAATATTCACAAGCACCCTTTTCTTTAGCAACTTCATTTGATGCTTTAAGAAGGAAATATTGGAATGATTCAGACAATTGATGAACTGCATCCCAAGATTCTTGAGTATCATAATTAAATCCAAGTTTAGCAAGATAATGTGCCAACCCAATGTATCCAACACCCAAAGACCTACGTGCTTTAGTTCCAATCTCTGCAGCAACTACGGGATAATTTTGATAATCAATCAATTCTTCCAAACCACGAACAGAAAGATTACAAAGATCCTCAAACTCTTCATCTGATTTTACTTTACCAACATTAATAGCAGAAAGAATACAAAGTGCAATCTCACCATTAGGGTCATCAATATGTTGAAGTGGGATTGTGGGGAGTGTAATTTCCATACAAAGGTTACTCATCTCAACTTTATCCATAAAGGATGAATGAGAGTTGCAGTGGTCAATATTCATAATGTAAATACGACCAGTCTCTGCCCTTTCCTTCAGAAGGTCCAGAAAAAGTTCTTGTGCTCCAATCGTTTTTCTTGGAATAGACTCATCTTGTTCTGCATCCACATATAACCCGTCAAATGAATCAGTGCCAAAAGCATCATACAACCCAGGAACTGAGTGTGGAGAGAAGAGTGAAATCTCTTCATTCTTGATGAATCTTTCATAGAACAGTTTGGAGATTTGGATTCCATAATCTAATTTGCGAACACGATTATCTTCGGTTCCTTTATTATTTTTAAGAACTAGAATATCTTCTATTTCTTGATGCCAGATAGGAAAGAAAACTGTAGCAGAACCACCTCTGATGCCGTTTTGTGTGCAGCATCGCACAGTTGATTCAAACTTTTTAAGGAAGGGGACCACACCTGTGTGCTGTACCTCTCCGCCTCTGATTTTAGCGTTGATGCCACGGATGCGACCTGCGTTGATGCCGATGCCTGCTCTTTGAGCAACATACCTCCCAATAGCCATATCACTACTGAAGATGCTATCCAAGGTGTCGTCAACATCAACAAGAACACAACTTGCAAATTGACGAAGTGGTGTTCTAACTCCTGCCATGATGGGAGTTGGGATGTTGATTTTGTGTTTGGAGATTGCGTCATAGTATCTCTTGATGTATGAAAGACGTGTTTCCTTTGAATATCTAGCAAAGATAGTAGCAGCAATCATCATATACATGAATTGTGGAGTTTCATATACTTGTCCGCTGCTGCGGTCTTGGACCAAATACTTATCAACTACTTGACGAAGACCAGCATAGGTGAAAAGATAATCTCTACTATGCTTGATATAACTACCAAGTCTATCAAGTTCTTCTTTCGTATAATTGGTCAAAATTTCTGAATCATAAACTCCAGCATCTACACAACTATTAATGTGTTCAACAAAATTAGGATGGTCTTGAACTCTTCCATACAAAGATTTTCTTACAGAAAACAGAAGTAGTCTTGCTGCAACAAACTGATAATTTGGATTATCTAAATCAATCAAATCAGAAGCAGAACGAATTAAAATCTCCTGAATTTCTGCTGTGGTGATTCCATCATAAAATTGAATACCAGATTGCATCTCAACCTGTGATGCAGAAACACCAGAGAGGTCCCTACATGCCTCCTCAACCATCAAGTGAAGTTTATTTAGATCAAGAGGTTCATTATCACCACTTCTCTTAACTACTTTTGTACCGTTGCTCATACTCGTTTCCATCCAATAAGTTTTGCTTTTGCTTCTAGTCCCATATAAGTATTTTCCTTGATGATTTTTGGGGCATCAATTCCTGATAGGATCATATCATTAATATCCTTTTCTTTCAAGTCATTTGGCCAAATGACAATTGGAAATCGCATTTGTATTGCTTTTTCCATTCTATCAACAATTTGTTTATTCCGTTTTTCATTATCATATACCATTACAAAATCTGTTCCAAAGTTAGAAACAAAAAACATTTTGTCAATGTCTGCACCAACCATAGCAATTGAATTATCTAAAAACATACTATCAAATGGTCCTTCAACAACATAAACAGTTTTGTCGTAATCTGGTTTATCCAAATTGTAAATTTTTGGATGTGTATCATTAAGAATAATCGTAATGTATTTTACCTTTGAATTTTTATTCAAACTACGACCTTGAAATCCAAATATTTCTCCTTTATTAACCAAAGGAATAATGATTCGTGGTTCGTCCTTTTCTACTTTATCAAAGGTGTGTTTTTGAGTATTCGTCCATTCTTTAAACTTCTCACAGAAATACAATTCACGCAGATAGTTGTTGGGTATCTTTCTATCTTCTAGGTATTTTCTTGCGGAGTGTTCTTTATTTAGTTCTGCGATAGTAGGTAGGTCAAATGCCTTTTTTGAAAAGTTTGGTTTCTCAAAATTAAACTCTGGGTTCTTTGTTTGAGATCCTCTTCCTGTTGTTCCCTCTTTATACCTTTCCATTACATACTGGTCATAAAGAACAGTATCCATATCTTTTAGAAAGTTTGTAAATGTTCTAGAAGTTCCACAATTATGACATTTGAAATTGTGGTCATTCTTTAATTGGTAAATATATCCTCTCGTTTTACTTTTTGTCCTTTGACTATCACCACAGTAAGGACACCGAAAGTTATAAAGACCTTCTTTTTTCTTGGCAAACTTATCCAGTCGGGAAGAAACCAACCCGATGTATTTGGAATCAACAAAACTCATTACAAAAGAATACTATTTCAGTCTCTCTATTCTACCGTTGTCTTGTGCTGGTGTCAAGATTTTTCCAAAAAAGTCTGCGTTTCTAACTACAAATGATAAACAAAATACTATTCCAATACCGATCCAAACTTTCTTTTCCAATCCCTGTAACTTTGCTAATACTGCAGTATGGTCCTTATCCATTTTATCTTTTAACTGATCCATTTTTGTAAAGAGTATATCTTCTATCTTTTCCCCATTATTAATCTTTTCTTCGTGAACTACAAGCATCTTAGTTACATTCGCATTTACTTCACTTAACTTTTCAATCGCACTCTCAATTCGTTGCATCAACTGCTCGCTTGTATGAATTTTTTCCTCAAGGATTGCAACTTTTGTTTCTATTGTTTGAGGGGGACTGTACATTGGATTGATTATTGTGGAGGTTTTCTTTTTTGTATTTTTGCAAGATCTTTAAAGAAAGGATTCCAATTTCTTCTTTTTCCTTTTCTTAGATCAACTGGTGGGGTATCTGGTGAAAGACCCGCTATATTTATTTGACCTGGTGGGTTTGTGGAATTTGTAGGAGCAGCAGATGTGGACATTCCATCTTCAACAATATAGTGTCTTATAATTGAAATAATTCTGTCTAGAGTAGATTCTTTCATTAGATTAAATTAAGTTGTTCTAAACATTTTATATCAATTGGAATATTATGAATTTTAGTTTTTGGAACTTCTGGCAATCTACCAAGATAAACCACAAAAGTTTTTATAATACTCCAAAATTCACTATCTATTTTATAAAACAATAAAGGTGTTGCTGCATCACCAAAAACATTATAAAGAATAATAAAATGATTAATCAAAAGGTGAGAGTTTAACTCACCCATTGTTTTATATCTTTTCAATAATCTTTTTATCCACTTGAATCTTTTTAGATCCTCATAAAAATCATCCTTTGTTGCAGATTGTGGATTATCATAATATTTAATAGCAAATAAGAGATAATTATCCTCATTCAATTCATCAAATCTCATATTTTATTTTATCTAACCGTTAATGTAGTAGTTCCAAGACCAACTGAACCAGTGGTTCCAGCACCACCAACATTACGAAGAAGAACATCTCCAAATTGTGATGTAAATGAACTGATTACACCAACACCACTTGAACCATCAGTAATAACACCAACAAATCCTCTACTCATATCAATAAATAATTTTGTAGCAACAGTTCTTGTACTAAATGTAACTAAAAGATTTTGAGTGATTGTTGATGAGATTGTGTTTCCAAATCCAATTTGAACAGAGGTAGTTCCAACAGAAACAATAGGAACATTTGTAAGTTTACCTGCAACTGTAAGAGAACTTCCAATAGAAACACCAGTTACCGAATCAACAAAGATATTAGTTGCACCAATTGCAACAGTTTGTCCTGATGTGGTTAATGATGTTGAGAATGCAACGTTTGCAGTTAGAAGAGTACTTGGAGATGTAAATGCAAATGCTACTCTATTTGTAATTTGACCGTTGAAACTTGTAAATACTCCTGGAGAACCGTGAGTAGCAGCATATCCTACCCAAGCATATTGAGTAGTCGGGTTTGATGCTGCAGTACCAACGATTGATGTTGATTGATTTGCATTGTTTGCGTCAAAAGTAAGAATACTAACTGTTGCTCCAGCACCAGCAAAAACAAGTTCATTAAATACCACATGAACGTATCCAGTAGTATTCGTAGCAATACCAGTAGTTCCGCCACCACCAACAGAAATTGGTGATGCCTGGTTGGGGTCTTCAAAAAAGACTGCAACTGGACCAGCAGTTCCAATACCAGTAGTTCCTCCCAAATTTGTAGCATTCAATCCAGTAGCATCAACCAATACTTCATCAAAATAACGAGTGGAAATTCCAGAATTCGCTCTAGTCTTATATCTTCTTTGAATCCAACCACGAACATCTGCGAAAGTATTCCAAGGGCTCGTGTTGCGATCCAGTTCATTTTGAAATTTCGGAATAGCGTAATTGTTTGCCGCAGTTTCCGATGTTGATGAAATACCCCAAAGTGCCATGTGATTTCTCGTTAATTTTTTTCCTAAACTTATTTATAAAAATAGGGGAGTATCAAACTCCCCAAAATTGATGGTCTTTAGTTATTTATCAGCAGTTCCATTTTCTTAATGAAAGTGCCTTTCTTGTTGGTCTTCCCTTTTCATCTTTCATAGGACCAGGCATTCCTCCCATACGAGCACAGAAAGACTTTCTACGTTTTGCTGATTTGCTATCAGGGTCAAGTTTTGATGGTGGAGTAGTCACAGCAAGAGAGAGTTTTGAACCAGGATTTTCTCTACGATAAGAAGCAATCCCCTTTTTGTTTAGACCACCTTCTGGGTTCTTTCCTTCTTTTCTTTGCCAAGCAGCAGATTTTGCTTCACCAATAATTCCCGAATTCAATTGAAAGTTCTTTTTCTTCTTTGCGTCTACTGCTTTTTTAATAATCATCATCGCAAGAACTTTTTTTTTATCATCCTCACAACCACATTCTTCTGTAACAGGTTCAGTTTCACCAGACATATAATCAGCAACACTATCAATATGGTCTACTGCTTTTGAGATTTTAGACTGAACCCAAGCAGGAAGTTGTTGATTTGGAGATTTTATTTTCTTACGAAGAGTTTTGACTGCTCTTTCCATCGTAGCAAGTTCATTATGAGCCATTCCACCTTCTTCGTCTTTTTCCTCTTTCATATTTGGGTTGAGTTCAACTTTATTTTTACCACGCATCACATCAATAATTTTTTTCTTTTCTTTTTTATTATCAGTTTTATCGTCAACTTCAATAATAAACTCTTCTTTCCAATTTGAGTATTCTTCTGTTTGATTGCGTTGAGAAATCATTTTCTTTTTGAGTTCTGGGTTTTCTCTTGCTTGTTGTCCTAATGATTTACCAGCACCAGAAGAAGGTGGTGTTACACCAGAAGGTGGAAGTCTTTTTGGTCCAGAGGGAGGAAGTCTTTTTGGTCTAGCAGGAGAAAGTTTTGGTCTCTCTGGTGTTCCAGAAATCTGATTTGTTGGTTTTGGTGTTTTACCATAACGATTGGAATATGGTGCTGGTGTTCTTACTCCAGAAGAAGGTGCTGGTGTTTTTTGTTTTTTACCTAAAGGAACATTTTTATTCTCTGGTGTTTTACTTGCCCCATCTTTCTTTTCTAGTTCTGCTGCTGCTTTTTTTGCTTTATGTTTTGCTACAAGATAATGAATTCCTGCTTTCGCAACTCCACCAGCAAGAGATGCTGCATTTCCAATTGCCTTTGTATAAGCAGTCGCATCACTATCTTTATATGATATTGATTGTGGTTTACTGATACTAGAAAGAGCAGCACTCGCAGCTTTTCTTGGACTATCTTTAATATCTTTTAATTGCTTCTTTTTTCTTTCCTCAGCATTTTTTGTAGCTTGTCCTATAACCCACTTGGAATGTATATCTTTTCTTTCATTTTCTTTTTCTCTTGTATCTTGGCGTCTTTCTCTTACTTTTACATCTCTTTCTCTTAATTTTAGCTCGTCTGGAGTCAATCTACTCTTTCTTTTTCCTTGTGCTTTTTTCAAAGCACCAGAACCTTTGAGGTTGGTCTTAGCAATTCCCAATCTTCTTTGTCTTTCTGCCTTTTCTTTATTTTTATCTCTTGCTTCTGTAATAATTTCGTTCCAAGGTCTCATTTTGCTTAGATACTTCTTTTCTTACTTGTATTTATGTTTTTCTTTGGTACAGTTGGTTTAATTTCAACATCAGTATACGAAACCACTGGTTGCCCTGGTGTGGTTGATTGTGCGTGTGCTCTATAAGCACAAGTTCCAATCTCTTGTACTTCTCTCAAATCTTTCAACCAACTCTTAAACATCACACCTTCTTTCGTTACACAAATTAAATGATTTGCTCCCCTACGAAGAATTCTTCCAACCAATCCACTATTTAAATTTTCTACCAAAGCACCAACATCAAATAATCCATTCTTCTTATAATTCCATCTCATTCCCTCATAATCCATTTCTGGAGCAATCTTCCAAATCTCAGTATCTTCACTTACTTTCATCGAACGAGAAACGGTATTAAACATTTCCTGTTTCTCTGCGGTATCCATATTTGCCGGAAGACCAGTAGCAAATCTTTCATAGTCTCCCATTGCTGCTGCTGTTCTCATCATCGCAGAAGAACCAGGATTTTCAACATCACTATCAGGGTCTTTTACTCCAGATGGAACTACCTCAATATTATTGAACTGATATTGTTGTCCGTCTCCTTTATGAACTAAACTTTGAAATTCACCAAGTCTGTCTTGTCCCGTTACAATAACAACATCAGTATAACCATCATCATACACAGAACCCAAAACATCAAAAATAGTTTTTGTTTTATCACTATCTACAATATATTCCGCATACTCTGGGAACATAGATTGTATATAAGAAATCTTTAATCCTGGATTGAGTGGATTTGTTGCTCCATCCTCAATACGACTTGGATAAACTCTAAACTCAAATCCTCTTCTAGTTGCTTGTGAATATCCTGCTTTCAATAATGCTCCGTGATTTTTAGATGGAGGATTAAATCTTCCAATCACAATCGCAACACCATTAACCTGCTCTGCTTCTGGTTGCTGTTGCTGTGCTGCTTGTTGTTGTGGTGCTGCCTGCTGTTGTGCTCCTGCTTGTTTCTTTGCTCCTTGTTGCTGTTGAGCATCAGCACCACCTTGACCGAAATATTTTAACTTTCCACCTACAGTTTTTGCTACAAGATTTCCCTGACTATCATACCAATCACCATGACCATCTCCTTTAAGTCCGCGATTCTTTGCCTCAGTAGACGCAAGTGTTTCTACTGCTTCTTTAATAAATCTAGCAAAACTTTTCATTTATATGATATTTTTAGTTATTTATAATTTACAATCTACCCAGAGAACCATTTGGAAGTTTTGGTTCATAGTATCCTTTTGATGCACCATTAGTAGCAAATTGTATTCTAAATCCAGGATAATTTGGCATCAAAGCAGAAGAATTGCTAGAACTAGGAACGATTGTCAAATAAACATTATCTCTCATTCTTATTATGTCATTTGAAGTCTCTTTATATATTATTGAAGAGTTTAGTTCTAACTTATAATCTTGACCACCTCCAACTTTTCTCATATCTCTGAAATCTCCAACATTAAATGACTGTATTAAAATATAATTAACTTTCTTTCCCTCTCCACCAAAACAATATTTTTTAATTTCACCAATTGTTGCTTTCATTCTAATACCAGTTATTGATTTTCCAGTAGAAATATCAGTCAGCATTCCTCTCCCAGAAAAATTTGATACTGAAATAAAATTAGATTTTATTAGATAATCTAAAATATCTTTTGATGCAGAGTATTGACTTGCACTACCCCAAAAAGAAAAATTTTCTTTTTTTAATGAGATTGTAATATTTTTATTATTTTTAGTTTTAATTAAAACATCTTCTTTTCCCAAGAGTTGACCAACTCTTTCAATTGATTTTATTCCAGTTATTATATATTTTTGATGTGTATTTTCATATAAAACTAGATTTAAATTCGGATCAAATACATTTGACAACCCAACTGCATTTTTTGCCTCATTAATTTTTTTTACTTGGTCATCAATTTTTGAAACAAAATATTCTTCATTCAAAATACCTGGTCTTAATAATTCTGGAACTTTTGGTTTTATTGATTTCTGACTTTTGAAAAATATTTCAAGTTTAGAAGTTGCTCTTTGTAAAGTTAATATAAAATCTACACCTAAAACATTAGATGGTCTTCCAGTAGTAAAAACACTTTTTCCACCCAATAAAACATCAGTGGAAAATAACTTAGTTACATCATCATATATTCTTTCCAAATTGGAAGCATATTGGGACTTTACAGTTAATAAAATTTTACTATCACTTGTTTTCTTTAAATCATAAAACCTAGACCTAACATGTGGATATTTTGTTGTCTGTACCGCCGATGAGGTTAAAATATTAATTATTGTTGTTGCGTTTAAAACTCGATATCCACTACTGTTAATAATTGCCATCAAAAATCCCCCCCCCTTTCTTGTATTTAGAAAGAGGGGTTGATTTTTTATTCTTCTACTTGTTCTTCAATCTTTTCATCGAGAAGACTAATCACTTCTCGAATTTTGATAATCCTTTCCGTTGGAAATTCATAACTATGGTCTTTTTGTGAATTAAAAAGAACTTGTCGGATTGTTGCCGCAGAAATCAAATCAATTTCAATACTTACATTTTTACTCATCAGATGTCTCCTACCTCACGATTTTCACTATAGTATGCGTCAAAAAATCCTTCGGGATAACGCTTCATTAGTTTATCGATATTAGTTTGAATAACTTCATCAAAAGAAACTTCAAGAGCAATACATGCCTGAGCAACATACCACAGAGTATCACCAAGTTCTTTAATTAAGTGAGCGTGGGTCTCAGCATTCCAAGGTTTTCCTTGGAATAGCATTTTCTTTACGATTTCCAAAAACTCTCCACCTTCGGCATTAATACCAACACCAGCAGTCAATAATCGTTCAATATTAGCACCCTTCTCATCAAGTTCCACCATACGGTCAGAAAGAGCAAGAAAATCTTTGGATGCGTCACTCGTAACGGCATCTACAAAGTTTTGATATTTACCAAAATCAATTCGTTGAGTCATATTAGTTAAAATTTAAATCCTGAGAATTTGTCTGTTTTTTTGTTTTCTTCATAAGTATACTCTTCCTCTTGTCCAGAGTCAAGTATATCTTTTTGAGCACTTTGTTCTACATCAAAAAGACGCATTTTTGCTCTATCAACCCCAACTACAAATCTTTTATTCATTGTTGGGTCATTATATCGGTTCTTCAATTGTTTTACCATAATCTGTCCCAGTCCTTCTAACTCTTCTGTGCTAATAAGGGCAAACATAAGATCAGCAGTAGCAGGAAGACCAAAGGATTCACTAGTATCAGTAAGGTCAGGGTCAGAGCTAGAAAAACCACTACGAGTAGTCTGGGTAGCGGAAACAATTGGGACATTTTCTTCAACTGCGAGACCACGTAGTTCTTCTGCAATTGCTTTAATATAAGAGTAAGAATTGACTGAAAAATTACTCTTATACCTTGAGGACCCACAAATATTAAGGTAGTCAATGAAAATAATATCAGGTTTAAATGATTTCTTAAGAGAGAGTTCATTTAGAAGTGCCCTAAAGTGTCCTGCGTGTGCGGAAGCAGTTGGATATTCTTTAATAATCAAAGTTCCTTGTGTCTTCTTCGCAATATTATTTACTTTCGTATCAAACATCATTTTTGGTAATTTTTCAATATCTTTGATGTTTACATTTAAAAGATTTGCGTCAATTCGTTCAGCAATTTTTTCTTCTGCCATTTCAAGCGTAATGTACAATACGTTCCGTCCTTGGAGCATGACGGAGCTAGCAAAATGGCACATGAATAAAGATTTCCCGACGCCCGTACCAGCAAGTGCGATATTAAGAGTTTTGCTAGGGATACCACCTTTGGTAATCTTGTTAAAATATTCCAAATCAAATGGGATTTTATCTTCTTTTCTGTGATAGGAGTCATATCTTTCTTGGTAATCTTTTAAGTAATCGTGCCCAATGTGGCTATCAAATCCAATAGCAAGTGCTTCTTGTAAAATTGTTGGAATGGAATCTCTAGACTTCTTTTCGTCTTGCCCATCAGCAATTTTGATACTTTCCATAAGAGCAAGATAGATTGCTCGGTCTTTACACCACTTTTCAGTAGTATCTATCAACCATTGCTTATCTGCTGGGTCATCATTAAGATTGGAAATATAATCACAAATAATTTTATAAGTATCTTCTGTAATATCAGTTCTTTTTTCTGTTTCAATCAAAAGAACTTCTTTTGTTGCGAGTTGTTCATAGGCAACAATAAACTTACAGATTTCTTCAAAAACTACTTTCTCGTGAAGGTTTTCAAAATATTCATTTTTAATAAAAGGTAATACTTTTCTACAATAATCATTATTGAAAAGTAAATTTCTCAAAATAGTAGTTTCGACTTTTTCCATTACTCCTCTAACTATGGATTTCGTTTGTGGTGAGGAGCATCGAATACAAAAGTAATTCTAACTTCATCACCAATATTTTCAGCACTATGGGGAAGTTTATTGTTAAACCAAAAGAACGTTCCTGGTTCAACAATCATAGTTTCATCCCCTACACTATACCTGTATTTTCCCTGAATGGAAAGGTGATATCTATCTTTTGTGAGATAATAAGTTCCCTCATCAATATGAGAACCTACTATTTCACCAACAGGCAAAGAAAGAAAAGCACAACGACGTATTTTCTTAAAATATGTCTTTAAGAATTTAAGAACTTCTGTGTGCTTTTCGTATGCGGGTGTTTGAATACAAATTTCAGTATCACCAACATACTGTCCTTCCTTTTCTATTCCACCCATTATCAATTGAAGAACATCAACCGTAACAGTATATTTTGTTGGGTCAAGTTGTTCTATTTTTTTATCTTTGATATTTTTCTGTGAACCCCAATCTTCTGGGTGCTTCTTTATTTGTTCTAATATTTTAGATACATCAATTCCAGTTTTTATAACTCGAATATTTTTCATCATCCATAACTAAACTCTTTTCTTGCGATTTCGTCAAGTGCTTGCATTACTTCTGGAGTAAAATACTTTTCTGGATTTTTCAGTATTTCTTTTGCGTAAAGTTTTTTACCATCCATTTCGTACCTACCAGCAACATTCTTCCACAACCCACCCAATTCTCCAAGTTCAAGCAAACCATAATACCTATCAAGACCACGCTCATCATAGAACAAACGAATTTCAACATCTTGATTTTCTTTACTTAGACGCGACTTAGCAGTCTTTGCCTTGATAATGTTTCCAATGACTTCTGTTCCTTCCTTCTCCTTTTTCTTTGAGAGATGAATGATGGTAGAAGCAGCATACTTAAGACCACTACCACCACCCATTTCTTTTGTTGGAACATAAGCACCAATAACATCATAGGTATGATTGGTTACAATCATTGGAATGTTTGCTTGACCAAGTTTTAGAGTAAGCATCCTGAATGCACCCTTAATAAGTTGCGATTTGGTCATATCACGAACTTCTTTATCATTTAGAGCATCATTAATTTCTTTACTGGTTGAAAGCATTCCCAAAGAATCCAGAACAAACATACAAGGATTGCGTTCTGCTTCTGGTTTCTTCATATAAAGGTCAACTGCCTTTAGTGCCTTACCACGAAACTCTTCAACTGTAACCACATTGACCACCACGACTCTAGTTGTGTCGATGCCTCTGCTTTCCAATAAGGATCTGGTGATTGCAGCCTCAGTATCAAAATACAAGCAGTATCCAGTAGGATTATTATCAAGAAAATTTTTGACCACTGCCAAACTAAAGAAAGTTTTTCCTGTAGAACTTTCACCTGCGATTGCAGTGATTTTATTACCAGATACACCACCAAAAATGGAACCAGAAACAAGAGCGTTGAATATGTACGAACCCGTGTCCACATAAGATTCAGTTTCGTCAATGTCTGATGCAAGTTGTGTGTATTCTCCACCGATTTCTTTTACAATATCTTTTAAAAAGTCCATTAGTTAAAAAATGATTCTAAGTTTACAGTTTTTTCTACTTTCCAGTTAATTGCATCCAAAATTACTTTCATTGGTTCCAAAAATGCTTTACTGAATTGTAAGTCATAATCAATGTATTTGTCTAGTCCAAATTCCTTTGGGAATTCTTGAATATAAGAAATAACATTCTCACGAATTGGATTTGGAAGTTTTAAATAGCAAAATTTAATCTTCTCACCATTTTGAATCTTTGCATACTTCTTATCCAATTTCTTTTCTTTAATTAGATGATTATACAGAATTGCTCCTCTTGCGTGAATGGGAGTTCCCTTACAATAAAGAGTTGATGAAGATTTATGTTTATTTACATCATTAATTGAACGTGGAAATGAAATTTCTTCTGGGGGAAGTTGATTGAATGCTTCACGAAAGTTATCTATAAAAGCAATCATTTCGTCTTCTGTTTTAGTCATCACAATTTTAAGAGCATCCTTAATCTTTTGACGACAAGGTGCAGGAGTAGAAGACTTGACTGCTTCTAATCCCATAATCTTCAATTTAGGTTCATCGTACCTAACACCTTCACTATCCCAAACATTCAAAATGTATCGTTTCTTGGCAGTCCAGATTCCACGGTCGGCAATATTCTCCCGTTTCATCTGCATCTTCTGGTCGTATGCGTTTACATAGTCCGCCAATTCTTGGTAAGAACTCTCAATATATTTTTCAAATTCCATCGAACAGACCTTATCAAGGAACTCAACAATTTCCTCAGTAGTTTTTTCTCTTCCCTTGTATACAGTCTCAACAAAAGGACCCATATTAAGGTAGATAGAATCAGTATCTGAAGCAATAACATAATCAACATCATTTGTTTTAAGAATTTTGTTTAGGTATGAATTCATTTTACATTCAATCCAACGAATGGAAACTTGTCCAGACATTGTGATTGCTTCGGCATTTGCTAGTTTATAATACCTAAAATATTGATTTCCAATGGCACCATACAAACTATTAATTTGTATCTTTCTAGCCATTTGGTTATTTGTATATTTTGATATATTTTTTATGCAATTTTGACGAAGTTTTTTCAACTCATCTGATGATATTTTAGAATAATCAATTTCCATAATATTTTTCCAAAGGAATACTTCTCCACATCAAAACTCTTGTTATATTTGAATTTTTTGCTCCATCTTTTCTGTAAAGATTTTGATTAGAAATCCAAATATTAAATTCTTTTTCACTCATAGAAATAAATTTTAATTTTGTATTTTTTCTAGTTTCTGATATTTTTTTTGATTTTTCTGGAGGACAAGGTAAAGATTTTCTATTTTTGGGATACTCTATCTTCATTCCAATTTTTTTTTGTCTCATTTTTTCTATTCCATTTTTAATGACCTCATCATTAGCACCAAAATATTTTTTTCCCGACATATCATTTCTTTTTTTACCTGTCCTAATTTTAGACAAACATTTTCTGGCAATTTCATATTGTCTAGATGTATATGTTCTTTCTTGCAAATCATTTGAAACACACATCATAGCAAATGCAGACCCCATATTAAATGTTTTTCTATTTCTAATACCATATCTTTTCAAACATATTTTATAAAGTAACCAATGTGCTAAAAAATGTTCTCTTGCAGTCAAATAGACAATTCTATCATTTTTGCCATATATTGATATTGGAAAAATATGATGCCCCTCAAGATAAAGACCATCATAATTTTTTTTCCAATTTCGATTTTCTGTGAATTTGACTAATTTGCAATATATTTTTAAATAATTCATATTAGACTTCAATACACTTTATTATTTATATTATAAAGTATTTAAGTCAATACCACGTTTTTTTAACTCATTTTCAATTTCTTCTAATTTTGATTTTTCTTTCAACATTTCCTTTTTGAAAAATTGTCGATCATTAAATATATTCTCAACAAGTTCTGGAAATATCCCTCTTTTGGTTGTATCATACATACAACCATTAGCAGAAACACATTTACCTTCAATATTTTCTATAACAATTTCCTTGTTGAGTAATTTATCAACAGTTATTCCTGGATATTTTTCATCTAAAAGAGTTTCTGGAGAAATATTATATTGCATAATAAGAGAAGGATATAGAGATGTTAAATCAAAACTCACAATCCAATCATACTTTCCAGGAATCGGTTCCTTGACATATGCCCCCGCAAATTTATCACTCTTTTCCGAACGGTCCTTAGGAGGAATAACAATATTCCTTTTCTTCAAGTAGTTATAAATGATTGCGTCCCAAGTTCTTACCTGAAAGAACACATCATTAAAATTAACCTTAGCATCATATGCCATTGTAAAACATAGTTCGATAAGTTTCATCTTGTCTTCCAATTGGTCTACAAGTTCTACGTCTCGAATATTATAATCAATAAACTTCTGCCAGTCTTTTGTATAAAAATCCTTAAAGGTCTCAAATTCAGAGTGATCCAATTTCTTTTGACCTAGTTCCACATTTGCGATATGGTCTAGACGATAAGATTCCTGTGCTTTATAAGTAAACTTCTTATAAAGGTCAAGATAATCAATCACAGAAACCCCAGCAACTTCATAAGAGATTTGTTCTCTTCCTTTAATTACAAGTTCTTTTCTGCGAATATTTCCCCAAGGAGAAAGACGACGTGCTTCCTTTTCACCGAGAATCCTATCAATTCTTCCAGCAATATAAGGAATATCATACAACTCACAGTTCCAACCTGTAATCACATCAGGAGTTTCTCTTTCCCAAAATGCGAGAAAGTGCTGAATCAAATCAATCTCATCCCTACACTCAACATACACAACATCCTTACGAGTATTGATATAAGGACGAGAAGCAAAGCAAATGATATGCTTTGTTGCGTAATTTTGTAAGGTTATTGCTAGAAGTTCTTCGGCACAATCAAATACATTTGGGAATCCATTCTCGGATGCAACCTCAATGTCGATTGTTACAAGACGAATCTTTTTAATATCAAACTTAATTTCATCCTCTGGATATGTTTGAGAAATATATTGTGCTTTGTAATTATCATTACCATAAACAGTAAATCCTTCTACATTTTCATATTTCTTTAAAAACTCCTTACAATCAGAAATCTTTCCAGGTTGAATTGGTTCAACACTCGACCCATCAAGAGTTTTATACTTACTTTGTTTTTTAGAAGTCACATAAAGAGTTGGTTGAAACTCTTCTTCTGACTGAAAATACCTACCGTCTTCATAACCACGAACCAACATTTTATTAAATTTTTCATAGACGTTGGTATAAAATCTCATTTTGTAAGTTCAGTATATTCATTAAGTAGTTCTTTTGTGGGTTCAACAAGAGTTAAAATCTTATCTGAACTCATCATAATTTCTTCGTCATTTGTAATTCCCTTTAACCAAGGAGAAAGACTTCCATCATCAGAAATCAAATATGGTTTTACTAATCTACAATTTGGTTCTCCAAAATCAACTACTACTTCTTGAATTTCAGTGATTAAATTTAACTGATTCATTAAGATTAGAACTTGAGTTATCGGGTCCGAAATCATCGGTTCTTCCGATGGTTCCTCCATCATTTGGTCCATCGACATTGTGATTTCCTCTTCCATTCATTCTCTCCTCATAAGATTTTTTTAAAGTTGCTGCTGGTTCTACAATTGTAACCACCCAATCTGGGTTAATCGCAATATCAGTATCATCGGACAAAGGAACCCAAGGATATACTGAGATATTATATGCTCTCGTTTCTGGTTGCTCTGAATCTTCCATCAATACTTGTGGTTGAGTCAGTTTAACAACATAAGGATTAGAAAAAATATAAGAAACAATTTTATTTGTTTCTTCTGAGATTGCTTCTCTAATATCTGCGATTACATCTTCACCAGATTTTAATAATGCTAGTTTTACAGTCATTTTATTCCCATACCTGTTGTAATTTTACCAAAAAAATGGGGGAGTGTCAAACTGGTTTTTGCCAGTTGCTCCCCTGCGGCAACAATAGTTGTGAGTAGCCCACTACTATTTATTTAAGTTCATACACTTTCCTTTTCTGGTGCTCTGGAATGACTCTATTCAGTTTAATAGTGAGTAATCCATCCTCAAAAGAAACATCACCAACAACCACATCATCTGATAAAGTCCAAGTGCGTGTAAATGCTCTCTTTGCCAATCCCTGATGTAAATATTCATCACTACTATCACCAGATTTCTTTGCTTCTACAAAGAGTTTATTCCATTCCGTAGTGACTTCAATATCTTCTCGTTTATAACCAGCAAGTGCGATTTCTAATCTAAAATCAACACTACTTTCTTTGACTAGATTGTATGGTGGATAGTTAGTATGCGTCTCAAACGCAGTATCAAACCTTTTAAACCACTCGTCCATTCCAATACTATTTTTTTGAATTTCTAATAGATACTTAGCAGTTTCTGGTACTGAATAAGTAATTGAACTTGTTCCGAACATGATAGACCTCTTTAAGCGTCGATAAGTTAATAATGTCCCCGAAGGCAACATCATTAGTATATATCGGAGGTCATAAAAAATGGGGAGTGTTGTTCTCCCCACTTTCTTATTCGGTTTCCTCTTCTGTTCTTTTCTTTTTAGCACCAATATTGTATTTTGTTTCCAAAATCCAATCTGCCTTGTCCTTATAAGCAAGAACTTTGATTTGATTTAATGGAGCAATATCGGTAATACCTTCTGGTTTGACGATTGTAATCAATCCCCAATCAGCAAGAAGTTGAATAATACGATTACGACGTTGTACGTCATTTACAGTAAGATTTGCGTGTTTACCATCTAAAGCAAACAATTCTTTAAAATGTACAAGGTAGTATCTACCTTGCTTATGAAGAATATGGCAAGATTGATAAATCTTTTTCTCTTTGCGTGATGCGACACCAATACGCGTGAGTGTTTCACGAACCTTCAAAAAATCGTCAGGTTCATTCAAAATCACTTCAACCATTTGGTCTTGCGACCAAACCACAATAGGTTCATTTACAACACTCATTTTGTTCCTCCAGTTTCAAGTTTTGATTTAATAAAATCTAGTTGTGTTTTTGTCAGAATTCTCAAAGCTTGCTTTGCCTTCTCATTACTATAACCATAGTAAGATTTGACTATTTCAAGGTCTTTAATTTTTTCTTGTTTTAACCAAGGAGAGAATCTCTTCTTTTTCCTAATTATATTTATAAAAAAATCATATTGAAGTTTCTTATCTAATGAGGAGAACTTATTCATCTCATTTGCATACATCAAACAATCAATATGACCCGACAAACATCTGTTAATAATATAAGGAGCATACTCCTTTATAGAGGACGGGTCTTCATCCATAATATTTTTTTTATTTTGATTGATTGAGTTCAACCAATCCTTCAGTTCAATTTTCATTCGTATAAGTTGCTGGATGAAAATTACAATATTCATTAAACACAATCTTACATTCCTTATGAGTAAGATTACAATACTGTGCTGCTTTTGGAAGATTCCACTTAGCAACAAAAAGCATTTCCATTGCTTCTCTTGTTTCAGGTCTCATTTGAAACTACATTCACACATAATTTCTGTTAATGCTGCTAAGAGGTTAATTTCTTGGTCAGCCACAAACGCAATCTGGTATTGGTACTTAGCAACAATAAGAACGGCAGCAGGGATAGATTGGGGTGAAAGACAATCATAACAGGCGTCATACACCCTGCGAAGAACGACACCAGGATCGTTATCCAAGTTGGAGACCACCCACTTTCGGACTTCAGAAAAGTTTTTACTTTTGAGATGAATAATAAGGTCATTTACAGCAACATCAGAAAAAGACGCAAGAATACCACTATCTATTTCACCACTAACAGAGTATCTTTGGCACTCATTAAGAACTCTACGCCAATCAGGGAAATGGGAATTTATCAGTTGGGCAAGTACTTTCGGATCATATTTGATGCTCTCTTCATCCAAGATGTTTTGTAAACGCTTGAAGAAGGATCCTGCCAACTGGGCTTTTTCTTTTCCTTTGATACTGAATTCGACAACTGCACATCGAGAGTGGAGAGGTTCGATGATTTTGTTTTTGTAGTTACAGGTGAAGATGAACCGACAGTTGTTATAAAACGTCTCAATATTAGCCCGTAAAAGGAGTTGAACATCTGCGGTTGTGTTATCACTTTCATCCACAATAATGACTTTGTGTTTTCCATTTGCTTGAAGTGAAACGGTCGAAGCAAAGTTCTTTGCTTGGTTCCGTACCGTGTCCAAAAATCGTCCTTCATCAGATCCGTTGATAACATAATAATCTACTCCAAGTTCTTCACATAATGCTTTTGCTACTGTTGTTTTTCCTACTCCTGGAGGTCCAGCAAGAAGAAGATTTGGTATTTCTCCCCTCTTAACAAAATCCAAAAATGTTTTCTTAATACCATCAGGAAGAATACAATCCTCAATTTTACGAGGACGGTATTTTTCCACAAACAAAAAATCTTTACTCATCAATAAACCTCATTTAATACATTCCAAATACTTCGTTGGTTTTTGCCCATAATATCAGCAATCTTTCTTTGAGACAATCCTTGCTCTGAAAGATTTTTAATTTTTTGCTTTACACCATCCTCCATTTGTAATCTTCCTTTTTTGGGTTCTGGTCTCCCCAAATGAGACCTTCTTGTGTTTTCTGAACGAGGTAACCACCTAAGATTTTCATTTTTATTATTTTTTTTATTTTCATCAATATGGTCTATACACCAATCTTTACCTTTTGGTCTTGGTTCCCCCCAACATTCTACCACAAGTTGATGTAGTCTTTTTCCACGAACTACAACATAACCATCTCGTTTATCAACTCTTCCAATAGGTTTCACATTTAGAATTTTACCACAAGCACTAATATAAATGTCAGGATAAGTTTTTGATTGTTTGTAGGTAATTCCGTCGAGTTCCATTAGAAAAGTTATAACTAATATTATTTATAACCAAACTACACAAAATGTCGTTTGGTCAATCAAATCCAATCAGGTTTTCGTTGCGGCATACGAAGATAATTAGATGCAACCCAAGGTTTAGACGCAACATACTTTTGATATGCTGTTGGAGTATCAATACTTTCGTCAAGTTTGAACTCATCAGGCATTGCCCTTGTGAATTCTACCACATTTTTGTAGATAGAAATCTCCTTTCCACTTTTAGTAGCAAAGATATTCTCTGCCACTTCAAGTCCTTTCATACAAGCGTGGTCTTTACCATAACGATGCCGATACTCATTACAAAGGGCAAATCCGTGCCGAATCAACCAGGCAAGGTTCTCGTGGGATTTTGCTGCCCACACAGTACAAGGATGATTTCTAAATGCTCCCTTCTCAGTACTATAAGGGGTTCCATCCTTTTTGGGAATAGTCCCCCAGTTATAATACCATTTAGACAAAATAATAGAGAGCATTTGGCAAGTTTCCAGAGGCATTTTGACAATATGCTTATCTGGGAGTGACACAGCAGAAAGCACAGGACAAAAATCAGTCACAAAAATATTCATAATTAAAAACAGAATTTTTTCAAATAATAAAGAACTTGTTCAGGTTTATCTTCTAAAAAATATGCTTCCGATTCATATACAGGATATTCACCACTAATTTTTGTAGAACGAATTACATCATTCATTTTGTAAGCATTCAAAGAAACATTTACACCCAGAGGTCCTTTTTTACAAGATTGTGCTACGTGAACTGCTTCGTGATAAACTGTCTCATTTACATAATAATCAACTGGACTAATAGTATTTTTAATATTATTCAAGCAAATTACAAAATTAGGAGTTTTTACAATACCAAACATTTCTTTATTGCGACAGATTGCCGCATTTTGTTTGATATTGTAATTTCTCTGCATAATAGTGCTAATAATTTGCTGTCCAGTAGGAGTCAAATAGAGAAGAAATTCCATCATAGGAAATTTGAGTCTGGTTCCAAAGTAATATAATAGGTCAAATTGTACCGTTCGTTCGTGAATTTAGACAGAAGTTTTTCTGACACAACCACATCATAAGAACCAGGAATAATCTTAATGTTTTCTACCTTGAAGTTGAAAGTAAATTCCTTATCAGTTTCACCAACAACGATAGAGTATTCGTTAGAAGTATCATTCTTCTTATCACGAACAACCAAACGAATTACACCTGCTTCACCAACAGCAGAAAGATCTGGAAGTTGATAAACTGCTGCTGCTTTGATGAGTTTATCAAGTTGTGAATGTTCTAGTTGAAAGCAAACATCTTCAGAAGGAAGTGTAATTTCTTTTTCTGGTGGTGATACAATCACTTCTGGGTCAGCAAAGAAATACTTCACACGACGTTTTCCTTCACGAATAATAACGTGCGAATCATTCTCAAAATCAAGGTCAGGGTCTTGGTGTAGTCCCAATCCATTTAGAAATTGATTAAGGTCATAAATCGCAAAATTCTTTGGGAATTCTTCCTTAATTTCTGCCTCGGCAAGAATATTCTTCATCACAGAAATTGTGCGAAGTTTAGAACCTTCTTTAACCAAAATCGACTGATTGATTGAAGAAAAGTTTTTTAGAATAGTAATAGTAGATTCAGAAAGTTTCATAGTTTGGGGTTTAATTTTCACTTGTTTTCAACGAGATTGAGATGATTAATCAAAAGAATAGTATAGTGTAGAACTTTAAACAAGTCAGCACGAGGAGTTCCTTTGGTATCATATCGGTCAGTATACTTGGTAATGTTACCAGCACAAAATCCTTCACGGCGATTGTGTTTAATCTTATCGAGGGTTTGTTCTGTTCCACCACCAGTCCTATCAACATAATGCTGATTATAAGTACCAGCAATATATTGTTCAAGTTGTTTCAGGATTTGGTCTTCGTTGTATTTCCAGAAACCATTAGCATTTGTATTTTCAGTCATATTCACAGGAGTTTTTGTAACATCAATTAAACCAGTTATTTCATCGAGTTTTACTGTAAACTCATTGAAATTTCTTTCATCTTCAGGTCCAAACATAGTAAAGAAAGTCATAGTAACCTTTACCAATCATACCAAAAAACCAAAGGTCAGTCAATCATTTTGCTAAATCCCTTAACCTTATCAAACTTGATAACTCTATCAAATTTATCAATCAATTCGTCTGTCTTATGTGAAATGACAAATATATTAGTATCTTTTATCACATACTTAATAATTTTTGTGAAATAGTCTGTTCCCATAAAGTCCAAAGAACTATCAAATACTTCATCTAAAATAAGAAGATTGGTATTGACTGAATTTTTCATTCTTGCAATTTCTCTCCAAGTGAACAAAATTGAAAGATTAATTCTCATCTTTTCTCCTTCACTAAAACTTTCATATGTGAAGTCCTCGTGAATAGGAGATTTAATTTTTTCATTAAACTCTTCATCAAGAGTAAAATTAATATAAAAATCCATCATCTGCAGATACTTATTAATCTGCTGGTTCATTAGTGGAAGATACTTCTTAATGATTTTACCTTTAATACCACCATCTTTCATCAAGGAGTGTGCGAAGTCAAAATAAGAAACATCTTCTTTGTTCTTTGATTTCTCTGTTTGAATTAAATCCAAAGTTTGTTCTAAATCAGTTAATACTTTTCTTTCAGTATTTCTATTTTTAATTTTATTGGTAATGTCTTGAATTTCTTGGTCAAGGTCTCTTGATTGTTTATTAAGTTGTGAAATTTTAACATTGTTATTAGAAATTTCATTATTTAAAGAACTAATCTCTTTTGAAACGACATTGAATTCACGTTCTCTCTTTTCCTCCTGTTGGATTGCTTCTTTCAATTCATTATAACCTTGCTGAAGTTCCTTTGCTTTGGTTTCAGATTCACTGACTTTATTTAATCTAAATTCTTCTTCAATAGTTTGAGTACAAGTAGGGCATACCGAATTATTATTAAAAAACTTATGTTGTTCTGTAATACTTGATACCTTTTCAGATATTTTACCCTTTAAATTAGAAAGTTGTTTTAGTTTCTTAGATGCGTCTAAAAGGTTCTCCAACTGGGGTTGAAGAGTATTTGATACTTCCTCTACCTTTTGTGTATTCTCTGCTGTTAACTGGTCAATGTAAGTGATAATAGAAGTGATTTTATCTTTTTTCTTTTCTATATTTTCTTTACCACTTTTCTCAATACTTTCAATAAACTCTTTTTGCATCTCGACCTTTTCTTCAGTCATTGATTGCTTCAAAGAAAGTTCTTTAATTTTATCATTTGTATTTTTAATTCTATCTTTAATTACTGCGTTCATTGCAGAAAAGATTTTAATATCCAATAAATCTTCTACAACTTCCCTACGATTTGCCGTAGATAATTGCATAAAAGGTACAAAGGAAGCACTACCCAAAATTACAATTTGAGTAAATGACTTATAGTTTAATTTTAAAATATTATCTTCTAGTTGTTTTTGTTGGTCTGCCGATGATGCTGCTTGATTTTGTAAAGCACCATCAATCCAAATTTCAAAAATATTTGGTTTAATACCTCTTTTTATTTTGTATTCTTTTGTTCCAATACTAAAATCAATCTCAACCAAGCATTCTTTTTCGTTGGTCGAATTGATTAATTGAGATTTATTGATTTTGCGAAATGCTTTATTGAATAGTCCAAAGCAAAGAGCATCAAGCATTGTGCTTTTACCTGAACCATTCGCACCGACAATTAATGTAGTTTGCGTATCTGTAAATTTTATCTCTGTTGCTTGATTTCCAGAAGAAAGAAAGTTACGATATGCGATTTGTTTGAATAGTATCATAATCTCTTGGTGGTATCACAAATTCATTTGGGGTAATTATAACATAATTATATCCATACATCTCACAAGTCTTTATCGCCATCTCATCATCAACTTCTATCACAGTCATTTCTGGATAATCTTCCGCCATTAGGAGACCAGAATATCTTTCCGCATCATCTTCTTCTTCAAAAAAGTACAAAGCCTTTTCACCATGTTCATCAGCTACTGCGTATGCTCCTTCTTCTTCTTTTTCTAAGATAGTGAGTAAAAACATCATTCTACTTCCAGTGCTTCTTTATAAAATTCTCGTAAGAGTTTTTTAATAGTGTTCTTGTCTAATTCAAATTCTGACTCTTCCACATATTTATCCAAAATACTCAACGTATCCTCTGTTGGGATTTCATCACAATTTACATCTTCATCATAAACATCAACATTTTCAATAATTTTAAGTTCTAATGGATTTACTTTAACTATCGAATCCACAAACTTATCAAACATCTTATAGTCATCCCTTTGACGAACAACGATTTTAACCATTTTATCAGTCAAATAAGATGCGTCAAAATCTTTTGGATTATTATTTTCATAATAAACTCTTTCAAACATTGTATGAGGATTTTGATAATAATCTAATTTATAATCATCTGTATCAAAAATATGAAATCCTCTTTTATCATTTACATCATTCCAAAACATTTGGTATGGATTTCCAAGATAAAAGATTTTTCCATCATCACTACGAGTATGATAATGCCCAGAATAAACTCTTTCAAACTTTTGAAATACTTTTTTATCTAGTCCTTCTTCATGAATGTGCCCTGGATAAACTGAAAATCCATTCAGTTCAAGATGACCAAAAATAACTTTTGCTTCTGTGTTTTCAAGAAGTTCAAAAGTTTCCTTTTCATTATCAGTACATATCCAAGGAAGAAGAACTGTTTTCATTCCCTCAATAGTATATTCTGCTGGTTTAGACACTCTAACTACATTATAATATTGTTGAAGAAGTGTATCTATAGCATTAATTTCATTACTGTTTTTATAATAAGCATCGTGATTTCCCACAATATTATAAACAGTAATTCCTAAATCTTGAAATCTATTATAAACATTTTCCTTTGCCCAATCAAGAGCCCAATAATCTACACCTTTACGATTATCAAAAGCATCACCCAAATGAATGACTGTTTTGATTTTGTTTTTCTTTAATGTAGGAAAAAATATTTCATCATAAAATTTAGCAAAATACTCGTGAAATGCTTTATTTGCTTTGCGGAAATTATAATGAGTATCTCCAATCAAACCTATCTTCATTGGTATTGTTTCATTTGAATGTTTTCTTTAATTGTATTGTAGTCAGAAGAATTGAATCCACTACCATCAACAGAAAATACTTGATCAAAACCACTTTTTTCAAGAATCTTTTCTTTGATTTCCATCTGTCTTTTTTCTTTCTGAATACGACGCAGGAAGGCATAGTAAACAATTTGTGTAAAATACGCAAATGGATTTGTGCGTTCTACATCAAAGTTATTGATATATTGAACACAGTTTTCAATACCATCTGAAATCATATCTTCACGGAACATATAGTTCACAAAGTTTGGACGATATGATAAATGAGTGGCAATTTTTAAAAAACAATCACCCAGATAATTGGGAATGATTGGATTAGGTAATCCCTTTTCTTTTGCTGAATTTACTTTAATTTTATAATTAATCAACGCATCGTGAAAATCTTTATTATTTACATAATGTGGATTTTTCTTTACCTTATTCATTTTTGAATTTAACATAAATTGATTACTTTTCCTTATTATAACACACGATAGCAATAGTTGACAACTATAAAGAATGTGTCTATAATCACTCTGTTAGGGTTGAAGATAAGTTATATCTTTAAATAGATTTATAGAGTTTTTCCAAGGTTATTCTGGCATCAGCAATCGAGGACAAATAACCCATTTTAGAAGTGAGTTCACTTTTATTGGATTTTTTACTCCTCTCTCTAACAAACTTTTGATGCATTTTGATTAAATCTTCATCCGTTATTTCAGTCATCGTTATAACTTTTTCCATATCCATTACAAACATACTATCATCAGCAAACTTTATCCAAGGACTTACTTTGATAGTTGATATTCCAAGTTGACGAATTGTTACAGATTCCATAGTGATAGGATTATCTAAAATTAAAACAATCCTATCGTCTTCATCACAAGGACAAACTTTGGAAAGTATTTCCTCACCTGATATTAATTTAATGATAGCATAAAAATCGTCTTCCATTTATTTCTTAAAGTCTAGTTGTATAATTTCATAATTAAACTTTTCTTCATTATAAATTTTAATTCTTTCGATTAAATGATTTAAAGTATAATTCTTTTTTGATTTGTAAGTAATGTCGTCTGCAATATCGTAAAGAACTGCTTTATTTTTGTTTTCTCCTTTTCGGAGAACTCTACCGATAGATTGTAAATTTCTTACTCTTGATTTACTTGGACTAGCAAAAATAATATTATGGAGATTTTTAATATTAATACCAGTACTAAATGTTCCATAAGAAGCAACGATAATTGAATCGTTTTCTTTTTCGGTAATTTCTCTTACCTTTTCTCTTTCTTCAGCATCCACACCACCGTAGACAAAAAATATCTTTCTGTCTTTTGCTGCTGAACTATTTATCATCTCATATAAAGGTTGCCCATGAGTTTCAACACGACTATAAAGAATTAAAGTATTTCCCTTCAAATCCAAAGATAAGTTTTTAATAAAATTATTTCTTTTGTCATGGGTAATCAAATACTGAATTTCTTCTTCATATTCATCAAACTGATGTTCGTTATGTTTTAATAAAAGAACTTTGATTTGTAGTTTTGATAGATAACCTTTTTCAATAAGTTCCTGTGTTTGTGTAACCTTGTATGAGGGACCGAATAAACCCTCCAGAACCCACTTGTGAGTTTGTGAACCATCCAAAGTACCAGTGAACCCAAAACGATACTTTGTATTGTCCATCTTTGTCATAATACCAACCAAAGACTTGGACTTAAATTGATGTGCCTCATCTCCAATCACCACATCAAAATTCTCAAAGAAAGACCTAGGAAGATTATAAATTGATTGCCAAGTTGTAATGACTACATTTTTATTTGTAGATTTTTCTTTACCAGAGTAAATCTTATGACAATACTCTTCGGCATTCCATCCATAATCCTCAAAGTCTTTATACATTTGTTCTACTAATGAAGTAGTAGGAACAATCAATAAAATATTATGTTCTTTTTCTACAAAGTATCTAACGATTGAGTAAATCATCAAAGACTTACCAGAAGCAGTTGGAGAAATTAAAAGTTTGCGATTATACCTGAGAGCATCATACACAGCATCTACTTGATAGTCTCTTGGTTCGTGCCTTGATATACTCTTCATATAATCAGAGACACCTTCCACCGAAATCATTTCATTCTCCTCAAATGGAGAACCATAAAACTTATTATCTTTGAACTCTACTGTATATTCACAGTTTTTTGCCCAAGCAACTAGTTTATCCAGAAGACCAACATATAGTTCACCAGTATGATTGCTATAAAGTCTTATTTTTCCATCCCAATATTTGCTCCTATATTGAGGCATAAACTTTGCTCCAGGAACATCAAAGGTAAAATGCTCAGATAATTCTTGGTGAATATGTGGTTCTGTTTCAACTTTTAGATAAATCTCGTTCTTTTTTTGTATAATAATATTAGCCATATCCTGCTGTAAATCTCATGTATTCAATTGCATTCTTTATTTGATAAGTTCTATTTAAGATTGTCTTTAATATACTTTCCAAATAACTAAGCATCGTTTGGTAATAGTCTATTTTGGATACTATCTTAATTAAGTCTTTATCAGCATCCATATACTTATCTATATCTGGTTTTAAAACCTTATGGTCAAATGGTTTTTCTTTATATACCTCTGGTTCTGCCTTACCAGAGTAATACATCCATTTTTCTTTTTTTAAAATCTTATATTTGTTTTCTTCTAGTTTTCTGAGAAGAAGAATATTGTTATAAAGTTTATAATATTTTGCGTGAAGAGCAGGTATTTTAATAGATTCATCGTGTAGATTATCTTGGTCTATAATTGAATCCTTCTCCCATAATAATTGTATTTCATCAAGGTTCATAGTTTCAATAAGTTGTTATATCATATAAAGTATACTTGAAGTTTACCTGTGCCGTTACATATTGAACGTCAGTATTGGTAGCATCAAAATTAATCGTAGAAAGTGATGTTGGAAATAAACCTTTAAAACTAACTGATGCTACTGGATTATAATTGCTATTGTAAATAATCAAACTTCCATCAGATTGACCCGAAGATGCGTTTTGAACTCCTGGATTGTATGGGTCTTGATTTAGAAACTCTTGGTATTCCCCAACATTCTCTGGATATCCAAGACCTCTTATCCAGTTATGAACTTGAAGATAATTTTCTAAATTTTCATCAACAAAAAATTTTAAATTAAAATCATCATAACTAATCTTATCACCAGGAATTGGAATATCCTTTAAGTAAGTAGGTTGAATTGCTACACCAAGATTAATTCCAGGTATTTCTGCGGAATTAGAAAAGAAATCAATTTTTGGATACTTTGATAATACAAACTTAAAACCTAATGGAGATAAGTAGTTTTTATTTCCAATTTGATTTGATAACGAGGGTGAAGTCATTTTTATTTTTATTTATAGGCATAAAAAAAGGGTCCTTTCGGACCCCTGAAAAATGTGAAAAGAAACTCACATAAGGTTTTGTACTTGTACTCTTCTGTAGTAACGGTTTGAGTTCTGTTGAATGCGACCAAGTGTATTGGCAGCACCACTAGCAAGAGCTCCTTCAGCAAATGGGTTAGCAACAAGACCATAACGGGTCTTGAATCCAATTTTTGGTTGGAAGGTGTTCTCACCAACGGCACGAACCATTTGGAGAGGAACATAAGGACAATAGAACAGACCTGCATCATAAGGGGAAGAACCCTTATAACCAACAACGTAGTATTGGCTATTGGTTGTACCAGATACGTTACCAGCACCACCCGAATATGGGTCGATGTAAACTTTATACTTACCGTTGAGAACACCAGCAAAAGTATTGCCAGTATCATCTACGTTAAGGTTTGCATTAAGTGCAGGGGTGTAGTCAAGAAGACCAGCCATCGAAAGTGCAGAAGCAACGTCCGAAGAACACATAATGATGTTGCCCTTTCCGCGACGAGTTCTTTGTGCGATTGCGTTAGCATCACGCTCGATTTGGAAGATAAGACCTTTGAACTTCTCAACTGACCAACGACCATTAGAGTCAACATCAAGGTCAAAAACACCAGCAGTAGCAGTATTTAACTGAGCACCAGTTTCAGCAGTCTTGTAGATGGTACGAATAACTTCACGGTTGATTTCAGCAAGAATCTCTGTTGAGAGAATGTTTGCTAATTCCGCTTCTGCATTCAAACCATGAATTGCCTTGAGGTCTTGTGCGAGCTCAAGTGAGTACTCAGCCTTGAGTGCTCTTGACTTTGCAGTAACGGTGACTTTCTCGATTGAGAATGCCATTTCGTTGAAGCTTTCTTGACCAGATGTACCAAGTCTTTCTGCTTCAAATGTTCCCATACCTTGACCGACATTATAATCGGTTGAAGTACCACCAGCACTAAGAAGACCAGGGTTGTTACCAGTTTGAGTTGCGGTAGTACCGAAACCTACACCACCTTGAATAGCAGGATCTACGTTATAGAAACCTTGAGCGCCATCTCTACCAGAGAACTGAGTATCTGGTTCGTTGAAGAATGCTTCAGCACCATTTTGATCAACATAACGTGAACGCATTGCAAAGATAAGTCCTGTAGGACCGTTCATTGGTTGAACACCTGCGAGGTCATATGCAACCAAGTTAGGCATTGAACGACGGATCAGGGAGATCAGAACAGGGTCGAAACCTGCAACTGGACCACCTTTATCGGATTGACCTGCGAAACCAGTACCTGAAGCAGATGCTGATGATTGTGATGCGTAGGATGCTTCGCCAAGGAATTCTCTTTCCTCACGAAGGAATTTTTCTTGATTCTCCAGGAGAACTGCGGTTACCATTCTACGATGTGAATCTTTGATTCCATCAAGTCCCTGATAGTCAAGGAGTGGTGCCCACTTCTCCTGCAGATGTTCTGCGTTGAACATTTGCATTTGTTTTACCTCTTTAAAAAATTTTAGTTTGATTGTTATAATTTAAAAATCACTTTTTAGAAACTCTTTGGAGTGCATCGAGATAATATGACATCGAACCAGATACTGGTTGCGAATAATCAGTTTCTTCTGCAATGTAATCCGAGTTGTCTCTTTGAGTACCAGCGTTTCTGGGGAAATAAGATTCCCTTAATGTTACCAGTTTCTCACGATAGCTACCTTCACTATCAAACTCAACATTTTCTGCAAGAGAAGCGAGTTTATCCTTCTGAGAAAGTGCGAGACCCTCAGAAACTTCGGCAAAGATTACTTCAGTAACCGACTCTGCTAATCTTCTATTCAGAGCAACATTCCTATGAATTTGCTCATTGAGTTTGGACTCCATATCATCAAGTTTTTCTACCATACTCTCAAGTACATCATATCTATCTTCAGGGATTGTTACATAATGATCTTCAAAAAGACCCTTCATTCCTTGAAGGAATGATTCGGTCATTTCAGTCTTAAGTCCTTGCTCTACTTCGAGAGCATTTTCTTGTAACCATTCTTCTGAAACATACTCAAGGTATGCATCAAGACGGTCAGTTAATTCTTCTCTAATTACTTCTACTTCTTCAGCAAGTTTTTGCTCATATTGATAAGCAATTGCTTCTTCGATTTGCTCGGTTCTAGCATTCAAAGCAGCTTCAAAAACTGTTTTTGCTTTTACCTTGAAATCTTCGGAGAGTTCTTCACCAGAAAGAAGTGCATTTACGTCCTCTTCGATTTCTTCTTCGATTTGGGCAAATGCCTCTTTCATTGCTTTTTCTTTTTCGTCCTCTTCATCATCTTCTTCACTATCTTCATCTTCACCTTCTTCGTCATCCTCATCATCTTCCTCATCTTTTTTGGAAGACTTTTTCTTTGCTTCGGAAACTACTTCATCTTCATCATACTCAGTCTCGTCATCGATGAGTTCTTCTTCATCATCTTCTTCGACTGATTCCTTAGCAAGGGACTTCATAGCATCTGCTGCTTTTGCACCTTTGTTTACAACATTCTTAACTTGCTTAAGAGTTGCACCAGGAGTTGCAAGTTTTGCAGAGTCATCATCTGGTTTGTAGTTTTCTGGAGTTGGTCCTCCAAGATCTTCCCAACTACCAGTTTGACCATCAGGAATGCCTGTGGTTAACTTCTGCATTGGTTCTGCTGCTTTTGCTCCCGCATTCACAGCAGTTTTAGATTGTTTAGTGCCTGTTTCCATTTCTTGTAAGTTTTTACCACGGGACATTTTAGATCTCTCCGATTAACCTGTATGTTTAATCTTTATTTATTTATAATTTAAAGATTTGATAAAAAGTTCTGAAACAGATCAACTTTCTGTTCTTCCAAACGTTTTTGGTCTACTAATGTGTTTATTTTTCTTTTTGCTGCTTCTGCGGCTCTTTCACGGAGAATTCCACCTTCCCAACACCACTCCTTTCCTTCCATAATTCCGTTCACAAAAGCATCAGGAGCAGAAGGGTCAGCAACAATATCAGCAGCAGTCGCAAGCATAAAATCTTCACCAACTACTGAATATCCTTCGTTAGTTGGAATTAATGAACCAACACCACGAGAAGAAACTCCTAACATCACACCTTCACCAAGAAGAGATTCTGCAATTTTTCCCATAGGAGTGGAAAGAATTTTTGCTCTTCCTTTAAAATTATCTCCAACTCTCTCTAAACAAACAATTTTATGAGAAACTCTATCAAGGTTTAAAGAAGGACCATCTGGATGTCCAAGTTCTCCAAGAGCACGACCTTTTTGAATATAATTTTCATTATATCTTTTGACTTCTCTTTCGAGAGTTCTCATTTCATAGAGACGCTTGTTTCTGTTTGGTTTATTTGCTTGAAGAAAAATACCTTCAATAAAAAGAGACTTTTTACCGTTGGTTTCTTCGACAATAACCTTAACCTTTTCGATTTCTTCTGTGATGAGTTTCATTGAATTAACCACCTACGATTTGAATTTCTGTGATGTGAACTTTTCCACTTGCTGCTAGAGCACTAACTTTTGTTATTTTTCTCAAAGTGCCAGTAGATGTAGACGGAGCAATTGTAGATGCCAGTCCACTAGTATTCCAACTAAGAATAAGTGAACCACCATAATCATAATCACGAGATAAATTTACTGACGAAACTGTTGCTGCTGTTGTATTAACTCCTGTTGTGGAAATTCCAGTAATTGAAACAACATCACCAGAAGCAAAATTAGAAAACTGCCCTTGTGGAAAAGTTATTGTTGTGGTAGTACCAGTAGTAAACCCAACAAAAGATTGAGAAGCTGCTGATTCTTTTAGTAAAATTTCAGTTCCACCTTTAACGAAAATACTAGCAGCAGTAGTAGTACTAGAAACAGCTACTGGTGATGAACCAATTTCAATATTAGCATCAACCTCTGGAACTATTCTCAAAATACCAGTCTTCAAAGAAATTGCGTCAGTGGTTGTTGCCGTACCAGAGCAAGATAATGATGGAATTTTTTGTACAATCTTATATACGGACATTGTAATAATTAGACTATATTAGTTATTTAGTATTTACGATAATTCTTTACAAGTAAAAGCAAACCAAACATCTGATTTGGTTGAGTTGTCAACTCTTTTCATACAAAGTGTAAGCATATTTGGAGATGCTCCACCATGCATAGTTGATGGTCCTTCATCATCAGAAGTATTTTTTCCAATAATAACTCCACTATGTCTCAT
>Ga0209500_10000377_pt1 | contig 38777 bp, 28 predicted proteins | sample S_140212_EF_Meta_FD_187323 | JGI IMG/M metagenome (GOLD analysis project Ga0209500, IMG submission 187323) | Freshwater microbial communities from Lake Simoncouche, Canada to study carbon cycling - S_140212_EF_MetaG (SPAdes) (version 2) | ecosystem: Environmental > Aquatic > Freshwater > Lake ... | reverse complement strand
CCGCGGTAACTACACCGAGACCTCGCGCCTGATTCAGGCCTACCAGTTGGACCAAACGCCCGAAGGCTTTCTGCTTAAGTGCCAAGTCCTCTGGGAAACCAACGAACGAGCCGAAGCCCTAAAACTTCTGGACGCCGCCACAACCGCCTATCCCGGGGTCACCCGCCTCCTCGAACTAAAAGCGAAATGGCTTAAGGATAACGGCAACTTCCCGGGGGCCCGCGATTGCCTCGACTTGCTGTTCATCAAGGACCCGTCCAACCCCGGCCCGACCATCCAATCGCTCTTCCTAATGCCCGGGCCGGAGAACGCCGCCAAGCGCGAGGTCATTATCGATAAACTACTCCGCGAACATGGCCGCAACGATCGGGCCATGCTCGAACTGGCCCAGTATGCCAACGACAGTATCCAGCCGGCGCTGACCGGACGCTTACTCAAGTGGTCGGAGGAACGCCGTTTCCCCAACCGCCTAAAGTTTGCGCTCACCCATGCGGAGTGCCTCATCAACTCCCAGCAACCCCACGCCGCCGTCATGCTCATCGAGGAGCTCATCCGCCAGAGCGACCGCGAGCAGTGGATGAGCGAGACGCGCATCGCCTTCGACGCATTACGTACCATCGGCTACTTCGCCGACAGCCAACCTGAGATTGGCCTGATTAACTTGCAGCGCTTGATGCAGAACAAGAATGTCCCGCCGCAGTTGCTCGTGGCGTCTGGCCGTAAACTCATCGCCGCCAAGCGCTACGTGGAGGCGAATAACATGCTCATCGCCGCACACCTGCAAAACGAGACCAACCAGTCGATTCTCCTGCAGATCGTGCAGCTCAAGCTAGCCCATCCGCAGATTGCAGGTGACCTCGAGACCTACCTACGTCGCCTCATGGCCACCCGTAAGCCGCCCCGTGATATCTTGGAGTCCGCGCTCCGTTCCGTCGGCTCGGACACCTTCCTCTTCTCCGGTGACCGTGAGCAGTTACTAACGGACCTCGAGAAGCTGCTCAACTAGCCTCCGGCGTCGGCGTCGATTCTGGCGTCGGCGTGGGAGCTGGACGGTCGGTGAGGTCGAAGTTCATCGCCGCGCCTAGGGCGGTACCGTCCGGCAGCCATGCACCGCGACTGCAGCCTTGGCGGATGAGTTCCTCGGCTTCGGAGGGGGACTGGACCGCCACCGCCATCGCGATGCCCGCGGCCTCGAGGGCACCCGACGCCAAGGCCCGCACGGGCGCGGCCAGCGTGATGCATTGGCCCGTACGCGGATCGACGAACTGCGTGGCCTGCCGTTCGTTGGATTTACTCGCGAGGGCGAAGCGACAAAGGTTCATCTCCTTGTCCTTACCGATGCCGATGCGCCAGCCGTTGGCATCGCCAGGCGGATCAAGCGCCAGCACTACCCCGCCGCCACCCATGATGAGCGCACGATGGATACCCCAGCTATTCTCGAGCATATCCGCGATACGATCGACGGCGAGCCCACGGATGATGGCCCCGAAGTCGACGGCCGCACCAGACTTGACGCACGTGAACTCGGTACCCGCGAGTTTGAACTCAGCCCCGCGGAAATCGTTGTAGGCCTTATTCCATTCGGCGTCATCCGGGTTAAACGAAGGCGTCCCGCGGGCTTCCCAGTAGCGAAAGAGTGTTCCGGCGGTGACGTCGAAGGCGCCCGCGGATTCTTCCTTCAGGGCTTGGGAGAAATTCCAGAGCGTCTGGAAATGATCGCCCGCGGCCACGAGGGCGCCATCAGGCATGCCATTGACCCCAGCGAGCGGGCCGCTGTCATGGCGGGCATCGACTTGGAAGTCTAGTTCGTCGATGGCGTAGAAGATTGATTCCGCGGCGCGCTCGGCATAGGAACGGTCTTCGTCCGCAATGCGGATCCAGAAGCGCGTGCCCATGGCCTCATGAGAGAAATTATGGATGACATTGCGTTCGCTCATAGGGAAAGGGGGCGGGAGCCAGAGATATCACCATTTACCGAACATGAAGGGGATGTCGACCTTGTTGGTGGCGTCAATCAGCACCCAGTAAGTTTCGTCCCTGCGGAGAGGGAGACTATAGGCCTTGTAACCTGGGATGGCCGGTGCGCTGGAATCATGGGCCACCAAGATGCGGACGGGGGCGCGTTCCGCCCCGTCGAATTCCCCGTAACCGACTTGGAATGCCCGAAGGTAATAGGGTAAGGGCCAATAATGACCGCCATCAATGGCGACGTAAAACGGCTTTCCAAGATGAGTCTTTTGCCAAGCTTGCTGGAATTCACCGAGATCACGGGCCAGCAGAGCACCACGGAATGTGGTTGGAGTATGGCGCTCAAGTGTGCCCGTGCAGGCGACAACAAAGGCCACGGCAGCGACGGTGGAAAACACCCATGAGAACACCCGACGCTCCGCCAACAGTGGCCAAGCCATCGCCAAACTGAGGCAGACCGGCAAGAAGAGCAGCCACGGGGTCTTATACGGCAAGGCGAGGTGAAAGAGGAAACAACCAACGGCGAGGGCCAGCGGGACGTCTTCGGCGGAACGCGGACCGCCACGAACTAGGCGAATGCCCACCAACGCAGCCAACCAAAGTCCGACCGTCCACCAGTAGCCTGGGTTGGTGAGTGTGAGGGTGTCTTCATTGCCCGAAGCGACAGCGAAGGAGCGCCATAACTGGAGGGCCCAAGCAATCATGCCTTCCCAGTCGGTGAATAAAACAGTCTGTAGGCTGACCCAGACAACGACGGCACCCAAGGTCGCCCAACCGACCCGACGCCACGACAGCGTCTCACGGGCGAAGATGAGTAACGCAACTAAGAGGATACCAAGATAGGCCGCAGCGGTGACCTTGCAGGCCAAGGACAACCCAAAGGCCGCGCCGGAAAATAGCGTCCACCACGCTGGCCGCTCACCGCCCGCCGATTGAATCCACAGTAACACGCCCCAGACAAAACCAGCCACGAGCAGTGGCTCTTGGATGAAGTAGTGGCCGAAATAACAGCCCGCGGAGCCCATCAGAAGCAGGAAGGTGGCCAAGTAACGGGTAGGCCAAGCGACGCCGCGCAGAAAGAGCGGCGTCGCGCAGACGAACAGATAAAATAAGAAAGGGACGAGCCGAAGGTCCGCTTCGCTCGCGTCATCGAACTTGAGACCACGCACGGCGAACACGGCTTGGGTCGCGACGGCTAAGGCTGGCCCATGGAACTTGTCCTGGTTAAGGCTGTACGGTTCACCCTTAGCGGAATCCTTGGCGAAGGACCACTGGACCGCTTCGTCGGCGTGCAAACCTGGTGGCCATGTCTGAATCCCCGGTGGGCTCACGGGAGAATGCATCACTATCCCACCCTGCATCAACAAGACCATCCATCCCAGCACCCCGATGGCGGCTAGTCCGACCAAGAGGACTTTGGTGTATCGGCCCATGCCTCAGACTTCCCCGAAGTGGCGCTGCAGGGCCTGCTTGATCTCAAGGGGGACTAAGGCGGCGGACATCGGGCCCTGGCCGTCGCGCCAAGCGTAGACCGTCGTGAGCTTACCCTGGGCGACGGCGCGTTCACCGACGTGGGCATCGAAGATCCAGACGAGTTTCTTATCGCCGATTTCGGCTGGGGTCAGCGTGACCTTCACGACGTCGTCACGGTAGATCGGAAAAAGGTAATCGCACTCAACGCGGACCCGCGGGAAGCCAGAAAGTTTGACACCATCGGTCTTCAGGAAAGGCAGGTGGAGGTGACGGAAGATAGCCTCTTCGGTCGCCTCGACCCAGAAGAAGATGGTCGAGAAATGCACAATCCCCGCGGCATCGGTGTCCGAGAAATGCGCGCGGTATTCGGCCGGGAAGGTCACCATGCCCTTATGCAAACGAAGTCGCCCGACGGTGCAACCGCCAAGGCGTCAAGGGGCCCGCCGGCCCGCCCGTAACCACCGGACGTTGATGGAGGCCCCACCGGAGGCCTCGACGCAGCGCTGCAGGAAGCCCTGAGGCTCTCCCTGGATGGAGAACAGGTATAGCCGCGGACCTTTCCCCTGCTCGGCCTGCCGGAAGGCTTGGAGCCACTGTTCCTGCCATCGTCCGTCCGGCAAGGTGCGCCCGACCTGACGGTAAGCACTATCGGAGTAAATGAGGGACGGATGACCCTTCCGTTTCTCGTCGTAGACACGGATGCCATCTTGGAAGTCCGAGAACACCACCAACGCATCATACTTCTCGGCCAACAACCGGTCGACCCAGGCCCCGAGGGAGCCTTTCTCACACGGCAGGCGAAGGCGGGCCAGCAGCTGACGTCCCGCCGGCGTGAGCGCGGACTCCACCGTCTGCGAAGGGGCCTCCGTCAGCCGCGGGGCTTCGCCGCGAAAGGTGCGGCCATAGACAATCTGGTCCTCGACCGCCACGATGCGGGCCCCATCGAAGAGAAAGACATCGGCGTCGGGGTACTGCTTGCGAATCTCCGCCGTCACCCGCTCGAGGTAGGGCTTCATCGAGCCTGAGCAATCCAAGTACACCGCCACGTGCTGCGCCCGGATGGTCGCCCCCATGACGGGCTTACCGACGAAGTGCTGCGCCGTGCCGTTGGCTCCGCCAAACCCCATGCCCTTCCCCGCCCCATTACTGGCGGACGCCAGTCCCTTGGCCCCGCCCGCTGGGCCAGCGAGCGCACCGCTCACCGGCGGTAGGCTGGGGAGAGAGATGCTCGCATTCGCATTATTCACCGCCAAGCGCTGACGTGGCTGGAAGTTGGCTTTCGGCCGTGCCTTCACCGCGTGCTCCGCCGAGCCCGCCGCCGTTGAACCGGAAGCCGTCACAAAGACCGAGGGCCCTTCCTCGCGCGGCCGGGACGTTGGCGAGCGAAACACAATCCAACACGCTGCCACGAGCAGCCCACCATGCACCGCCAAAGAGGCCAACAGGCTCGACCAAGTGCGGGTCTGCTGACGGGTGCGCGTAAAGGAGTCATGTTCCACGCCTGCGAGTGGACGCAACCGCATGCCAGCCACAAGGAGATGAACCTATGGTTCATTCCCTGAAGTTTAAGCCCGAGCGTCGCCTAAGGGCTTAGCGGGCGGGCTTGTAAGCCTTGGCCGCCGGTGGCTGCGTAGCGGCTGGATCCGTCGAAATGGCCTTATCCCCAGCTGTAGCCGGATCGACCGGTTCGGGCGGCGGTTGACCACCGGTACGGAGCCAAGTCACCATCTTAATCTGACCCCCAGACCCAGTAGCGCATTTTGAAAGAAGTTCCTGCGGCTCGATTTGAGTCGAGAAAAGGTAGAGACGCGGACCCTTACCATCACGGGCATCATTAAAGGCCTTGAGCCATTCCTGCTCCCAGCGCTTTTCGTCCGGCTTACGGTTGTCGGCCCCGCGCGCAATCGACGTGTTGATGCCATCGTAGTAGACGATGGGATAACCCCCGCCCTGAACGTTCTTGTCAGCCTTCTCTCCCTTGATGCGATACTGGGTCACGCCGTCCTGGAAGTCAGAGAACAAGACCAAGGCATCATAGGCCCGCTCTTCCTTCATGATATCAATCCATGCACCCGCCGAGCCCAGCTTAAAGTTATCATCGTACTTCTTGAGGATGGTCTTGCCCGAACCCGTTAACTTCTTCGGGTCGGTCTCGCGGGCTCCCGTCCCGGAGGAACGGACTGGCTGGCCCTTAAAGCGCTTGCCGCCCAACACCAAGCCATCCTGCGCAGTAATAAAGAGCCCGTTGTACATGTAGACGTCAGCGTCCGGGAATTGCTTGCGGATTTCCGTTTCTACACGGTCAAGGTAGCCAGACATAGACCCAGATGCGTCCATGAAGACAGCGATGCGCTGCGCGTAGATTTTGGCGCCCATGACGGGGCGGCCGACGAAGTTTTTGCCATTGCCGACGCCGACGCCCATGCCCGAACCAATCCCGCCGCCGGAACCACCGCCAAAGCCCTTGGATGATCCGCCGGCCATCATGCCCGAAATCATCGAAGCACTACTGGAGGTCGGAAGGTCGGGGAGAGAAATCGTCGCAGTGGTGCTCTTAGAAGTGATACGGGCCGCATTCTTAGCCAAGGCCTTCACGTTCTTCGGCTTAATCTTCGTCTCGTAGTTCTTGGCCTTGTCACCGGCCGAGCCACCACCTGCGCCCGTCGCAAAGGCATTCGGGTCTTTCTTGGACGACTCCTTCGTCACCGAGATGATCAGGAACGCGGCGATGAGGATGAGGGCCACGTGCACGCCCACTGAAACGATAAAACCCTCGCCACCGAAGCGGCTCCAGAAAGGCAACTTGCGTCGCCCAGAACCCAAGGTCGCGTCTTCCAACTCCAACTCCTCGGCCGGGGGCAGAGGTGGAGGCATGGACGGAGGCAAAGAGTCTGCGCTCTCCTCGGGGGGCGGAGGTGGGGGGGTATCGTCACTCATAGCCAACCACTAGATACTCGGATGCTAGGCTCTATCTTCAAACCCATTTTTCGTTGAGCCTGGTCTCGCTAAGACCTTTCCACGAATGCCCGAAAAAAGGGCTTGCGGCTGCCTCTCACTGCCCTTCTTCTTCGCCTCCCACTGATTGCAGGGTGGAGCAGCCCGGTTAGCTCGTCAGGCTCATAACCTGAAGGTCGTAGGTTCAAATCCTACCCCTGCACCCAATTTTAAGTCGTTCTTGGTCAGTTAATTGCCAAATAGGTAGAAATACCTATATTTTAGTCCTTGTCAGACCAAGGGCTTAATGAATGATATCCCGTATTAACTTTGTCCTACGGGGCAATGGGGTAAGTAAGATAAAGCAGTAAAAAACAGCCGGCTTGCATAGGGGTATGCAAGCCGGCTCCTTTTTGGGCAGATGCGAACGGTCACCCACGGGGTGAAACGAAACGGCCCGGTCACCTTACAGTGGCCGGGCCGTTTTGCGTCTCGCCACTAAACCTTAGCCACCACCGGTCATCTTCGTGATGAGCGCGATGAGGGGGAGGAACATCGCGAGCACGATCGTACCGACGACCACGGCGAGGAACACGATGAGCACTGGCTCGATAATCGAGGTCAGGGCGGTCACGGCGTTGTCGATATCTTCGTCGTAGATATCAGCGACGCGATTAAGCATCTCCGGCAGCTGGCCCGTCTCTTCGCCGACCTGAATCATGGACGTCACCATCGGCGGGAAGACGCCGCTCTGTGCGAGCGGGACGGACAGTGCTTCACCGTCGCGGACGCGGTCATGCACGCGCTCGAGGGACTTCGCGATGACGACGTTGTCGAGCGTGTCGCGGGTAATCGTAATCGCCTGCAGAATCGGCACGCCCGAAGCCATCAGGGTACCGAAGGTACGCGCAAAGCGAGAGACCGAGACGATCTTCACAAACTCACCAATCTTCGGCAGCTTAAAGATAATGCTGTCGAAGATCTCTTTGCCCTTCTCCGAACTCAACCACCACTTGAGGCCAGAGTAGACACCAAAGATGGCGATCGGGGTGATGTACCAGAAATCGACCAGGAACGTGGAGAACATGACGACATACTTAGTCAGGGGCGGCATGTTTGCGCGCTGCCCTTCGAGCATCTTCTGGAAGGACGGCACCACCTTCACCATGAGGATGTAAACGATAACGATGGCGACTGTGACGACCACGCCTGGGTAAACCAACGCAGACTTGACCTTCTTCTGGATGCGTTGGGACTTTTCACGGAACTTGGCGAGACGGTCGAGAACCTTGTCGAGCACACCGCCCGCTTCACCAGCCTTCACCATGTTGACGAAGAGACGGTCAAAGACCTTGGGGTGAGCCTGGAGGGCTTCGGAGAAGTTATTACCCTGGGAGACGCTGTCGGCGATGTTAGCTAGGACTTCCTTGAAGTGCGGGTTGAGCTCCTGCTTGTGAATCAACTCGAGGGCGCGGAGCAAGGGCAAGCCCGCAACGATGAGCGTCGCCAGCTGGCGCGTCATGATCGTGACATTCTCGGGGGAAACCTTCGCGCCGAAGGTGAAGCTGGACTTCTTGGGGGCGCTGCTGGCAACGACGGCCTTAGCGGCACCGCCATCGCTGGCGAGGGTCGTTACCATGAGGCCGCGGGCCATGAGCTTTTGACGGGCCTGCTCATCACTAGCGGCTTCGATTTTACCGGAGGTCTGCGCACCATTACGGTCGATGGCGCTGTACTTGTATTCGGGCATGGGAGTGGGGTGAGGTTAAAGGTTAGGTGTATTTAAGGACTTCTTCGATCGTCGTGTGGCCGTCGAAAATGCAACGGATACCGTCTTCACGGAGCGGGCGCATACCCACTTCGATGGCCTTCTGCTTGAGGACGAGCGTCGGGGCGCGCTGGGAAATCATCGTGCGCAGGGAATCGGTAATCGTCATCAGCTCGAAGAGGCCCTGACGACCGCGGTAACCCGAACGGCTGCATTCGGCACAACCCTTACCGAAGTAGAACTTCTTGTTCGTGATCTCAAGCGCATCGACATCGAGCATGTTGATGACTTCCTTGTCCGGCTCATAGGCCGTGCGGCAGACCTTACAGATGCGGCGCAAGAGACGCTGGGCGAGGATGCCTTCCAAAGAAGCAGAGATAAGGAACGGCTCCAGACCCATATCGATGAGTCGAGTCACGGCGCCGGGGGCGTCGTTGGTGTGAAGCGTGGATAGCACGACGTGACCCGTCAGCGAGGCCTGCACGGCGATCTGGGCGGTCTCGAGATCTCGAATTTCACCGACCATGATGGTATCGGGGTCTTGGCGCAAGAAGGAGCGAAGCGCCGCGGCGAAGGTGAGGCCGACCTGGTGGTTAATCGGCACCTGCATGATCCCTTCGACTTCATACTCAACGGGGTCTTCGGCGGTGAGGATTTTGACGTCCTCGGTGTTTACCTCGCGCAAGGCAGAGTAAAGGGTGGTCGTCTTACCGGAACCGGTCGGGCCAGTGACGATGAAGATGCCGTTCGGGCGGTTCACCATCGCACGGATACCTTCCTTGATATCTTCCTGCATGGACAGGGCTTCGAGGCTCAGGTTGACGACGGTCTTGTCCAAGATACGCAACACGACGGACTCGCCGAACTGGGTCGGGAGCGTGGACACACGTAAGTCAATCGCCCGTCCGCCGATAGTGGTCTTAATGCGACCATCCTGCGGAATGCGGCGTTCGGCGATGTTCAGTGCCGAGAGGACCTTGACGCGGGCGATGACGGCCGAAGCCAGGTTCTTGGGCGGAGGGGCCATTTCGTACAACGAACCGTCGATGCGGTAACGAATACGGAACTGGTCTTCAAAGGGCTCGAAGTGAATGTCGGACGCCTTGGCCTTGACGGCTTCCTGCAGAACGAGGTCAACGAAGCGGATGATCGGGGCCAGGCTGGCGGCGGCCACGACGTCTTCATCGTTCGTGGCAGCGGCGGAGCCTTCCTCGAACTCGCCGAGGAGGTCTTCCATCGAAGTCGCAGAGGCTTCACCGTAGACGCGGACAACTGCTGATTCGACCATGTCTGGGTCAGCCACAGCCAACTCGATGTCGCGTTTCAGGATGAACGTCAGTTCGTTGATGGCGGAGGAATTAAAGGCGTCCTTGGCGACGAGGGTCAGCTTGCCGGCTTCGTCCGCCACGGGCACGACCATGTACTTGTGCGCCTGCGCAGGCTTGAGCGTGCGAGTCAGTTCATCGGCGAGGTCGGCTGGGATGGCCGAGTAATACTGCACCTGCAGGTGGTCAGCGACGGCCTGCAGCAAGGTCGGACGGTCGGCCAAGCCAGCGTCAATCAGGCTATCGGCGAAAGACTTTCCGGTCGTCGCGTGCGACTCCCAAAGCTCGTCGGATTGGGTCTGGTCGACAAGGCCGGCTTCGAGCGCGATATCGCGCATGACGTCACTGTGGTCTTCAAACATGGGGAATGGGCGGGTAAAGGGGTTATTTCTTGAGGGCGGCGGGATTGAGGCGGGCGCGCATCATCTCGGAGTCCTGGCAGTAGTTCATCACTTCCTCTTCGGCGACCTTCCCTTGGTTGAACAAGGCAAGGAGATCAGAATCCAGCGTGCGCATTCCGCGCCCGGCGCCGGTCTCGATGTCGGAGGTGATTTGGAAAGTCTTATTCTCGCGAATCTTCGCGGCAATACCGTCGGTCCGAATCATAATCTCGTAGGCCGCGACGCGCTTATCGTCCACGGTGCGCAGGAGGCACTGGGAGACGACGGCGACAATCGAGGAAGAAAGTTGGACGCGAATCTGGTCGCGGGATCCCGCGGGGAAAGCATCTAGGATACGGTCGACGGTGCGGGCGGCCCCAGTGGTATGGAGCGTGCCGAATACCAGGTGGCCAGTCTCTGCAGCCGAGACGGCGGCCTCGATGGTCTCGAGGTCACGCATTTCACCAATGAGGATAACATCGGGGTCCTGCCGGAGGGCGGCGCGGACGCCTTCGGCGAAGGAGGGGACGTCGTTGTGGACTTCCCGTTGCGTGACTACGCATCCCTTGTGGGCGTGATAATACTCGATAGGGTCCTCGATCGTGACGATGTGACCATCCTCGTTCTCGTTGATCCAGTTGATCATCGAAGCGAGGGTCGTGGACTTACCGGAACCGGTCGGACCCGTCACAAGGATGAGCCCGCGCGGACGGCGCAGGAGGTCCTTAATCATCGGCGGCAGGCGGAGCTGCTCGAGCGTGAAGATTGCCGTGGGAATGAGGCGCAGGACCATGCCGAGCACGCCTTTACCGCGGTAGACGTTGACGCGGAAACGGGCCTTCTTGTGGAAAGAGAAACCGAAGTCGCAGCCGCCGTCGCGCTTGAGGCGCTCGACTTGCTCGGAGGGCGTAATGGAACTCACCAAGGCCTGAGTATCCTCGCTCGTGAGCGCGGCGCCTTCAATCGAGACCACACTGCCACTGACGCGGAGACTCGGTGCCCGGCCGACGTGCAGGTGCAAGTCGGAAGCGCCATTCTCGATCATGGCTTCCAGGAGCTGGTTAATCTCGTACGCCATGACAAACTTAGATGACGTCGTCGGCGACGGTCGCGCCCATCACTTCCTCAATCGTGGTCATACCTGAAGCGACCTTACGCTGGCCGTCTTCGCGCATGGTGCGCATGCCAGCCTCACGGGCCTTGCGGCGCAGGTCGACGAGGTTCGCACCCGCGTAAATCATTTCCTGAATTTCTTCCGTAATAACGAGGAGCTCGAAGACCCCACGACGGCCCTTGTAACCACGTTCACCACACTTGGCACAACCGGCGCCCTTCATGGGGGTCGCCCCCGCGATGTCCTGCTCAGTCATGCCGATGGTATAGAGTTCCTTGGCGGTCGGCTTGTACGGCTGTGCGCACGACTGGCAGACGCGACGCACGAGGCGTTGGGCCAGGGCGCCGCGCAAAGCGGCGGACACTAGGAACGGTTTCACACCGATATCGACGAGTCGCGTGACGGCGCTGACAGAGTCGTTGGTGTGGAGAGTGGAGAACACCATGTGGCCGGTCAGGGCTGCATTGATGGAAATTTCCGCGGTCTCAAAATCTCGGATTTCACCGATCATGATGATGTTCGGCGCCTGACGGAGCATGGCACGGAGGGCGGCGGCGAAGGTCATACCGACATCGCGCTTCACCTGCACCTGATTGATACCACCCATCTGGTACTCGACCGGGTCTTCGACGGTGATAATCTTGCGGTCAGGCTTGTTGATATAATTTAACGCCGAGTACAAGGTGGTCGACTTACCAGAACCAGTCGGACCCGTGACGAGGAAGACGCCATCCGAACCGGAGATGAGGCCTTGGAACTTGGCTTGGTCATCCGCAAAGAACCCGAGCTCCGGCAGGCCGAGCTTGAGGCCTTCCTTGTCGAGGATTCGCATGACGATCGATTCGCCGTAGACGGTCGGGAGGACGGACACGCGTAAGTCGATGTCACGGCCACCAGTGCGGGCCTGAATACGTCCATCCTGCGGGATACGCTTTTCAGCGAGCGAGACTTCCGCCATCAGCTTGAGACGAGAGATGACCGAGGCCTGTAAGCGCTTCGGTGGGCCCTTCATTTCCTGCAAGACACCGTCGATGCGGAAACGCACTCGGAACCGCTTTTCCAAGGGCTCCAAGTGAATGTCCGAAGCCTTGCGGCGGATGGCGTCGACGATGAGGGAGTTGACGTAACGGATGATCGGCGCGTCGTCTTCCTTGGCTTCCCCACCCTGCGGGAGCTCGACGGACAAGCCGTCTTCCGAGGCTTTGCCGAAGACTTCCTCGTAGGAAACGCTGACCTGACCGCCACTATAGCAGCGAGCAATGGCAGTCCGGAGTTCGTCCGGTGGCGCGAGTTTCGGATTAAGCGTGAGCTTGAGGACGCGTGCCAGGGAATCGAGGCTTTCGGTATCGAGCGGGTCAGCGATAGCGACGAGCAGTTCCACCCCGTCCATCTGCAACGGCAGGATATTGGAACGCTCCGCTTGGTCGCGGCTAATAAGCTTCAATAATTCATCGGCCGGGGAAACCTGCGAAAGGTCGACGACTTCCATGTCGAACTCGATACCGAGGGCTTCGGTAATCTTCGCCCAGGTAACCTTGCCGTTCTCGACGAGGTTAGCCAAGGCGAGCGTATCGGGGTTGCCATCCGGGGTCGCAGCCACGGCCGCACGGGCCTCGGCGACGTCGCCCGCGGTTACGAGGGCTTTGTCCTGAATGAATTGGATGACGAAATCGTCGGCGGTCGTCACAGTGGGGGTGTCCTTGGCGGAAGGTGGGGTGATAAGTGCTGCTCCTTGGGGTGGGAGCTACACGAGAGCCTTGAAACCTAAATCCCACCCCCTCCTCGGCAATCGCAAAAGCGGTCAAATAGTGGACTTCTCGGCGGCCGTGAGCTGAGCCACTAATCGCCTCACCTGCGCCTCCAGGGCGGACAAGTCTCCATCGTTCCAAAGGACATAGTTAGATTTTGCAAACTTATGAACTAGAGGCATTTGCGAGTTAATCCTCACTTGGGCGTCCTGCCGCGAAAGGCCTCTGGCCTCCAAACGAGTCAAACGAACGTCATCCGAGCAAGCCACACAAACGACACAAGCATACTCGGCCTCCAATCCTTTCTCAAAAAGCAAAGGGATTTCGACCACATGATGCCGCGTCGTATCGGCCACCGCGGCTTGACGGAGCCGGGCCACCTCCGGATGCACCAAGCCTTCGAGGAAGGCGAGCTCAGCGGGGGTGCCGAAAACTTTGCGTCCAATCCAAGCCCGATCAGGTAATCCGTCCGCTCCCAGTGCTTCCCGCCCCCAACGCGCAACGAACTGTTGGACTATTTCCGGGCGAACCAGAACCGTGCGTGCCAGTTGGTCAGCATCGACGACCTTAAAGCCTAGGCGCGCAAACATGGCTAAGGCTGCGGACTTGCCGCAACCAATGCCACCGGTGAGCCCTAGAACCATGCAAGGACGCTAACCCGCTTTAAAGCCCAAGGGCAAACCTCAAGCAGGACTCGGCGAAGACTGCGTGCCGGTTTCTGGCGCCGGACCTGCAGGGTTGGCCTCACGGACGGGATTGGCGACCGGGCTGCCGACCACTGGGGTCTGAATCGCCCCGGTCTTAAGGATTTCCATGATATGAATGCCGTCCAGCGTCTCGTGCTCCAAGAGGGCTTCCGCAATCTTGCGATGGGCTTCGGCGTTTTCAGCGATGATTTTCTCGGCCATGGCAAACTGCTCGTTGACGATTTGGGCGACGGCCACGTCGATACGGCGGGCGGTTTCATCGCTGTGCCCTTGGGTGCGTGAGATCTCGCGACCCAGGAAGACGGTATCGGTGTTCTCGTTGTAGGAAATCGGGCCGAGGTCGCTCATCCCCCAGTCACAGACCATCTGGCGGGCCATCCGGGTCGCCTGCTTAATGTCCTGCGAGGCACCACTCGAAATATCGCCCGTGATAACACGCTCGCCGACGCGGCCCGCCATCGCCGTACAAATGAAGCGGGTGAGCCAGGTCTTCGAGCTACCGAAAGAATCCTTCGTGGGCATGAACATGGCCATGCCGAGGGCACGACCACGCGGGATGATGGTGACCTTATGCACCGGCAACGTGCCGTCATCGAGCACGGCCTGCACGAGGGCATGGCCAGCTTCATGGTAAGCTGTCTTCCGAAGGTCTTCCTGGTCGGCACCCTTGCGGCGCTCGCGGCCATGCGCGATCTTGTCGCGGGCTTCTTCGACGTCGCACATCTCCACCTTGTCGCGATTACGGCGGCCGGCATGGAGCGCGGCTTCATTAAGCAGGTTGGCGAGGTCGGCACCCGACATCCCCGTGGTGATGCGGGCGATGCGCTGTAAGTCGACGGAGGGCGCCATCTGGAAACGCTTAGCGTGCACCGTCAACACGGCCTCACGGCCGCGGAGGTCGGGCAGGTCGACGAAGACTTGGCGGTCGAAACGGCCCGGGCGGAGCAAGGCGGCATCGAGGACGTCGGCGCGGTTGGTCGCGGCGATGACAATCACGCCCGCTTGGCCATCAAAGCCATCCATCTCGACAAGCAAGGAGTTGAGGGTCTGCTCGCGCTCATCATTCCCGCCGCCCAAGCCAGCCCCGCGCTGACGACCGACGGCGTCGATTTCGTCGATGAAGATAATGCAGGGAGCGAGCTTGCGGGCTTGTTCAAACGTGTCGCGGACGCGGGCAGCGCCGACGCCGACAAACATCTCAACGAAGTCCGAGCCGCTGATGCTAAGGAACGGAACCTTGGCCTCACCGGCGACAGCGCGGGCGAGGAGCGTCTTACCTGTGCCGGGCGGGCCGACCATGAGAATCCCCTTCGGAATCGAGGCACCCATCTTGGTGAAGCGCTTGGGCTCGCGGAGAAAATCGACGATTTCCTTAACTTCTTCCTTCGACTCATCGCAGCCGGCGACGTCCTTGAACGTCGTCGTTTCGCGATCCGTGGAGTTCAAGCGAGCCCGGCTCTTGGCGAACTGCATCGCGCCCTTCTGGGAGCTCTTCAGGAAACGATACATGAAGAACAAAATCACGCCCGACACCAGCAAGGTGGGCAGGACGTTGTACAGGAACATGGTCAGGCCAGTCTGGGCCGGAGACTCCTTGAAGTTCTCCTTGGGGACAGAGGCACGCAGGGCTTCGAATTCTTTCTCGGTGAGGCGACCAGCCGCGATGAAGCGCGACTTGTCGTCCGAGGCTTCGCCTTTGACCAGAAGTTCGCCTTCGACCTGATACCAACTGTCGGAACCCGCCGTTGGGTCCGGCTTCACATTGAGGGTCTTCAGTTTGCCTTCCTTGGCATAGGAAAGCACTTGGGTGACGCCCAGTTTCTGGACATGCGCAGCACTGGGGGCGCTGTAGTTTACGAGCAGGGCGACCGCCGCAATCAGAACGACCCAGACCATCAGGGATCGCCCGTTTACGCGGTTACCGTTCTTATCATCCTCGTTGTTGTCTTGGCTCATCGGGGGAGGTCTGAACTTAAGCAGGGGCTAAGCCAAGTCAACCGGAGAGCCCCCTTCTGCGGTCCGACCAAACGGGCGGAGTGCGCCGGCGGCTGACCGGGAACCCATTGAATTGTATTATCAACTAGTACCACGGGGAGTGATTCCCTCTGTTCCGCGGGGATTTTTCGGTTAATCAGGATATCCGAGAGCTTGGCCGAACCGGGCGAGCCTAAGGGCTGGTAGCGGTCGCCCTCCATGCGGCCGCGCCAAGCCACGTCCATACCCTGCGGGACATTTAGGTAGGCGACTGAGTCAGCGGAGATGTCCCCCCGGGACAACTTTACCCAGTGGGCATCATCTACGTCTACTCTTTCCGCCAAGAGGCCGCTCTCGGCGTCGAGTTGTCCGAGCACCAACGGACGTAGCCCAGGCCCATAGGCGACCGACGCCGACCTTGGTAAAAAGAGCCGCCCGCCCTTATGGACCACGAGCCGCGCCAATAAAGTCGACTGCGCGTCGCGGGCAGTGACGAGCGCGGCGACAAGCGGCTCTAGGGACGGACCACTGGCCGACGACAACCCGTGCTCAGCGAGGAAACGGCTCAAAACGGCATGAGCCAAAGCAGGCGGGCGACCGCGTAAGGCAGCGGTGCCGATGGAGCCATCGGGCTGGACGGTACAGCCGAGTTCATCGGCCCAAGCCAAGAGGGCCGTGTGCGCATCATCCAGGTGGCGGGCGGATGCGCCAAAGCCTTGTGTAAAGGTGGGCCCCAAGGCTTCCGTCCCACCCTGCCCCACCCACGCACGAACCCGATTACGGACCGCGATGGGTTGCTGGTTGGTCGCATCTTCGTGCCAGGGAATCGCCCCAGCGGCTAAAGCCGCGAGGAGCTCGGCTTTCGGCAGCCGCGCCCCGATTAGCGGTCGCCAGTGGACGTGACCAGCGCGGAACGCCTGCCATTCCCGCGGAGCCGCCAAGCCGGCGAGGCCAGCCCCACGCGCGAAGCGCATGAGCATGGTTTCCACGACGTCGTCCAAATGATGGGCGGTGGCGATCACCCGCAGCCCCTGCGCCGCACGTTGTTGCGCAAAGAAGTCCATGCGGGCCGCACGCAGCTCGGCTTCGGAGGCGAGCCCGACTGTACCCCGCTCACCGACGACGCAAGGGACGTCCAGGGCAGCGCACAGGGCCTGCACGAAGCGCGCATCACCCTCCGCGGCTTCGCCGCGCACGCGGTGGTTGAAGTGAAGGACGCGCAACCGTGGCCGCAGAGTTTCGTCCGCCCACAAGGCCAGCAAGAGGTAGACGGAATCAGCACCACCCGACACGGCTACCCCAATGCGTTCCGTCGGTAAAAGTCCACCCATCGCTAAACGCGGCCAGGCCGCGACGGTCGCGCGCATAGCAGGGATGGAGGGAAGAGCCGGGCTCACGAAACAAACATAGCCGACCGCCCTGCCCTGCCAACCTAAAGCGACCTTAGAACGACAAGGTTTCCTTACCGTACCAGCGACGCAAGGCCTCGGGGACGCGCACGGTGCCGTCGGGCTGCAGGTTGTTCTCGAGGATCGCCGCCAGAACGCGCGGCAAGCCGAGGCCAGAGCCGTTCAGGGTGTGGACGAACTCGGGTTTCCCATCCTTTGGACGGAAGCGGATGCCCGCGCGGCGGGCCTGGAAGTCGGTGAAGTTGGAGCAACTCGAAACCTCGAGCCAGCGCTTCTGGCCGCCAGCCCAGACTTCGAGGTCGTATTGCTTGCTGTGCGAGAAACCGATGTCGCCCGCGCAGATCAAAAGCACGCGGTAAGGGAGATTCAGTTTCTGCAGCAAGCGTTCGGCGTCACCGCGGAGGAGCTCGAGTTCAGCAAAGGATTGGTCGGGGTGGACCCACTTCACGAGCTCGACCTTATCGAACTGGTGCAGGCGATTGAGGCCACGCACGTGCGCGCCCCAGCTACCGGCTTCGCGACGGAAGCACGGCGTGTAACCGCAACGCTTCATCGGCAAGGAGGCCTCGTCGAGGATCTCATCGCGGAAGAAGTTCGTCACCGGCACCTCCGCCGTCGGGATCATATAGAAATCATCCGTCTGCGCATGATACATCTGGCCTTCTTTGTCCGGCAGCTGGCCGGTGGCAGTCGCACTGGCGGCGTTCACCAACAAGGGGGCGTGGACTTCAGTGTAGCCGTTGCTGCCAGCCTCCTCGAGGAAGTATTGGATGAGAGCGCGAACGAGGCGGGCCATGTCGCCGACGTAGAACGGAAAGCCTGCGCCGGTGACCTTCACGCCGCGCTCGAAATCGATGGCCTTATTAAACCAAGCGATATCCCAGTGCGCCTTAGCGGCGGCGGAGACCAGCTGGGCGGGGTCGCCCCAGGTAGCGACGACCTGATTGTCAGCTTCGGTGCGTCCTTCGGGTACAGAATCGTGAGGAATATTCGGGACGGAAAGGGCGACGGCCTTCATCTGCTCTTCGACCTCCGAAACTTTCTTCTCGAGCTCCTTCACCTTGGCGGAGGCCGTCTTCATCTCGACCACCTTAGCCTGGAACTCGGGCGAGCCCTTCGGCAAAGCGGCCATCTCCTTGTTCGCGGCGTTCTGGGCGGAACGAGCGACTTCGAATTCGGCCACCGCATGGCGGCGGGCTTCATCGGCGGCCAAAACGGCGTCGAGGTCGACCTGGAATTTCTTCCGGGCGATGCCCTTGCGGACGAGGTCGATGTTTTCGCGAAGGAACTTAGGATCCAGCATAGGCCGACTTTGCCCAATTCACCCGCCCAAGGGCAACGGGGAAGTCATCGGCGTAGGTAAATTCGTCCAGCCAAGTAGCGGGCCAGCCAAGCCGCCTGCTCCCGATCTGTACTGGTTCCTACTTTCAAGGGGTCGCCCTGCCGTAATTTCAAGACGCACGCGTAGCTGGTGGTATAACTACCTTTGCGGCGACTAGTCTCCTCTACCACCTCGGCCGAAACGACGTCCATCCAAGCCGCCGACTTCGTCCAATAAAGCCCAAGGCCACCCTTCCGAATACGCAGGGTCCCATCTTGACCGGACTCGACGATGACCCGGCCAAAGGTCGACATGAAGGCGACACCGAAAAGGATGACGGAGCCAGCAAGGAACGGGAGGCCGAAAAGCGACATCAGCCAACTAAACTCTCCAGACTTGATCTGCGGGCCGTAAATACCGCCCAGCGACCCGCCGGCCCAAACCAACATAAACGGCCAAATAATCAGCGCGACCCAACTCGCGGTCGAGAGCACGACCTGAAAACCCGACAGGTTTTCGGTCAACTGGAGGCCCTTAGGCGGAGTCTCGGACGATGCTGGGCGCTGCGCTAAAGGTTTCGCCGCACGGCAGGCGTCGACGGTCGCGGTACGTTCACAAAGACGGCAATACGCTAAGTCCCCGGCAGGGGTAATCTCCGTTGGCAAAATCGGTAGGCCACACGCGGGGCAGTGAATCGTCACGACGCCAAACTACCCTTCCAATCCCGTCGGGCAAGCCTCGTGACCGCCACCAAAGAAACAGCCCACCAAGCCGAAGCCGGTGGGCTGCCCAACGATACGATCCAGGGAAAATTAAATGCGAACGGCGGAAGGAGCGAAGACCTCTTCCGCACGGAAGAAGCGACGAATCTCGGCGGCGGCGGCTTCGGGGCTATCCGAAGCGTGGCAAATATTACGCATCATCTCGGTGCCGAAATCACCACGGATCGTCCCCTTCGGGGCGACCTTAGAGTTCGTCGGGCCCAAGAGTTCGCGGACGCGGGTGATGACGTTATCGCCGCTGAGGACAGCGATGATGACCGGACGGGAGGACATGAAGGCCTCGATTTCCGGGTAGAAGGGCTTGTCAGCGACGTGGGCGTAGTGCTCACGGAGCTGGGCCGAGGTCAACTGGGCCAACTTGCAGGCTTGGACGTTGAAGCCGGCGGCTTCAAAGCGAGCCAAGACGGTCCCGCAAAGGCGGAGGTCCATGCAGTCGGGCTTTAAAATGATGAGGGTCTGTTCCATAGCGTTACCCTCAGTGAGAGGGGTTGTTCAGTCTTTAGATTTTCGGCCGCTTTGACAAGCCTGAAAGCCTAAAAAACGCCAATTTAACCCCATTTAACCCCTATAAATAAGGCAAATGGCCTGAACCGCGAGGCCCTTACCCTGCCCTAAGGCGTCCATCCCCTCGTTCGTGGTCGCCTTAATACCCACCTGGGAGGCCTCGATTCCAAGGATACCCGCCACGCTGGCGCGAATCTCTGGGACATAAGCCATGATTTTCGGACGCTCGCCGATAAGTACCAAATCCACGTTGCCGACCTTCCAACCCAAGGCAGTTGCCTCGGCTACCGCCCGACGGGCGATGATCGCTGAATCCATCCCGGCAAGGCTGGCATCGTTGTTGGGGAAATAGTGCCCAATGTCACGTAGGCCAGCCGCGCCCAAAATCGCGTCCGCCACGGCATGCAGCAAGACGTCGGCATCGGAATGGCCGTCCGGACCGACGTCCGAGGGAATCTTTACCCCACCCAAGATACAGGGGCGACCGGCCACCAAGGGGTGGATGTCGTAACCGAGGCCGACGCGGAAAGGTGGCTGAGACATGACTTCTTCTAGGCCAAGTTTCAGGGAAAGGGAAGCCCTCGCACAAAAACCCTTGAAAGGCGGACTCTGCTGGACAGCGTAAAGGCTTCAGACTGTTAGGCGCGGTAGCCAAGTGGTAAGGCCGGGCTCTGCAAAAGCCCCATGCGTCGGTTCAATTCCGACCCGCGCCTCCAATTTAAAACAAGCAGGGCGTCCCTCCCGGGACGCCCTGTTATCTTTGTCTATCTACTAGTTTTAGCGAACCGTCTTACTGAGGTTGGCGACGCCGTTGACCTTCGAGTTCACCCGCAGGCGCAGGCCGTTGAGACGAATGAAGCCAGTAGCGTCGTCCTGATTGTAGGCCTTGGTCGGATCCGCCTCCATCGTGGCGATGTGCGGGTTGTAGAGCGAACGCGGGCTCTTCCGGCCAGCGACGTACGTACCGCCCTTGTAGAGCTTCACCCGGACCGTGCCGGTGACGTTGCGCTGCGACTCCGTGATGAGGGCCTGAAGCGCAAGGCGCTCGGGGGCATACCAGAAGCCGTTGTAGACGAGGGTCGCGTAGCGCGGTACGAGCGAGTCGCGTAGGTGCATGACCTCGCGGTCCATGGTGAGCGACTCGATCTGACGGTGGGCGAAGTGCAGGATGGTGCCGCCGGGGGTCTCGTAGACGCCGCGGCTCTTCATGCCGACAAAGCGGTTCTCGACCATGTCAACGCGCCCGACGCCATGACGGCCGCCGAGCTTATTGAGCGTGCGCATGACGCCGAGGGGATCGAGCTTCTTGCCGTTGACGGCGATGCAATCGCCTTGGCGGAACTCGAGTTCGACGTACTCGGGCTTGTTCGGAGCATCTTCGGGCGAAACCGAGAGTTTGAACATCGCCTTATTGGCGGGCGCAAACGCATCCATCCAAGGGTCTTCCAGAATACCGGCTTCGTAGGAGATATGCAGGAGGTTACGGTCCGAGGAGTAAGGCTTCTTGGCGCTAGCCTCAACAGGGATTTTATGGTCAGCGCAATAAGCGATCATCTCGGCGCGGCCCGGGAAGTCCTTGCGGAAGGCCTCATTGCGCCAAGGTGCGATGATTTCTAGGTCAGGGGCCAGGGCGGCACAGGTGAGTTCGAAGCGGACCTGGTCATTGCCCTTACCGGTGGCGCCGTGGGCGATGGCGGTCGCGCCTTCCTTACGGGCGATCTCGACCATGCGCTTAGCGATGAGCGGCCGCGCGATAGAGGTGCCGAGGTAGTACTGGCCTTCGTAGATGGCGCCGGCCTGCATCATCGGGTAGATGAAGTCGCGGGCAAACTCGGCCTGGAGGTCATCGATATACAGTTTGGAGGCACCCGTCTTCATGGCCTTCTGCTTAAGGCCCTTCAGTTCGTCTTCTTGGCCGATGTCGGCGCAGAACGCGATCATCTCGGCGTTATGCTTGTCCTTGATCCAGGAAAGGAGGACGGAGGTGTCGAGGCCGCCGGAATAGGCGAGGACGATTTTCTTCTGCTTGCTCATGTTGTATAGGGAAAGGAATTAACCGCGGTGGGCGGCGAGGTGTGCGAGGATGGCCTTCTGCACGTGCAGGCGGTTCTCGGCTTGGTCAAAGATGATACTCTGCGGGCTCGCCAAGACCTCGGCGGAAACTTCTTCGCCTGGATGCGCCGGGAGGCAGTGCATGAAATAGGCACTGGGCTTAGCGAGGGCCATCAGCTGCGAGTTGACCTGATAAGGCTGCATGAGCTTCAGGCGTTCGGCCTTCTCGGCCTCCATGCCCATGCTCACCCAGACATCCGTATAGACCATGTCGGCGCCACGTACGGCCGCGGCGGCATCGGTCGTGAAGGTAAAGGTTTCCTTCAAGCCGTCGGCCTTGAGCTGCGCGCGGATCTCCGGGCTAGGCTCGTAGCCGGCGGGACCAGCCAGAGCGATTTCCACCCCGAGGGCGGCGCCACCGAGTACAAACGAGTTCGCCATATTGCAGGCGGTGTCACCAAGGAACGCGACCTTCTTGCCCTTTAGTGAAGCAGCATACTGTTCCGGACGACCGGGCGCATAGCGTTCGGCGAGCGTGAACATGTCCGTCATAAACTGACACGGATGCAGGAAGTCCGACAAGGCATTGACGATCGGCATCGTGCCACAACGAGCAAACTCCTCGAGGAGGGCGTGCTCGTGGCAACGAATGACCATGCCGTGCAGGTAGCGCGACAGGACCTTAGCGGTATCAGCAACGGTTTCGCCCCGCGAGAGCTGCAGGTCATCGGCATTGAGCATGACCGGCTGGCCACCGAGCTCATGGACGCCGACCTGAAAGGAAACACGCGTCCGGGTACTCTTCTTGAAAAACATCAAACCCCACGACTGGCGCGCGAGGTCCGAGGGAGTCGTCCGACCACGGCCAGCCTTCAGCGCGGCTGCTTCGGCGAACACCGTCGCAGTTTCAGCGGCGGAAAGGTCGGTCTCCTTCAGGAAGTGACGCATCTCGGAAAGCGTTTAAAGATAGGTGGGGAAACCCGTTTGGACAGCGGAAAATAGGTGACGAAAGGGCTTAAGCGACCTTCCAGTCGCGTAACACCTTCGTCAGGACCGCCACGGACTCCGCCAACTCAGCCTCCGTCGCCACCAAGGGGGGCAATAAACGGACGGCGACACCACCCGCAGGCGCAGTCAGCAGACCAGCTTCGCGGAGGGCGGTGACAACGGGGACTGGATCGATAGTCAGGATAACGCCGACCATATAGCCAGCACCACGGACCTCTTTGACGAGGTCAGGCCGTAAGGCTACCAAGCCGCGCAGGGCTGCATGCCAAGCCGGGGATTGCGCGGTGACCTTGGCGAGGAGCTTTTCCGACTCGATGACTTCCAGGACAGCCAAGCCAGCGGTAGCGGCCAGGGCACCGCCGCCAAAGGTCGTCCCATGGGAGCCGGCTTGAAAAAGGTCGTCGTGCGGAGGAGCCATCCAGATGGCGCCGATAGGGAAACCACCACCGAGTCCCTTCGCCATGGCGATGGCATCGGGCTTCACGCCAGCGCGTTCAAAGGCAAAGAAATCACCAGTCCGGCCGATGCCGCACTGGATTTCGTCAATCAGTAGCAGAACGTTCCGTTCGGTGCAAAGTTTACGCAGACCCTGCAGGAACTCGGTCGTCGCCGGGAAGACGCCGCCCTCCCCTTGAATGGATTCGACCAGCACCGCCGCGGTGGTCTGGGCGTCGATGGCCTTGTCCCACGCGGCTAAATCATTGAGCGGCGCGGCGGTGAAACCAGACAGCAACGGCCGGAAGCCTTTTTGGATCTTCTCCTGCGGCGTGGCAGACATGCCGCCAAAGGTGCGTCCATGGAAGGCCTTCTCCGCGACGACGACACCGATGCAGGTGCCTTCGGTGCCGGACTTCCGGAGGCCATGCAAACGTGCGAGCTTCAGGAGGCCTTCATTGGCCTCGGCTCCACTGTTGCAGAAGATGACCCGCCCTGGGCCGCAATAATGGCTCAGCGCGGCGGCCAGACGACCTTGTGGCTCATTGCGGTAGAGATTGCTGACATGAACCAGCTTCCCAGCCTGCTCACTCACGCGCTGGACCCAAACGGGATGGGCATGGCCCAAAGCGTTAACCGCAATACCTGTGGCAAAATCTAGGTAGCGCTTACCGGCGGAGTCCCAGACGCGAGACCCCTCGCCCCGAACCAACGTGACGGGCGGAGCCCCATAATTCCGGGCCAGATACTGCTCGTAGAGCGCGGCGGTTGGGTCTGCAGATTCTGCGCTCATCAGCCGTGGACGATTTCGGTCCCGATGCCCTTGTCGGTGAAGACTTCCAGCAACAGGGCGTGCGGGACGCGGCCATCGATGAAGTGCACGCGACGGACGCCTTCCTTGAGGGCCTTCACGGCGCTATCGACCTTGGGAATCATCCCGCCAGCAATCACGCCCTTACGCTTGAGCTCGTCGACTTCGCTCACTTTGAGGGTCGTGATAAGCGTAGAAGGGTCCTGCGGGTCGGCGAGCAGGCCGGGGACGTCGCTCATGAAAATCAGGCGGCGAGCCCGGAGCGAATTGGCCACCGCGGCCGCAGCGACGTCGGCGTTGGTGTTATACGCCTGATCATCGGCGTCCAAGGCGATGGGCGAAACCACCGGCAAGTGACCATCGGCCAGCGCCTTCTTGATGAGCTTCGTCTTCACGAACTTGATGTCACCGACGAAGCCGATGTCGCAAGGCTTCCCCTGCTCGTCTGTGCCCATGAGCTTCTCGCACAGGTTAACGTGGTTACCGGGCATACCGAGCGGGTTGGCGCCACGGGCCTTAAGCGATTCGCAAATCTGGCCGTTGATCTCGATGTTGAGGGTCTCCTCAACGATCTTCACGGTGGCGGCGTCGGTGACGCGCATACCGCCACGGAACTCGGACTTGATGCCGGCTTTATCCATGGCGCGGGTGATGGCCTTGCCACCGCCGTGCACGACGACGACCTGAATGCCGACCGCCGCGAGAAAAGCGATATCCGTGGCGACGCGGTCGCGGCCCTCGGGATTAGGGTCATCCATGAAGCTCCCGCCATACTTCACCACGAAGGTGGAGCCACGGAACTTTTGGATATACGGGAGGGCTTCGAGAAGGACCTCGGATTTATTATGCGCGGCTTGCGTGCTCATCAGACGGATGGCAAGTGTCAGCGGACTGGCGGGGCGAGCAAACGGAAAATAACCCTTACTCGCTCTTGTTGTAGTTCACGTAACCGTCCGTGAGGTCCGAAGCCAGCAGGCGGAACTGCGCATCGCCTAGGTGCAGGTCTAAACGCACCCGGAACTGGCGGGCCTTCACGACTTCCTTCCACTTCGGCTTATTCTCAGGCACCGGGCGGCCACCCAAGACGGCGGGGACGTCCTCGTAATGAATATCCAGCTTGGTCTCATCAAGGCCCGTGCGGGCATAACCAGCCGCATCGGCCAAGCGGCCCCAGTTCGGGTCTTCCCCGAACCAAGAGGACTTCACGAGGAGCGAGTTGCCGATCGCGCGTGCGATCTTCTCGGCGTCGGCCCGGTTGCGAGCCCCCGAAACCTCGACGGACACGACCTTCGTGATCTTCTCGCCATCACCGACAATCTTCTCGGCAAGGGAGAAGCAGACGCGGTCCAAGGCTTCTTGGAACAGACTGTTGAGTTCAGCCGGAGCGCCCGGGCCGACCAGGACTTGGGCGACGCCTGAGGCGAGGAGGATGACGGTGTCGTTGGTGGACATGTCGCCATCGACGCTGACGCAGTTAAAGGACTGATCCGACGAGGCCTTGAGGGCCGTCTTCAGGAAAGCAGGCTCGGCGGCGGCGTCGGTACAGACGAACGCCAACATCGTGGCCATGTTGGGCTCAATCATCCCGGCGCCCTTGGCGAAGCCGGCGATGGTGACCGTCTGGCCTTGCCAGGTGAAACGCGCGGTGCAGGTCTTCGGACGCGTATCAGAAGTCAGGATGGCATTAGCGGCGCGCACGCCTTCGGCCGAATCGCGCGAGAGACGCGCAGCCGCAGCGGTAGCCCCAGCGGCGACCTTTGCCATGGGCAGGAGTTCGCCGATACGACCGGTCGAACAAACCAGAAAAGCTTCGCCCGCATGGCCAGCGGCCTCGGCGCCGAGCTGAGCCATCCGGACGGCATCCGCGTCGCCTTGGCTCGACGTGCATGCATTGGCGTTGCCGCTGTTAGCAATCACGCCGCGGACGCGCCCCTGCGAAGAGAGCAACGTGGCCTGCGAGATGCGGACGGGGCCAGCCTTGACGTCGTTCGTGGTGAACACGCCGGCGGCGGCGCACAGTTGGTCGGCGACGATGAGTGCGAGGTCGAGGCGGTCTTGGCCCTTGTTGCGGATATCGCAGCCGGCAGAGCCGACGCGGAAGCCGGGGACGTCCGAGACACCGGGGGAATCGTTCGTGAATTCGATGGACATGGAAAGCTTAGCGAAGACCGGCGGACTCGGACCAACCCATCAAGAGGTTCAAGGCCTGGACGGCCTGGCCGCCCGCGCCCTTCAGGAGGTTGTCGATCACCGAGGTAATGATGAGGTTGCCCGTGCGCGCGTCGGCGACGACCGACATCGCTACGCGGTTCGTATTGGCCACATGGGCGGTGTCCGGGAAGTCGCCCGACTTCAGCACGGAAACGAAAGGCCGGCCCGCGTAGGCCTGCTGCCAGACGGCTTCGACCTGGGCGGCGGTGACGCCAGCGGCGGGCACGACAATGGTCGTGGCGATACCGCGGTGCATTGGCGCGAGGTGGGGATTGAACTGCACGACGACCGGCTGACCAGCGGCGACGCCGAACTGTTCTTCGATCTCCGCGATGTGGCGGTGTCCAGGAATGCCGTAAGCCTTGATGGAGCTATCCCGCTCGCAGAAAAGGTAACCGACGTCGGCCTTCTTGCCGGCCCCAGAAACGCCGCTGTAGGAATTGATGATCAAGCGGCCGGGCTCGGGCTTCACGAGGCCAGCCCGCAAGAGCGGCACGAGCGGCACTTGAATGCTCGTCGGGTAGCAACCCGGGCATGCGATGAGTTGCGCCTGCTTCCACGTATCGTCGAGCTGGAGTTCGGGCACGACATAACGAGCCGCGGCGGCGAGGGCGGGCGCTGGATGGTCGTGGCCATAGTATTTTTTGTAGAGCCCAAGGTCGCGGAGGCGGAAGTCAGCGGAAAGGTCGAGCACCCGCTTGCCGGCGGCGATGAGCGGCTGGGCGTATTCTGCGGCGACACCATGGGGCAACGCCAAGAACCAGACCGCCACATCGGAGGCCGCGCATTCAGCGGGGGAGGACGCCGAGAAGAGTAAGCCGGCGTCAACGATTCCGCGTAGGCGTGGAATCTCGTCGGCGACGGCCTTGCCGGCCAAGGTGCGGGAGCAGACAGCGGCGAGTTGGACGTGCGGGTGGCGGGCAAGGACGCGGACGAGCTCTTCCCCGGTGTACCCGGAGGCGCCGACGATGCCGACTTTAGTCAGAGGCTGCGACATAACGGTATTATCAGATGATTAGACGACGTTTGGGTGCTTGGACACAGAAAACTGGGCAACAAAAAGGCCCCGGAGTCCGGGGCCTGATGTTTTCCTGTCTCTCGGCGGTTTAGCGCTTGGAGAACTGGAAGCGCTTGCGGGCACCAGGACGACCGGGCTTCTTACGTTCGCGCATACGACCGTCGCGGGTCAGCAGGCCTTCCTTCTTGAGGGGGGCGCGGAGCTCAGGGTTCATCTTCTGGATCGCACGAGCGAGGCCATGGGAGATGGCACCGGCTTGGCCGTTAGGGCCGCCGCCGATGACGAGGACGATGACGTCAACCTGGCCTTCGAGGCCGGCGGTGCGAATCGGGGCCGTGGCGGACTTAACGAGGGCCTCGGTGTAGAGGTACTCTTCAAGGGGCTTACCGTTGATTGAGATGGAGCCGGTACCAGTCGTGAGACGGATACGAGCCGAGGCGGTCTTGCGACGGCCGACGGCAGTGATGGCGGTGGACTTGGTGGCGCTCATTTAGAAAGAAATTAGGTGATTAGACCTTCTTGAACTCAGGGAACGGCACCGGGTTGGAGGCGGCGTGCTCGTGCTTGTCGCCGGCGAAGACGCGCAGCTTGGTAAGCATATCGTTCGCGAGGCGGTTCTTAGGGAGCATGCCCTTGACGGCATGGGTAACCAAGAACTCGGGGCGACGCTCGCGCATGGCAGCGGCGGTGCGGCGGTAGGCGGTACCGACCCAACCGGTGTAGAACATGTACGTCTTGTCCGTTTCCTTGGAGCCGGTGAGGCGCACCTTGTCAGCGTTGATTACGATGACGTAGTCACCCGTGTCGACGTGGGGGGTGTAGGTGGGCTTGTGGCGGCCGCGGAGGACATTGGCGATTTTGACGGCGAGACGGCCGAGGACCTGATCCTTGGCGTCGATGACGTACCAGGTCTTGTCCTTGAGCTGCACGTTCTTGGCTAGCGTGGTCTTCATAAAGAGGGAAAGTCGGAAAATGAGAAGTCACCCCCCTCCGTCAACACCCGAATATGGGATTTGAGGGGAAAGTGCCCCCTAGGGGTGGTCTGGGGCTAAAAATAAGAAAGGCGCGACCTGAGTCGCGCCTTTCGGGGGAAAGCCCTAACCTCGGGGCTTAGAACTTGAAGTTAGCGTAAGCCTTGAGCCAGACGGTCTTCCCAGCGGTCTGTGCCTGGCCGTCGGTGTTGTAGGCCCAGTTGACGCCGAGACCCACCTTAGCACCGGTGCCGATGGCACGGGTCACATCGGCGGAAGCGCCGACATAGATGTAGGAGTTGGCAACGTCACCACCGCTAGAAACGGTATTCTTGGAGTCAGCGAGACCGACGTAAGCCTTGGTTTCGAGGTCGAAGCCCGGGATGCCGAGGTTCTTTCCTTCGTAGTCCTTGGAGCCAGCCACCACGAGGTTGGTCTGCTTGAGGTCGGTATTGTAGTAGAGGAATGCGGAGGCGCGGACGAAGGAACCAGGCTTCTGGGAGACGCCGACGTACAGCTCACGGCTGTTGTCGATGCGGGTGAAGCCTTTGCTAGCGAGGGTCGCTACTGTGGTAGAGTTGCTCGTGCGAGACACGCCGAAGTCAATCGTACCGACGCCATTGAGGTCGGTGCGACCACCGATATTGAGCGTGCGCTCAAAGTTGTCGGCGTTGAAGTAGCTGACGTAAGCAGAGACGCCGGCAAAGCCTGGGACGGCGGACTCGACGGTGACGGTGGACTGAATCAGGCCATCGGTGCTGGAGCGCTCCTTACCACGGAAGACGTTCTTAGCGTCCCAAGAGAAGCGGCCGCTGACGGAGATGTCAGAGGAAGGAACGGCAACGGCGACTGGGGCCGGAGCGGTTTGGGCGTGAGCGATACCCGCGGTGAAAACAGCGAGGGCGAGGGCGGTGAGGGTGTTCTTCATAGTTTGGTCAGGAGTACTTTTTGTAGCCTAAAAATAAGCGATGGCAAGCCCCTTTCGGAGCCTGCCATCGCTGGTAAAAACCGTATCTATAGAAACCAGGAAGTTACATCGCCGCGATGATCGCGTCACCAAACTCGGAACACTTAATTTCCGTCGCACCCTGCATCTGACGGGCGAAGTCGTAGGTCACGCGGCCACCACCAATGGCGCCGTTGAGCCCCTTCAGGACGAGGTCAGCAGCCTCGGTCCAACCCATGTAACGGAGCATCATCTCCCCTGAGAGGACAACCGAGCCCGGATTCACGACATCCTTGTTGGCATACTTCGGCGCCGTGCCGTGGGTCGCCTCAAAGATGGCGTGGCCGGTGAGATAGTTAATATTGCCGCCTGGAGCGATACCGATGCCGCCGACCTGGGCCGCCAAGGCGTCGGAGAGGTAGTCGCCGTTCAGGTTAAGTGTCGCGATGACGTCGAAGTCGGTCGGGCGCGTGAGGATCTGCTGGAGGGTAATATCGGCGATGGCGTCCTTGATGATGAGGCCAGCGCCCGGTAGACCTTCCGGGATTTTGCACCACGGGCCGCCGTCGATTTCGACCGCGCCGAACTCGCTCTTGGCGAGGTCGTAACCCCACTTCATGAAGGCCCCTTCGGTGTATTTCATGATATTACCCTTGTGGACCAAGGTGAGCGACTTGCGCTTGTTCTCGATGGCGTACTGGAGGGCCGAGCGGATGAGACGCTCGGAACCCGGGCGGGACACGGGCTTGATGCCGAGGCCGACCGTGGCCGGCTGCTCCGCCCCGAAGCGGATCTTCGAAAATTCCTTGGGGAAGTTGGTCTTAATGAACTCCAAAGTCTTTAGGGCGACTTCGGAGCCAGCTTCAAAGTCGATACCCGCGTAGATGTCTTCAGTGTTCTCACGGAAGATGACCATGTTGACCTTGCCAGGGTTCTTGACGGGCGAAGGCACGCCGACGAACCACTGCACCGGACGAAGGCAAACGTAGAGGTCAAGCTGCTGACGCAGGGCGACGTTCAGGGAGCGGATGCCGCCGCCAGTCGGGGTCGTCAAAGGGCCCTTAATGCCGACGAGGTAATCGCGGAAAGCGGTGAGGGTCTCCTCCGGGAGCCAGTTCTGCGTCTTATTGTAAGACTTCTCACCCGCAAGGACTTCGAGCCATTGGATCTGGCGCTGGCCGGCATACGCCTTGGCCACGGCCGCATCGAGGACGCGGACGGAAGCACGCCAGATATCAGGACCCGTGCCGTCCCCTTCGATGAAGGGAATGATTGGGCGGTCGGGGACCGTGAGTTTGCCGTGGGCGATGGTAATGCGGCCGGCGTTGGCAGGAGGGGTGCTCATTGGGAAGGGTTAGCAGGGAAACAAAGACTGCACAGGGACGTTTTCAAGCCAACACCACGTACGACCCCTAGAAACAGAAAAGGACCCTCTTTCGAGGGTCCTTGTGTTACCGGGGGTACCGGCGGCCATCCGTCACGAAGGACGGAAAGACTAGGAAGAATTACTTCTTCTTAGCTTTGGTGGCCTTCTTGGCGCTCTTCTTAGCAGCAGCCTTTTTCTTTGCCATAGTTTTTTCCTTATTTTGGATCGTTGTTGGGTTAGAGGGCAGCGCCTGAAGCGCCACCCTGACGATTCGCCCTACACTTACCCTGGCGTTGCGCGCCTGACGGGTGATACGAGTGCGGAGCTCCGACGGTACGCGGAAAGAAACCTGGCGAGAGCGAGTGGGCTCTAGGGCAGGACGGGCATCATCATAGCAGTCGAGCGCATGACGGATGACTTCACTGAGAGTGGCGAGACCGGTCCGGTGCTGAAAGGCGACCGCATCAGAATGGAGCTTCGGGGGAAGCGACACGGTGATTAGGCTTTCGCTGGGGGTTTCGGTTCGGTTCGTCACGTTGCGGTTAACTCTGGGTTAAGGTGTAGGCATTTATCACAACTGCGCAAGAGGAATTTTTGTAATCGACGACGAATGACTTTTGGCGCTCACGGTTTCGCTGCCGACGAAATCGTAAACGCGAATTCACTACAGCGACTTTAACTCGTGTTCATCGTAGCGAGATTGACGCACGTATATTTCGCACGTAGAAGAATCACATGCACAACGAAGCCCTGGGTGAATGGAAAAAAATTGCGATCTTGGCGCTGACCTGCGGAGTTTTGGGTCTCGCGGCGCTCGCTTGCGGTCACTTTTTGGTACCACCGAGCGAGTGGGCCTGGTGCGCTCCGGCACTCCTCGCGCTCGCCAGCCTCGCCGGTGGTTGGGATGCAGCGGTCGACGCCTGGGCGGCGCTCCGTGAGCGCCGCATCGACGTCCACTTGCTGATGTTGCTCGCCGCCGGCGGCGCCTGGATCGTCGGCCACCCGGAGGAAGGTGTCCTCCTCCTTTTCCTCTTCAGCACCGCGGGCGCCATCGAGCATTATGCGATGGATCGCACCCGCGGAGCGATCGACGCCCTCCTCGATAAAGCCCCTAAACAGGCCCGTTTACTGGGTTCTGACGGCAAAGAGAGCGTCGTGGCAGTCGCCGCCCTGCAACCAGGTCAAATCGTCCTCGTGCTTCCTGGTGAACTGGTTCCAGCCGATGGGACCGTCACCGAAGGTGAGAGCGGTATCGATGAATCCAACCTAACCGGCGAAGCCAAGCCAGTGGACAAAGGACCTGGCTCAAGCGTCTCCAGCGGAACGCTGAATAGCTGGGGTCGGCTCGTCGTCCGCGTGACCAAGGCCGAAAAGGATAGTGCCCTCCACCGCATTGTGGCTCTCATCCGCGAGGCGCAAGAGAGCAAGGCCCCTGCGCAACGTGCCATCGACCGCTGGGGCGATACCTACGCCATCTTCACCTTGACCGCTTCGGCCGCCTTCTTCGGCCTGCAACTGCTCCTGGGACGCCCGGCGTTGGGCACCGAAGATTCTGCCCTCTACCGTGCCATGACGTTGCTGGTCGTACTCAGTCCCTGTGCCTTAGTGCTCTCCGTGCCCTCCGCGGTCCTGGCCGCCATCGCCAACGGCGCCCGCCATGGGATTCTCTTTCGCGGTGGCGCTGCGGTGGAACGCCTCGCCGACGTCGACTGCGTCTGTTTCGACAAGACTGGCACTTTGACCGCCGGCGAACCCGCCGTCGCGGCCTTGGAGGTCTTCCCTGCCAACGCTGACCGCCGACGGGCGCTCAATGCCCTGCTCTCTATCGAGGCCAACTCGACCCATCCCTTCGCCCTAGGCATCGTCAAAGCCTGCCTAGCCGAAGGCGCGACCACCCAAGCCGTCACCGGACTCTCCAACTCGCCTGGCCAAGGCATCGCTGGCACCGTTGAGGGCACCCGCTGGAGTGTGGGCTCCTGTGAATTCGTCGGTGGGCACGACCTCCCCGGCGCCCCCGTCGCCGCCGGCGCTATCGTCAGCGAGGTCTGGGCCTCCGACGGCTCCGTGCAGGTCCGGGCGACGCTCGTCGACGCCATCCGCCCAGCCAGTGCCCCTACCCTCGCCGCCCTCCATCAACAAGGTATCCGTACGGTCATGTTGACGGGTGATCGCGAAGAAGCGGCCGTCGTCGCCGCCCAACAGGTCGGCATCCAAAGTTACCGGGCGGGCCTCACGCCTGATGCCAAGATGCAGGCGATCCGTAAGCTATCGACCGAAGGCCATGTGGTCGCGATGGTCGGGGATGGCGTTAATGACGCCCCGAGTCTCGCTGCGGCCGACGTGGCCATCGGCATGGGTGGACGCGGGAGCGACGCCGCCCTCGAGTCTAGCGACGTCGTCCTGACCGATGACCGTATCGAACGCCTGCTGACGGCCATCGACCTGAGCCAAGCCGCCCGGACGGCTATCCGCGTGAATATCGTGATCTCCGTGGGAGCCGCCTTTACAATGGCCGCCATCGTCATCTTCAAGGGCGCCCCGCTCACCCTCGGCGTCGCCGTCCATGAAGGCAGCACGGTTCTCGTGTGCCTCAATGGACTGCGGTTACTCGCCCACCGGGCCCGCCGGGGCGTCTGACGCCCCGACAGCCGATGGCTTAGCGGAAGTCGTTCCCAGCCTCGTCCATCAGCTTGAACGTCTCCACGTGGAACGCGGCGTCGTGCTTGAAGAGAAGGCGGACATTGCAGGATTTCTCGAGGTCGATGAAGAACTCTTTATCCTCAAGCTTGATGCGGTCGAGGTTGATGGGGTGCAGGACAATGCGGATGACAATCTCGCCGGCGGCCTTGCGCTCAGTGCGGAGACGACGGATGAGGCCCAAGAGTTTACGCTGAACCTCGACCGAGACCGTGCGCGGGTTCTTAACGATACCGCGGCCTTGGCAATGCGGGCAGGCGGTGTACATCGAGGTCGTGTTCGACTCGGTGTGACGCTGGCGGGTCATTTGCAGCACGCCGAGCTGTGAAATCGGCAAGATCTGGTGCTTCGCGCGATCATTCTCCATCGCCTCGCGCAAGGTATCGAAGACCTTCTTGCGGTCCTTGGCGTTCTTCATGTCGATCGTGTCGATCATGATGAGGCCGCCGAGGTTGCGGAGCTGGATTTGGCGGGCGGCCTCCGTCACGGCCTCCAAGTTAGCCTGCGTGATAAAGCTGCCGTCCTTCCCTTCCTTGCCCCGGTGGGAGCCGGTGTTGACGTCGATGGCCGTGAGGGCCTCGGTCTCGTCGATGACGATTTCGCCACCGCTCGGGAGCGGGACGCGCCGCTGGAAAAGCTGCTCAATCTGACGCTCGATATTGTAGCGCTCAAAAACCGGGATGGGGTCGCTGTAGAGTTCGACGCGCGAACGGGAACGTGGGGAAATCTCCCCCACGAGGTCCTGGACCAGTTTGAAGTCGCCCGGGTTGTCGACGAGGATGCGGTCGACTTCTTCCGTGAGGAAGTCGCGGACGGTGCGCTCGATGAGGCCCGGCTCTTGATACAGGAGCACCGGCTTGCGGTCGGGAGCGTTAATCTTCTCGACGATGGCCTGCCAGCGCTTGAGCAGCATGTGCAGGTCACGCACGAACCAGCGGGCCTGCTTGCCTTCACCGGCGGTGCGGATGATGACGCCCATGCCTTCCGGAATGGTCAACGAACGGAGGATGTCCTTCAGGCGGTCGCGCTCGGCATTGTCTTCGATTTTACGGGAAACGCCGCAAGCGCCACTGAACGGCATCAGGACGACGTAGCGACCCGGCAAGGCGATGTTGGTCGTCGAGCGAGGGCCCTTGGTGCCGATCTGATCCTTAACGACCTGGATAACGATGTCGGAGCCAGCGGGGAAGAGTTGGGGGATGTCCTTGGCCTGGTAGCGGGCCTTACGCTGCTTCTGCTCGGCGGATTCGTTATCACGGATGAATTCAACCTGCGAATCGTTCGCCGCCGGGAGCATGTCCCAGTAGTGGAGGAACGCGTTCTTCGGCTGACCGATATCCACGAAGGCGGCCTTCAGGCCGGACTCCAGATTCTGCACGCGGCCCTTAAAGATCGCGCCGACCATACGGTTCTCGCCCTTGTGCTCGATCTCGAACTTGTCGAGGACGCCATTCGTCAGCAGCGCGACGCGCTTCTCTAAAGTCTCGGCGTTGATGACGAGCTCGCGGTACGTGTTGCGGTCCTTGGAGAAGTGCTTGACGATCCGCTGCAGCAACGGGAGCTCCTTGCGCCGGCGGGCGGCCTCTTCGGCGAGCTTCTGCTGATCCACCCCAGTCGTCGGCGGCGTGCCTTCTTCGGGGGAATCTTCTAGGTGATCTTCGGGTTCAGTATTTTCGGACATCTCGGAATTAGGCCGTAAGGCCGGTTGCCGGAGAGCCTTCATGTTCGCCGCCACCAGCCGAATGCCGGTGGACGCTCTGGACTAAGCCAAGGAGCAGGAAGCAGCTGAGCACGAAAGACCCCCCGTAGCTGAGGAAAGGTAGTGGAACGCCCGTCACGGGCATCAAATCGATATTCATCCCTAGGTTGATCACGACGTGCGTGCCCATGATGGTGGCGGCGCCGAGAGCCAACAGAGAACCAAAACGGTCGGCGGCGCGAACCGCGGTGCGGACCACGCGCCAAAAAAGCAAAGCGAACGCGGCGATCACCATGAAGCCGCCCGCGAAACCAATCTCTTCGGCCATGCCTGAAAAGATGAAATCATTATGTGCCGCCGCTTCCGGCAGGTAGCCGAAACGGGCCTGCGTACCCTTGCCGACGCCCTGCCCGGTCAAGCCACCACGCCCCACCGCAATGACGGCCTGCTTGACGTTCCACGTGGCACCGAGGCCCTTGGGATCGACGACCGAGGGGGCGACAAAAGACATCAAGCGCTCGCGCTGATAATCCTTAAGGAGGAAAAACCACGCCGTGGCTTCGTGCTTACCGCGGACGGCTTTAGCGGGATCGCGGTCCTCGGGATTTGCCTTCGAATATTCCGACACTTTACCGGCGTATTCGACGAGGTCGACCGCGACAACCGCCACCAACAGGAGAGACGCTAACCCCGCCACCATGAAGAACCTGGAACTCAGGCCGGCAACGAATAGGAGGGCAAATGACAGCGGCAGGTAGATGAGAGCCGACCCTAGGTCAGGTTGCACAAAAATCAAGCCAAAGGGCAGTAGCGCGGCCCCGGCAACCTTAAGGACAGTAAGCCAGGTCGCCCGAAAAGAGCCGATGGGATCCCGCGCCAATAAGGCCGCCATGAAAACCAAGGCTGAAACCTTGGCGAACTCGGATGGCTGGATAGAAAAAGGCCCAAAATCCATCCAGCGCCTGGCCCCATTGATACTCCGAATAAAACTGCCGAGGTCTTCCTTGAGCAACGCGCACGCCGCCACCGGCACGAGCAGTAAAATCCCCAAGATATAGATTCGGCGGGCATGGACCCGGAGTTGCCGATAATCGAGGGAAGAAACGACCCAGTAGGCAATCCACCCGATAATCAGAAAAATGGCTTGGGACCGAGCATAGGAAGTCTGCCGATAGCTCCCGGCGGAGTCGATCGCGACAAGCCCCAAAGTGCTTAAAAGGGCAATCAAGAGGACCTGTGTCCAGTCGGTCCGCCATGAGAAATTGGCAAATTTATCCCACCAGAGGGAGGCCGTGGAGCCTTCTTCATGGTTACGGAGTGACATACCATCCAAACAACCGCCAAAAACCCAAGGTGCAAGGCGAACCTCCCGAAAGGGCTTGCGGACAAGGGGCTGGACGCAAGGGTTACGGGTCGTGGGCTTCCCGCCCGCACCGCAACCATGGCCGAGGCCGCCGACCAAAGTATCCTTGCCGCAGTGGCTTTCTCGTCAGGCGCTATTGTCGCCTACGCGGTCGCCAAATGGCGCGAATCGACCCTCGGTGCCCTCCGGGAGGCTCGCTTGAAGAATGAAATTGAACTGGCCCGCCGCGAAGCGACGGTCGAAGCCGCCGAACTGCACGCACAAGCCCAAGACGAGCAACGCGAGGCTCGCCGAATCCTCGCGGAGGCGAAAGCCGAAGCCCAAGCGGCCGAAGCCCTCAAGGTCGACAGCCTCCGCCAGCGCGACTTCCTCTCCCGGGAAGCGCTCCGACTTTCCGGGCTGACGCCGGAAGATGCTAAGCGCCAAGCCATGGCCGACCTGCAGAAGCAATACGAGACCGAGGCCCGCCGCCTGCGCCACGAGATGCTCGACCGACCTGAACAAGACGTCGCCGACGAAGCCCGCCGCATCCTGCTTGCGGCCATGCAGCGCTTGACGACGCAGACGACGCAAGATGCGACGGCCGTGTCCGTTGGTATCCCTTCCGAGGACATGAAGGGGCGCCTGATCGGCCGCGAGGGTCGGAATATTCGCACCTTCGAACAAGCGACGGGCGCAACGCTGATGATCGACGAAACCCCTGGTATGGTGTTGGTTTCGTGCTTCGACCCCGTCCGCCGTGAGATCGCACGCATCGCCCTCGACCGCATCATCAAGAACGGGAATGTCGCCCCGAGCCTCATCGAAGATCTAGTCCGCAAAGCCGCCGACGAAGTCGTCCGCCATGCCCAACGCCTCGGCCGTGACGCCGTCCGCGACCTCGGCCTGCCCCCGATGGATGGACGCATCGAGGAACTGCTCGGGCGCCTCCATTTTCGACTGTCCTCCAACCAGAACACGCTCGCGCATTCCATCGAGGTCGCCCAACTCTGCGCCGTGTTAGCTGGCGAACTGGGGCTCGACCCCATTCCCGCCAAGCGCGCGGGACTCCTGCATGATTTAGGCAAAGCCATGGAAGCGGAGGACGGCGGTAGCCATGCCCTCATCGGTGCCGCCCTACTCCGTCGCTTGGGCGAAGAGCCACGTGTGGTCAATGCGGTCGCCGCCCACCACCGCGAGGTCGAAGCCGAAAGCCTCTACGCGCCGTTGGTGATGATCGCCGATGCGGCCTCGGGTTCACGCCCCGGCGCCCGCTCATCGACGCTGGAGAGTTACGTCCAACGGGTAAAGAACTTGGAGGCCCTGGCCCTCGGCTTTGAAGGCATCCGGGAGGCCTATGCCTTCCAATCCGGCCGGGAACTCCGGGTCATTGTCGACCCCGGTCAGGTCGATGACTTTGGAGCGACCGAACTGCTCCGCCGCCTCCGTAGCGCCATCGAGGAAAAGCTCTCCTACCAAGGGACGGTCAAAATCATCCTCATTCGGGAACAGCGGTTCACGGACGAAGCCCGCTAAAGCAGTAATTTCCTGCCCCAGATGAGTTTAGGGTCAAATAAGTGAACATAGTTTCACTATTTTAGGCCACCGGGGGACTTTCTTATTGTTAACTAGAAAGAGATGTTTTATTCACAACGTTTCCGAGACACCCGTCTCGGCTACTAACCGGACCTCCCCGCCTTCCTTCGAAGCGACGGGTATTTACCGGAGACCCGGCCTTTCTGCCACAACGGCGGAAACGGCCTTCACCAGGCGACCGAACATCCGGTCGCCACACCAAGAGAAACCATGAGCCAAGAAAACCCCGGGCGGGACGACACGTCCACCCACACCCCCGCCCCTACGGCGGAACAGAACACGACCCCCGCCGCCCCGGCGCCTCGTATCACCGAATCCAAGCTGGAATCCGCTCACGCGGAGCTTCCTCCCCTTTCCGTGATTGGCGCCTCCAGCGAACCCGCCGCTAAACCTGGCACCATCGTCGCGCCGAAGCAATTCGGTCGTCGTGGCGTCCCGCAGAACGTCGCCCCTAGCGGCAAGGCCGAGAACGCTCGCCCGTCCATCGGCGTGATCGCGAATCCTGCTGAAGTCACCGAGAACCTCTCGGGCGAACTCTCTAAGCAGCCGGCTCAGAACCAGCCGCCGCGCGAACGTCGCGAACCTCGGGCCGAAGGCGACCGCCCTCGCCGCGAAGAGCGTCCCCGTCGTGAAGACCGTCCAGAAGGCGCCGCTGCCGAAGAAGGCCGCCAGCCTGGTATCCCTAGCGACCGTCAACGCCGCGAACCCCGTGAACCGCGCCCCGAAGGTGCCCCTGGCCCGCGCCGCGAACCGCGTGAACCACGTGCCGAAGGTGACCGCCCCCGTGCTGAAGGTGATCGTCCTCGTGCGGAAGGTGACCGCCCTCGTCGCGAAGATCGTCCGCGTCGCGAAGATCGCCCGCGTATCCAAATTGAACCCGTCGTCATCCCCGTGCAGGCACCGATTGGTTTCTGGGCTTCGCTGAAGCGCAAGCTCGCGACCTTGTTCGGCATCCCGACCAAGGCCGTCTTTGTACCAACCGCCGGTAGCGAACAAGCCCGTGGCGAACACCGTGGTAATCGTGGTGGCTTCCGTGGCGAACAGCGCGGTGACCGTGGTGGCGACCGCGGCGGTGATCGCGGTGGTGATCGTGGTGGCCGTGGTCGTGGCGACCGTGGTGGCCGTGGTGGCGATCGCGGCGGCCGTGGCCGTGGCGGCGATTTCCGCGGAGGTCAAGGCGACCGCCGAGGACCTCGCGAAGGCTAAACGAAACGGGGG
>Ga0209500_10000376_pt1 | contig 38823 bp, 65 predicted proteins | sample S_140212_EF_Meta_FD_187323 | JGI IMG/M metagenome (GOLD analysis project Ga0209500, IMG submission 187323) | Freshwater microbial communities from Lake Simoncouche, Canada to study carbon cycling - S_140212_EF_MetaG (SPAdes) (version 2) | ecosystem: Environmental > Aquatic > Freshwater > Lake ... | reverse complement strand
GCATTCTTTGACATCACAGAAGAATCATTTCCGGGTAAATGGAAAGTAATCGTTTACTATCCAAAAGATTTTACATTCGTATGCCCAACAGAGATTGTAGCTTATGACAAGTTGGCCGCAGACTTTGCTGACCGTGATGCTATCTTGCTAACAGGAAGCACAGACAATGAGTTTTGTAAAGTTAGTTGGCAAAATGCCCATGCTGATTTGAAGAAGATTACACACAATCAATTTGCTGACACACAGCGTGGCGAGTTGAGTTTGATCGAACAGTTGGGCGTGTTCTATGCTCCAGCAGGTGCCGCACTTCGTGCAACATTCATCGTTGACCCAGAGAATGTTATCCAGCATGTTACTGTCAACAACTTGAACGTAGGTCGTAGTCCAGAAGAAACACTTCGTGTATTGGATGCACTACAGACTGGCGAGCTATGTGCATGTAATCGCACAGTAGGTGGAGAGACATTGTAATGGCATTTAATGACGCCGTCAAAGAAGCCTTGCCAGACTACGCAAAGGACACCAAGTTAAACCTTGATGCTGTGCTTTTGCGTAGCACATTGGATGCGGATGTGGCCATGGGTTGTGCTGTGGCCGCCTTGGCCGCAACTGGCAACGGTAAACTAGTAAGTTTGATTTTGGCAGACGCACCTGTTCACGCAGATGCCGCAATGACAGCCGCAAGTATCATGGCACAAAACAATGTATGGTATCCATACATTGAAATGGCAGATGATCCTGCTCTAAAAGGTTTACCGGCACAGTTACGCATGAATGCTATTGCAAGTCATGGTGGAACTACTAAGTCAAATTTTGAAGCATTCAGCTTGGCGGCTAGTATTGTTGGCAAGTGTCACTTCTGTGTCAAAGCACATTACGAAACACTAAAGCAAGAAGGCTACACAGTGGAACAACTTCGTGACATTGGACGTATTGCCAGTGTTATGAATAGTGTTGCCAAGGTATTAAACAGTTAATAAATTTTTAACTTAATAAAAAGCCCCTTTCGGGGCTTTTTTTATTTCTTGTTCCAGTAGCGTTTGACTAGACCTAATCTAGCCCGGGCATACTGTACTGCCATAATTGTGAATCCACCAGTCCAAGGTAAACTTGCTACAACCCAACCGGGTAAACCACTTAACCAGCCGGCCAACAAAGGTTCTTTGAACAGCATTTGGATAGCCACAACAAACAACACAAAGCTACCTGCAAACACCACATCAGGCCAGCGAGCTAGCACCCGGCTGACAACGCTAGACCCAAATAGTATGATAGGCACGCTGATCAACAAGCCAAATACAACCAGTCCAAAGTCACCGTTAGCGGCGGCCGCAATACCTAGTGCATTGTCAATGCCCATGACAGCGTCGGCCACAATGATTGTTGATACGGCACCGCCTAGTGTGGTCTTGCTGGCCACTGATTCGTCGGTGTGCTGATCAAACACCAACTTCCAGCCTATCCAAAGCAATGCCAAGCCACCTATCAAGCGTAGCCCGGGTATCATTAACAAGTAAGTTAAAAGTGCAACCGACACAAAGCGTATGGCCACAGCACCAAAGGTACCCCAGAAGATTGCTTTCTTACGCAACTCCGGTGGCAACTTGTTGGCGGCCATGCCAATGACTAGTGCGTTGTCACCGGCTAACACAATGTCTATCAAGATGATAGCTAAAACTGCCCATAGGGCTTGTAGTGCGAATACTTCCATTTTACTACTCCTTTAAAAGAGTATATCATGGAACTGTCGTCAGAACCTGTGAATTCATGCAGAGAGATAATGAGGATTACGTGATCCATAATATACTATGATATTATGGTCTTGTCCGGAACCCATTTCCTTATGCACCGAGCCGTAAAGCCGTAATGACGATGCATAAAACTCTTAAGATAAGAGTGGACTACTCCCCATGCAAATATTTACCAAACACTTAAAAACATGTTTAGTTTACCGCAATAAATACCCGGTGAAACCTGTTTTAATCTTACAACATCAAGTTCCAGAAAACGCAGCATATTTGACCACATGGTTAGAACGCAACCACGTTCAGTATCAAGTTGCCAATGCTGGTGCCGGTGATGAATTCCCTACCAGCATAGAACCCTACTCGGCCTTGGCACTAATGGGTGGTGGCATGAGTGCCAACGATCCGCTACCTAGTAGTCGTGCCGCAGAAATATTAATTCTACAGGCCATGTATAGAGACATCCCTGTCATAGGACATTGTCTAGGTGGGCAACTAATGTCTAGAGCCTTAGGTGGTGTTATCACTGCAAGTCCACAACCTGAAATAGGTTGGCAATCTATTGCCTACGAAGATACAGCGTTAACTAAACAGTGGTTTGGTGACACGCCAACAGATACGGTTATACAATGGCATTACGAATCATTCAGTATTCCAACTGGAGCCGTTAGACTGGCTACATCACCAGCATGTCCTAATCAAGCCTGGGCTATTGGTCCACATTTAGCCATGCAGTTCCATATAGAAATCAACGAAAACAAGATTGATTCGTGGGTTTATGAAGATGATTCCAAATGGGCCGATGCTAGAAGTCGTTATGACTCAGTTCAAGATAAGATTAGTATGCTCAATGGTATTCCTTTTCATTTAGAACAACATCAAGCTACAGCCGATAAGATTTATACCAATTGGTTGCGAACAACAGAGTGGGTTGACTGTTTAACTAAACTGTAATATTTAGATTGTAAATAACTCAACCGGACACAAAGATAGAGTGTCACTGGAGCTCGTAACCAGTATCTTCTTGTAACAAATATGTAATACTTTTTTCTATGGCATCGCAGTAAATAAACGTATGCCAGAGAAAACTTACCGTTCAATTTTTATCTCGGATGTTCACTTAGGTACTCGCGACTGTAAAGCCGAAGCCTTAAACAATTTTCTCAAGCACAATACCTGCGAAATACTCTACCTAGTTGGAGACATCATTGACGCATGGAAAATACAACAGAACAAGTGGCGTTGGAAGCAAAGCCACACCAATGTTGTGCGTAGAATCTTAGGGCATGCCAAACGCGGCACTAGAGTCATCTATGTGGCCGGCAATCACGATGAATTCCTCCGCCCGCTTATTCCTTATGGCATGGGCTTTGGCGCAGTAGAAATAGTAAATCAAACAGAACACATTGGTCGAGATGGACGACACTATCTAGTCACACATGGCGATTTATTTGATGGTATCACCCGCTTGGCGCCTTGGCTGAGTTTCCTAGGAGACAAATTGTATGACTTCGTTCTCGACCTTAACAGCAGGTTTAATTGGATACGTCACAGGATGGGTTTTGGTTATTGGAGTTTGTCTAAGTATCTCAAGCATAAAGTCAAAAAAGCCGCTGACTTTATGTTTCAGTTTGAGCTTAATCTTGCTCGCTATTGTCACAAGCGCGGCTATGATGGAGTGATATGCGGACACATACACCATGCAGAAATAAAAACAATAGACGGTGTGATCTATATGAACGATGGTGATTGGGTTGAATCTTGTACAGCACTTGTAGAACATCATGACGGTCAATGGGAAATTGTTACCTGGACAAAATCAAATGACAAAGACGATACTGATAGTAACCGATAACTTACCGGAGCAGATCAATGGTGTGGTTACGACCTATAAAAATATTGAGGCTTGTGCGATTCTGGACAACTATCGTGTTGTATATCTTGATCCCGGGCGGTTCAGCTATGTTGATTGCCCTGGCTACAACGAAGTCAAGATTACCCTTGCCAGGCAAAGCACGGTGGGCAAGATACTTGAGGAGATCTGTCCGGATCATATCCATATCGCCACAGAAGGTCCTCTTGGTCTGTGTACTAGACAATATCTTGACCAACACGGTTATAGGTACAATACTGCTTATCATACTAAGTTTCCAGAAGGAATTAGAAAATTGTTTGGTATCCCTGAAGCCCTTACTTGGCCTCTAGTACGCTGGTTTCACAAACATTCGGGTAAAGTATTAACCACCACAGACACTATGGTTGCTGAATTAAAAGCACATGGATTTGATGGCGAGATTGTTAGTTGGACTCGAGGTGTTGACCGCGACATATTCCATCCTGGTCACAGAGTAGAAACAACAAGCCGATATATCTTATGCGTGAGTCGCGTCAGTAAAGAAAAAAATTTAGAAAAGTTTTTTGAGCTAGACTACCCTGGCTATCTAAAAATCATGGTAGGCGATGGCCCAATGCTAGAAACCTACCGAAAACAATATCCCGATGTGCATTTTACAGGGTATAAAACTGGTGTAGATCTAGCACATTACTATGCCAATGCTGAGGTATTTGTATTTCCTAGCGAGTGGGAAACATTTGGCATTGTTATGATAGAAGCAATGGCCTGCGGAACTCCTGTGGCTGCTTATCCGGTTCAAGGACCGCTGGATGTTGTGGACGAAGGTGTTACAGGTTGCTTAAACATCGACCTAAAACAAGCAGTCACAGATTGTTTGTTTTTAAATAGATCGCAAGTTTGGAAAGGCAGTGCTCGCTGGTCGTGGGACCGAGCTTGGGCTATATTTCGAGATAATCTAGTAGACTGTTCTACGATTCAATCAACAAACAACTCGTCTACAAATTCTAACAATAGCTGATGATGCCTGCGCTCGTGCCAGTGCGGTCGCATCCACGAGTAACCGTCATACCAAAACTGCTCGCTTTCGGGGTGACATCCTATTAGGCCAATACGATTTTGTCGAATAGCCATTGGGTCGCCGTTGGCATAGGTAGCTACAGTTTCAAACTTGGTCGGATCTCCTACTAAAGCACAACCGTCATACCAGAACATGGTCATGGGTTGACCTTGCCAATTGATACTGATATTCTTAGCGTGTGGTCTGCGAGTATCTGTTCCTGGGCGGCGAATGTATTGCACAGCATCTACACCATCTAAAATATCAAAGTAGTTGGATCCTGCCCAGTAAGCACCCATACAAATTCCCAAATATCTTCCGCCTCGTTGAACAAATCGTTCTATGCGTTTTTGATTGGGTTTTAATATGGTTTCAAAACTGTCGCTGTCGCCCATACCGCCTGGAAAAGCCACCATGTCCACATCGTCAAAGAATACGTCTTCTACCCGATCCCGGCTGAATAGCTTAAACCGATAATGATCGCCTAGGGCTTGCATTATTCCGTTGCCCGATTGTACAGAGCATTTTGGGTCGCGGATGAATAACGCTATTGTGGGTTTCATGTCCTAATATTTATAGCCCAGTCTGTAGTCTAAAAACAACACTTTTTAACCCCTTTAAATAGGGGTTTTTTACGGGTTTACCAAAAGGTTGACCCAAAATGGCCCATTTGCTATAATGTATGTATAGTGAAAATAAAGGAGCAAAAGATGGCTACAGTAAATTATAAAGTTGGTGACGATATTAGTTACGCAATCGGCGGTGATCGTTATTACGATGGTAAAATTGCTCGTATTACCAAGCGGTTTATCTTTTCAGATCGTGGTATGAAATACACTCAGAAAATAGCACCAAATGGCGACGCTTATTACACTCAGACCCGTTGCAAATACTGTTACCTAATTCCCGGTGTCCAGGAATACATGGATCCACACTTCTAAAAACGGTTGACCAAAAAAGGCATTTAGGGTATAATAGTTACATACAGTCAAAAACGGAGCAAAAATGGACTTATTTCAAATCGTTACAGCAATCAACAACACAGGTTTTACCAACAAACAATTGGACGAAATTGCAACGGCTGTCAAGTTTGCTAGAGCCAGTCTAGGTCATCATGTGGCCAAAACTCTCAAACCAGGCGATCGAGTGCGTTTCACAGGTCGTGGGGGTGTGGTGCAGACCGGCTTGGTCAACAGCATCAAGATCAAGAACGCCATTGTTGTGACCTCAGAAGCCCGATATCGTGTGCCGATGAATCTACTGGAGGCAGTATAATATGACCCGTAAACATTTCGTCGCAATGGCACGAGAAATTGCCCAGATGACAGACCGTAAATCGGCTCGTATTGCGGCCGAGGCATTTGCCCAGGTAGCTCGTACAACAAATTCTCGTTTTGATACTCAACGCTTCTTAACCGCTTGTGGAGTTTAATATGGACTATAGTCAAGAACAAGTTAATAACATCGTAGCCGAAGCCAAACAAGCCGCTGAACAAGCCGCTCGCAAGTTCTTCCAAGAAAAGCTAGGTGGTGTAGATCAGTACTCGTGTGGTTTTGCTTGGGTAGACATCTGTGGTGTTCGTTCAAACAGCAAGGTTGGTAAGGCCCTGACATTTGGTGGCTTCCGCAAGAGTTATACCAAGAGCCTCCAACTTTGGAATCCAGCAGGTCTAGGTGTACAAAACATTGACACCCTTGAGGCCGGTGCCGAAGCTGCCGCAAAGGTCTTTGAAAGATATGGCTTCAAGGCCTACGCTGGTAGCCGTTTAGACTAATATGAAAGTGAATCCGATGAGCCTTTGGTCTAGCACTCCAGGATTGCATTCGATTGCACCTGTGGAGCAAGCAACCAAAAACACCATAAGTCACACCACTCATATGGCCTATGTATATCCAGTGGCATCACCAGCGGTGATAGTACACATCAGCCGTGAAGCCCGTGACGCACTGGCAAGGAGTCAAGCATGAACATAGATCAAGCCCTGGCAGAAATCATTGCTTACAGTGTAGCCCATGGCACAGATAGCCTGGGCGGTATTGAGCAGATGGTCAAGAACTACAAAACCTTGCCCGTTGAACAACGATCGGCAGTCGACGTGTTTATGGCAGCCACAAAGGAACCAGCATGAAAAAGACTCGCGATACAATGCCGGCAGTAGATGCAGACCTAGTATGGTCCGCGGCTTGCACAGCGTATCGTATCAACGGTGGTTACCTTAAGGCACCAGAGGTCATTGGCGATCAAGTCGTTCGCCCAACCAACCGTGAGCTGGTTCGTAGATGTTTAGAAAATCTTTCATTGATTACTGATATTGACCGTGAACAGGCTGTGGCGTGTCGTCGACAATTGGCTAGTGCAGTGACCTTGCAGGCCCTTAAGGCTGAACTTAGCGAGTGGGCACGGATCACCGCCCGAGTGTGTGAGTTAGATACAATTACCAGCAATTATGATCTTTCAATCATTACCGCGATGCCCCAGAGCTATGCCAAGACGTTGAAAAGAGAGAGTGTTGATGCTAGACTGGCTCGTTGCGACGAAGCTCATGTGGGACAATTAAAAGACAAGGTCGAATTGGTTGTAGAAATCTTGCGTAACAACTACAGTGCCAAATATAATACTTGGTTTGTCAGTGGCATTACCGAAAACAATCAGGCAGTATTTTTTGCGTATCGTGAGCAACTAGATTCTGATCAAACTTTAAAAATTCGTGGAACGGTCAAAAGACTCGGTGACCGTGCCACTCAACTTAATCGAGTCAAAGTCATGGAGGAAGTATCATGAAAGGTTTTATTGTAGGCACAGTGTTTGGTATTTTAATCTGCACTGTTGGTCTATCCGGAATTGCTAGGATTTTGGACAACAGTGTGGCCAAGGTACAAGAAGTAACCAAGGAGGCCGCCAAATGAAAATTCTAGCCATCCTAACTCTGGTCGCGGCCCTGACTGCATGTAATACTGTAGCCGGTTTTGGTACAGACCTTACCAAATCAGCCGAATGGACCAAGGAACAGATGAAACCAAAAACGGATCTTAACCAAAACAAATAGTTTTGGATAACCAGATATAGCTATTATGGTTGACATTGATATCGATTTCAAGTATAATGGTTATAGTAGCAAGTAGTATTTTAAATCAACTTAGTAAGGCAACTTAGAAAGGCAACACCATGTCAGTAGAAAAATTATTTACAGTAGCAGGTACAGCAACCAACGCAGACGGTACAGTTAAAGCTCGTTTTGCAAACGATTTGGTAGCTCGTATCAAGATCCTAAACAAAGCCGGTTGTACCAGCATCAACTTGATGGAATTGCCAAGTGCAATGACCAAACTGCAAGCTCTCCAGTATTTGACAGAGCAAGGCGTTGCAGGTGATGCAGGTTATGCTGTAGCCAACAAATTGGCTGAGAAGACCAAGATCGCCAAGAAAGGTGAAGTCAAGGTTGCTGGTGCGTCTATCAAGACCACTGCAAAAACTTCCGCTAAAGTAACAGCCTAATAGGCACAGGGGCAGGTGCAAACCATAAGTCCCCTAATTTGCGTTATGAACAAGATACTTGCGGTATCTTTTCTCTTTTTATTATCCGGTTGCGTGGCCGCTCCTGTGGTACTGACCGGACTTGGCGTAGGTAGCGTAGCAGTGAGCGAAACCACCGGCAAGAGCATCACAGATCATACCGTCAGTGCAGTCAACGGCGGCAAGGATTGCAGAGTCGGCAGGATGTTCAAAGACCAAGCAGTTTGTCAAGACGAATACGCAGTCCGACTCAAAATAACCACCACGGGCATTACACCGTCCTCAGTAGAAGAAATAGAATCCAAATACAAGTGATATAAGTATTTGCATGCTGGATGATGCCGAATTAGATCAGGCTGTACGCTTGGCCATACTTAATCTTATGGTAGTCCTGTACGACTGTGGCATTACCGAAATACACATAGGCGGCGTCATGCGTATTCTCGGAGTGTCTAACGACAAGGCACAAAAACACGACAACGAGCGATTGGTATTAGATCAAGAATTTGTTAAATATGTAGAACAAATTAACGAGCCCAGGCCAGTTAATCAAAGTCTACACTAAATGTCATTATCAACGTATCGTTCTTCTGAACCACTCTTTACAGTCATACATCGTGATCCCGTTGCCAATGATCGACTGACCCGATGGTCAAAAACCAGTCGATCAATCCAAGCCCGAGTAGAAGATAACCGTATGCACATTTACGATCATAATACTTTTAGCCTGTTCATGATGACTTGGACACACGGTTGGGATCATGTGGTCATATGGGATCCTTGGGCCAAACGGCATATCACAATTTGACATCTGTAATTTTTGCTGTATAATTACAGTATGGAACCCAAAATAGACCTAACTAGTACCACAATCGGTGGCGACGATGACCATATGGGCGGATATGAGTTTACGGCCTCTTCAAATGATACTATTACTTTAAGCTCGTTAAATTACGGACACAACTATCCCACCATATCCGGTGGCGTATATACCACTGCTGGTACCCTTGGCCCTTTCACAATTAGTAGCAATGGAACCAATACTCAGCCCTGGTATAACCAAACAACAAGTACAAAGATCAAGTTAGATGGTGCAGATGCCGACATTGAAATTAATGGAATCAGTTTGCTCAAAACCATGCAGGAAATACAGATCAAACTCAATATACTGCAACCAAACACTGCCCTAGAAGCCGAATGGGAGGAACTTTATGCTTTAGGCAAAAAGTATAGAGAGCTTGAGCAACAGATCGAAGAAAAACAGGCCACATGGGACCGTTTGAAAGCCATGCCCCCTCCGGCAATTGACTAATGAGTACCTGGCAAGAATTTTACGAACAAATACGTGATACTAGTTGGCCCGACTGCCACGCAGAATCTGATTTTGATCAGTTACCTGCACACATAAAATCCGAATGCATTGATAATTTTGGGTATGTGCCGGGTAGTTTTCGCAAAACTTCAAAGTTAAAAAATAAAGTTTTCCCTATCAATACATCTACAGCCTGTCAGCTCAAGTGGAACTGGAGCACTATATTTTTAACCACAGAAGAAACAGCCAGTTGTCATAGGACCGATCATCATAAATTTGATACTGACAAATTTGATTTTCATAATACTCCTAGCAAACTCGACGATCGAGAAAGGATGTTGCAAGGGCAATGGCCCCAACAAGGGTGTAACTATTGTCAGGATATCGAGCAAGCAGGTGGCCAAAGTGACAGGATTACCAATTTGGATTTTCCTGGTATCCATGCACCGCCCGAACTAGATCACGACCCGCAGGCTGTACAGGTGACTCCTAGAATTTTGGAAGTGTATTTTGACAATACCTGTAATCTCAAATGCCTGTACTGTGGGCCACATTTTAGCAGTTTATGGGACGCTGAAAATGTACGTTTTGGACTCAAACCATTTGCCAAGAGCTCCAATATTGAACAGAACAAGCAAAAGATTTTTGACTGGTTGCGTCAGCACGGGCACAATCTCACAGTGTTTAACGTCCTAGGTGGCGAGCCACTGTATCAACGTGAATTAGAACAATGCTTGGATATATTTGATCAGCATCCAGCACCCGAACTCAAATTACAAATTTTTACCAATCTTAACTGTCGATTATCACATCTACAAAAAATAGTACAACGAGTCCAACAGTTGATTGACCAAGACAAACTGAGAGAATTTGAAATCACTGCCAGTCTGGACTGTTGGGGAGCACCACAAGAATACGTTCGATACCCATTGGATTTAGAAAATTGGGAAAAGAATTTTGAATACTTGCTAGGGCAAGATTGGATAAATCTAATTGTGAGTTCAACAGTGACTCCGCTGACTGTAAAAACCCTGCCCAATCTACTAGAAAAAATACAGATCTGGAATCAGACTCGACGAGTCTGGCACTATCAAAATAGTGTAAATAGTCCCAGCTATATGTTTATAGATATTTTTGGTGATATATTTGTTGAAGATTTTAAAAAAGCACTATCGTTCAAACCAGACAGTACCCTAGAAGAACGGGCCAGTAGACAATACCTTGAAGGCATAGCAACCCAATCTGCTAGCCGTGTTCCTAATATACCAGAAATAACTAGGTTATTTAATTTCTTAAATCAAATGGACCAACGCAGAAATACCAATTGGAAACAAACATTTCCTTGGTTAGTGGATGAGTTTGCCAAACACAAATTGACAATAACCGATTAATCTGCTATAATGTATGTATATTATGGTAAAAACCCGTCAAAATTTGGAGTTATTTGGCCCTGATCGCAGTCAGGCACTAAGTATTTTAGAGAGTAGAAAAACAAACCAGGCTAACAGATGTTTAGCGGAGGATTATAATCTTAGATCTACTCCAAAACGGATGGCCAGTGCCGCAAAGCTGGTCCAGTATCAAAGAGGACTTCGGAAATCCTCTTCATTGACAAATGATATGAGCCTAGCTGATACAAAGTCGGGTTTAGAAAATATGGCACTGAGGCCCGAGGTCTTATCTATCTCTACCTTATCCACCTGTCAATGCGTCCATCCTGGGCAACTCCGGTGAACAGCTCACTATAGCTGAAAGGAGACGACATTGAAATTTATCTCAATATCTAACTTAGGCAGTATAGCAGTAAAAGCAGTTTGTTTTACAATGGTCGTGTTTGCTGTAACTACAGTGACCGCAAACAAATTAGACACACTCAAGGCCACCAATGAAGTGGCCCGACAAGGATTTACCAGTGCGGCAGAACGTACCAAACAACTGGAATGCTTGACACGCAATATCTACTGGGAAAGTGCCAGTGAACCGTTTGAAGGCAAAGTAGCGGTGGCACAGGTCACTATCAACCGAGTAGCCTCTGGAAAGTTTGCATCCGACATTTGCGGCGTTGTTTATCAAAAGAATGTGGTATATGATAAAGTAATTTGTCAATTCAGCTGGAACTGTGACGGCTCCAGTCGAATTAAACCAATTTATCCAGCACACTGGAAAGAATCAGAAGAAGTAGCAAAAAAGGTACTACTCGAAGGTTTCCGATTGCCCAGCATGAAGAACGCACTGTATTTCCACGCGGACTACATCAAGCCACAATGGGGTAAACCACAAGTAGGTAAAGTTGGGAGGCACATTTTTTATGCGGACAAAATATGATGATCAAATTAGAAACTTTTTTAAATTTGTTAAGGACTTGGTTAGAACAACACTCGCCCAAAGTAAGTGCTGATACCTTAGGGTGGCTGGCAGTGGTTGTTATTCACTCGGCCACAATACCTACCTTGTTGGCCTTGCTCACAGGGCTCAGCGACACGGTTCCAAACTTGGACATCGTGTTGTTTATGTGGGTCGGATTGAGCCTGCTTTTTGCCCGTGCTGTGGTGCTTAAAGACATGTTGAACATTGTTACCATTGGTGCAGGCTTTATTGCACAGGCTGTAATCATGGCCATGATCTTGTTCAAATAGGTTGACCAAAAACTCGTTATTTGTTATAATAGTAGTATGAATAACAACTGCGAGTTTTAATTATGGCATTTCATTTAGAAGGTCCGTGGTTAACAACAACAGGACGTAAAAAAGGCCCTAGAAAATGGGCAAGTTCTGAAGCCAAGAAGTTAGCCCAAAAACGCGAAAGTGAATGGGATCGTAAGTTAATTGAGTTTGAAAAAATGGCTCCAAAGTTTAGTACTGGACCATACAATGCTCCTAAGAAAACTATAAAAGATTTTATTCCTAAAACTCCCCCGGGTAGAGAAACAGCTCACATCAATAGTGTAGATACTGGATGGGTACCGTGCGTAAAAGTACATGATCAGGAATACACGGGTACAAAAATCAAAGGCATAGGCACTATGCACAAATCAAATGCAGTTCCGGTTTTCTCAGATGAAGAAGCCAAAGATATTAGTTCTATGCGTCGTTAATCATAAGTAAACTACTAAGGAGATTGACACACAATTGAGCAAAGAAGATGTTATAAAAATGGAAGGTGTTATAGCGGAAGTGCTACCTAACACCATGTATAGAGTTCAAATTGAAAACTTTGAAAAACCAGTACTTGCCAATCTCAGCGGGCGTATGCGTCAAAACAATATCAAAGTACTTGCCGGCGATGTAGTAGAGCTAGAATTTAGCCCTTACGATCTTAACCGTGGGCGTATTACACGCAGAAGATAAGTAATAATATGTCTACCATTCGCGAACAGATTGATCTAGTAGAAGCAAGCACAAGACCTGCCAAGCTGGAAACCACACCTTTGCCCTACACTCACAAGGCCTTAGAACCTGTGATGAGCAAAGAAACTATTGAATATCACTATGAGCATTTGGCCAAAGGTTATGCTAAACGCTACAACGCTGGTGAAGGCAATGCAGATTTTAACCGTGCTGGTAGTTTTTTACATAACAAATTCTTTCCGCAACTCAAAGAACCAAAGGGTGCAAACCGTCCCAAAGGAGCTGTACTTGAACTTATTGAAACTAACTTCAAAACATATGAAGACTTTAAAACAGAATTTAAAAAGGTGGCCATGGCTGTGCAGGGATCGGGCTGGGTATATCTTAGCACACAGGGCACGATTAAAACCATCCCAAACCATCAGGTTAGAACAGATATCTGTGTTCTCATCGACTGGTGGGAACACGCCTGGGCATTAGATTATCAATGGGACAAAGAAAAGTACCTAGATAATATCTGGAAGATTATTGATTGGACAGTTTGCAACGAAAGACTATGATTACAATTACAGAAAACGCAGTAGCAAAGATCAAAGACATCATTGCCGAAGAAAACAACCCAGCACTTAAACTACGAGTATTTGTTCAAGGTGGCGGATGCTCGGGTATGCAATACGGTTTTACCCTAGACGAAGTTCAAAACGAAGATGACTGGGACCTAGACTACAACGGAGTTCAAGTCTTAGTTGATAGTATGAGTGGCGGCTATCTTCAAGGTGCAGAAGTAGACTACAAAGAAGACCAATACGGTGCTACTTTTAGTATCAAAAATCCCACAGCAGTAACCACCTGCGGTTGCGGTAGTAGTTTCAGCCCAGAATAAACAAAACACCTGATTTAGCATAGAGCTTGCCCTCTGGTAAATACACTAAGAGGACGACTATCTATGGCTCAATTAACTATCGTTACCACACCGCAAAATTCTGGCGACGGTACCCCATTATCAACTTCATTTAACTACTGCAATAGTAATTTTAGCGAGCTCTATGCCCGTGTGCAGACCAGTCCTCCTGCAACACTAGTGGGTGTTGTCGGTGACTCTGCTGGTATGTATGCTTATGATAGCACATATTTTTACTACTGTTTTGCTGACTACGATGGAAGCAGCGTTATTTGGGGTCAAGTAACACAGGTTGGCAATATAACAATTAACAGCATTAACAATGGTACCAGTAATGTAAAAATTGCCGACGTGAATGGCAATGTTACTACCAGCGTAGGCGGAACACCCAATGTTGTAATAGTTTCTGCTGGTGAAGGACAACGTGTGACCGGCAATATTTCGGCCACCGGAAACATTAGAGGATCATATTTGTTAGGCAATGGTAGCCAACTTACAGGACTGCCGCAATCGTATAGCAATTCCAATGTGGTCTCTTTGTTGTCTGCTTTCGGGTCAAACACAATTTCAACCACAGGAACAGTAACAGCAGGCAATGTAACTGGTAGTAATTTTCTCACTAACAATATCATAAGTGCCACGGGCAATATCACAACAAGTGGTTACTTCTTAGGCAGTTTCATTGGCAACATGGTTGCTACTATTTCAAACATTCCAGGCCCTAGTGGTGCAGTATTATACAACGACGGCACTGGCAATGTGGCTGCTACCGCTGGATTGGTATTTGACAATACCGGACCTAATACCTTAACTGTGCTTGGATCATATAGTGCTACTAGTAATATCATAGCCACTGGTAATATCACCGGTGGCAATTTAAGCGGTACCAATATTGTAGGTACATTGACCACGGCTGCCCAAACCAATATCACCAGCGTAGGCACATTGTCAAGCCTATCAGTAACAGCCAACGTCAATAGTGGCAACATTCGCACAGGTGGACAAGTCAGTGCCACAGGAAACATAAGGACTGCTAATTATCTTTTTGTGGGTCAAGATATTAATGTCACCGGTGATACTACCAGTGGTACCTACTCTGGAACCAGCTCCAGTCTAAGTGGCAATGTCACCGGTGGTAATATTCGCACAGTCGGACAAGTCAGTGCCACTGGCAATATCCTCGGCAATTATATTTTAGGCAACGGTAGACAATTATCTGGCCTGAACACTAATACCATACAAAATGGTAACAGCAATGTGCTAATTGGATCCAGTGCTGGTAATGTATCAATCAACGTCAATGGCGTCAGCCCAGTTGTTATTGTTAACCCTTTGGGAATGGAGTTGTACGGTGACCTGGACACTACATTAAACATTACCGGCGGTAACTTGTTAACAAACGGCATTGTCAGTGCCACTGGTAGTATCACCGGTGACGACATTATTGCCACAGCAAATTTATATTACAATGGCAATGTTCTAGTAACAAGATCATTAACTGTGGGTACACGAAGTTCCCCAGTGACTATACCTCTCACTGCCAATGGCAGTTTTAGTGTAGGAACTAGATCAAGTGGTAATGTAACAGTTACCACCTCTATATAAATATTTAAAATTGGAAAAATAACATGGCAAATTGGTACCCTTTAATTATAAACACCGGTAGTAGTCAAATACAAGAATTACCGAGCGGTCAAAATTTAGATCTGACTGGCAGCAATATATCAAACGTGTATGCTATCACTATCAACAGTGGTGGCGGTACTTCGATTCTCAATGGTGGAGCGAATGCCACTGGCAATATTGGTAGTTCTAGTTCTTATTTTAACACACTATACGCTACAGCAAGCACGGCACTTTACGCTGACTTGGCAGAAAACTATATGACAGACGCCGAATATACACCCGGTACCGTTGTGATTTTTGGCGGAGAAAAAGAAATTACCGTCACTACAGAAGCAGCCGACGAACGGGTTGCTGGAGTTATATCGACGAGTCCAGCCTATTTAATGAACTCGGGTGAACCAGGCCTTCCTGTAGCATTACGTGGTAAAGTGCCAGTACGAGTGATTGGCCCGGTAACCAAAGGTGACAGTTTAGTTACATCTACTACAGCTGGAGCAGCAGTCAGTGTTGGGCGTAGTCGTGAATATGCACAGGCAATATTTGCTAAGTCGTTAGAATCTAATGACACAGATAACGAAAAAGTTATACTAGCCGTAATTATATAACATGTCTACCATACCAAGTTGGGTCACTCCTGCAGGAACATTAGGAACCATACCCGAAGGTGTGTTCTACACTGTTCCATTGGTGGCCACATCCAATAGCGATGTGTACTATCGAGTAATTGCCGGTAGACTGCCACCAGGCATACAAGTCAATGAGACTGGTATACTGTCTGGCAATCCATTGGTCGCGAGCACTGTGCAAGGAGTTCCGTTGGGTGTGGGTATTGATACCACTAGTCAATTTGCAATACGAGCTTATACTGAACGAGTAATCAACGGAGTCACCGTGATTGACAAATTAGCAGATCGCACATTCTCACTTACGGTTACCGGACAAAGTACAGTAACCTGGGTTACGCCAGCTGGTACTATTGGTACCTATTTTGATGGATCTCAGATTAGCGGTTTAACTTTAAATTATACAGATCCAGATGTGTATGCCACTGACATAGTCACTTTGATTGCTGGGGCCCTGCCCACAGGCTTAACTGTGTCTACTAGCGGTGTAATTTCTGGTTATATTACTCCTAATCCGGATGCCACAGTAACCTTGACCACTTACTCGTTTACTCTTCGAGTCAGCAACGGTACTTCAAGTGATGTCAGAACCTTTAGTCTTTCAATCTATGCCCGTGCTTTAATGACGGCTGACAACACTCATGTCACAGCTGATAACACTTACATTACCGCAGACATTACACCAATACAGCCGCCAATTATTACCACTCCTGTCGGAAGTATTGGTTCTACTCGTAGCGACAATTTCTATGCGTTTCAATTTACAGGTTTAGATTTTGCCGGCAACGAATTTGAATTTATTAATATTACTGCATTGCCTCCTGGAATGACGCTTGATCCAATTTCGGGTTGGATGTATGGTTATGTTCCTTATGAGGGCGTATTGTCCAACGACTACTCATTTGATCTCATAGTACGTGAAGTTAACACCCCCACAAATTACAGCGAGCCGTATGCATTTAGCTTAACTGTGACCGGCCCAGTAAATTCAGACGTAGTTTGGCTGACTCCAACTGATGCTGTTGAACGAGCCAAGGATCCTAGCAGTTTGGGATTGATTGACAATGGGGCCACTAGTACTTTTTATGTGGAAGCCGTCAATGTTTCTGGCATATCTTTGTCATACCAATTAGCTTCTGGCAGCGATAGTCGACTACCGCAGGGACTTCAACTGCTAACATCTGGACACATTGCTGGTCGTGTCAGCTTTGATACTTTTGCTTTAGATGGTGGCACTACAGTATTTGATGTAGGTCTTAACACCGTAGATCAACCAACCACCTTTGACATGGTGGCCATATTTACAGTTAACGCATTTAGCGTAAATGGGTTAGTCAGTGTCAACAAAACATTTTCAATCACTGTGGTCAGACGTTATCAAGAGCCATTTGATAATCTCTATATACAGGCCATGCCACCACAGAACGATCGAGACCTGTTGAACAGTTTATTACAGAACCCAACTATCTTTCCTCCTGCATTGATTTATCGAGGTGACGATCCCAACTTTGGTGTTGCCCGTCGGGTGATCTATAACCATGCTTATGGACTTACTGCTGTCACTTTAGATGAGTATGTGGCCAGTTTGAATCTCAATCATTATTGGAAAAACTTAGTACTGGGTCAAATTAAAACAGCCCAGGCCTTGGATGACGCCGGAAATGTAATTTACGAAGTGGTATATAGTGAAGTCGTAGATAATTTGGTTAATAATGATGGGGTTAGTGTTGGCAAACAAGTAGTCTTGCCCTTTCCACTCAATGCTAACGATTCAACCGAGATTGATTCGGTATATCCCAACAGCCTGCAGAACATGCGAGATCAAGTTATTGATGTGGTAGGACAGATCAGTAATATGTTACCTAGGTGGATGTTGAGCCGACAAGCTAATGGCAATGTTTTAGGATTTACACCAGCCTGGGTCATAGCCTATACCAACCCTGGGCAAAGTGGGCAAATTGCCTATAATATTCAAACCGAGTTTGGTGCAACACTTAACCTGGTAGATTTTAAAGTAGATCGCTACGAATTAGACAACTTCTTGACCAAGAACTGGAATCGTGCAGATCAACAGTGGATTCCACATCCACCTACCTTGACTACATTTGATCTAAATCCTTTGAATATACAAGCCGCCTGGGTCAATGATTCGTTTGTAATCACAACTTGGGAAGATAATCTTCAAACTCTGGTCAATTGGACCTACGGTACTCCTCCGGGAACTATATTTGATGGCGGCAGCCTACAATTTATTACTCCTGTAGATATGTATAGTAGTGATAACAGTACTACCACCAACACTACAATATACGATAAATATCTGGTATTTCCCAAAATCAATATTTTAGAATAGACATAAATTATGACAACAGTTCCATACACATTCGGTAACGAACCTAGCCCAATTCCGCTGAGTCAGCTGGATGCCAACTTTGCTGTAAGTCCGCAGTATGCCAATACCGCAGGCAATGTAATCAATGCTGTGCAAGCCAACATCACTTCGGTGGGCACATTAACTTCCTTATCAGTCAGTGGAAATATCAATGGTGGAAATCTAAGGACCCCAGGTTCTATCAGTGCCACCGGTAATATTGCTGTAGGCAATATTGCCACGGGTGGTTCGATCAGTGCTTTTGGTACGGTAACTGTTGGAGCATTAATTACCACCGGAAATATTACAAGTGGAAACATTCTTGCTAATGTGATAGCAACCAATATAACCGCATCTGGAAGTGCAAGTGTTACAGGAAATATTGCGGCCCAGGGTATAATAAGTGCCACAGGCAATATTGTAACAGATGAAAATTTTGTTGGAAACTTTTTAGGAAACATTACAGGAAATATTAGTGCCGGAGGATCCAATACTCAAGTTTTCTTTAATCTTGGCGGTGTTGTAGGTGCTGTTGGTGGATTGACCTACGATAAAGATTCTAATACTCTTGCTGTACTTGGCCGAGTAAATTCTCAAACTTTGGCAGTAACAGGACTTGCCACCGGACCCACAGCTCCAACAGGCACCGCCAACAGTCAGTTGGCCACTACAGTGTTTGTAAGCAATCAAATTAATCAATATGCCAACAATGTAAACATTACGGGTGGAAATATTTCTGTAACCAGTGTAGGAACCACAACATGGTCTATTAGAGAATTTGGCGGAGTTTTGTATTTTCAGCATAGCGGATCAAATATAGCCAAACTTGATTCTGCTGGTAACTTTACAACCATTGGCGATGTGACTGCATTTGGAACGTTATAATGGCAATACCAAGTTCTGGTCCAATATCGTTAACTGATATTCAAACTGAGTTTGGCGGATCTAATCCAGCCAGCCTTGGCGAATACTATAAAGGTGGTGCTTATGTTGACTTCAATGATTTTGCTCCCAATGTGCCTGTCTCGGGCCCTATAAGCCTAAGTGATTTTTACGGTGCAGCACAAGTTAATCTAATTTGTGCAACTTACAACTCAGACATTAATATAACTTTACCTAGTACCCTTACAGGCAATTTAATGATAGTTGCCCTGGGTGGTGGAGGCGGTGCCGGAGGCGATGATGCTGGTGCCTCGGGTTATCCGGGTTATGCTGGCCAAATCGTCACAGCAAATGTTTCTGCAAACCCCAGTGACACTGTGTCAATTTGTATCGGTGGCGGTGGCGGTGGCGGGCGAAATGGTGCAATAGCTACACCTGGAAATGGCGGTGAGTCATCCAATGGATATAGTGGAGGACGTGGTGGTGCCTCTGGCGGGTCTGGATCATCCGGTGCAGGCGGCGGAGGTGGCGGTGCAACAACTCTTGCTGTAAATGATTCAGTTGAACTAGTAGCTGCTGGTGGTGGCGGTGGCGGTGGTGCTGGATATTATAACGGTGGAAAACCCAACAATAATAGTCCTGGAACAAACAATGCTGTATACGGTGGTGGTGGTCAACCCAAAAGTGGTGACGGTGGTGGAGGTGGCGGAGGCGGTGCCGGATCTCCTGGCATTGGTAGCTTCGTATCACCTGTTCCAACAGTTTATCCAGGCTCGTATCCTGTGTACTGCGGATTTTTAAACACATATGGAGTTTGGATTAGCCCAGATTTTGTGAGTCCTGTTGGCCAGTGGGTAACGGTAAACTATACAATAACAGTTAATTATTCTCCTGGTCTTTTTTATGCTGAAGCCTCGGCTGATAACGGTATGAGAATGTTTGTAAATGGTGCACCAACTATTAATAGTGATACTTTCCTGTATCCAACAATAGGTGCTCCTACACCATCTGGTGGATTTAATAATTTTAATTTTGGTGGTCCAAATACAATTACTATAATGGCAATAAACTATGGTGGCCCTGCTTTGTTTGCTGGTGCAATATACGATCCTAATGGCAACATGATTTGGAATACAAGAATGATTTCGTCAGCTGGTGGAGGTGGGGTAGGCGGTGTCACAGCAAGTGGGGACAGTGGAGCCTATTCTGGTGAAAATGGTACCAATTTGGTACCCCCAGGTGGCGTTGTCACAACTGGATCAAATAATGGTGTTAGCAGTGGCCAACCCGGCACTGGGGGCTATTTGACTCTTTGTTACTATGCCTAGGATTTGTCTAGCTTGAAAACTCCGAGATAAATACTTTTATAACCTAGGAATACCTATGACAAGTAATATTAACCCAAACAACATCGACGGTGCTTACCCAGTTGCCGGACAAGACAATAATTCGCAAGGATTTCGCGATAATTTTACCAATACGTCTACTAATTTTGAGTATGCGGCCAATGAAATTACTGACCTGCAAAACAAAGCAGTACTCAAAGCCGCATTGACTGGCACTACATTAGACAACAACATGCAGGGTTCAATTTTGAGCAATGCCCAATTGCAAAACATGAGCGAAACAGTGGTATCTCTTGGTACTGTCAGTGGAACAAATACTGTCAATTATGCTCTGGGTAGTTTTCAAACACTGACTACCAATGGTGCTGTGGCACTGGCCTTTAGCAATTTTCCTGCTGCTGGTGTAGCGGCCCTGGTCACAGTACAAGTTACTGTGGCTAGTGTGGCCCATACACTGGTATTGCCTGGCGCAGTTTCGGTCAATGCCCGCGGTATCCAAGGATTGAATACATCAACCAACACTATTAGTTTTTCATCAACTGGAGTTTATAGTTTCACATTTACAACTTCCAACGGTGGAACTACCGTTACTGTCAGCGAAGTTAACAAACAGATCCAACCTTTCAACAACAGTATCGAAAACTTAGCTGATACTGGCGCAGCCAATTTGGCATTAACCACTAGTTATTTTAGTACAGTCACTGCCAGCACAGCCACTTTGGCCGCAGGTGTAAGTGGGCAGATCAAAACTTTTGCCATGTATCAACAATCTGGAGATATGGTAATCACCGTGGCCAATGCTGGTTGGAAGTCATCCGGATCCGGTACCATTACATTTAATGCGACCGGTGAAGCTTGTACATTACAATACATCAACGCAAAATGGTTCTGTATTGGTAACAACGGCGCAGTATTTGCCTAACCAAATCTGTTGACTTTGCTCTCGTAATCATATACAATTAGTATATGGAACATCCGTTAATTGCCAATCTAGACGATCTTACTGCGGAACAACTGCAAGAAAAAATCAGTGAACTGAATAAAAAGTTAGGCATAGCCTATCGTACTGGCAATGCCCACTTGTGCAATCAATTAAGGATGGCTCTGGAAAGTTATCAGAACAAATACAATGATCGATTACGTGGATCCAGTACACCATTTGACGAGGTCATTGATATTTCATGAATGTGCGACTCAAGTACGACATGGGATTTACCGCAGGTGTTTATCACGACAACAAGTTAAGAATGAACAACTACAGTCTCAGACTGTGGATGACCACAAATTGCGAAAACAGTGCAGACCAAAATACCTCGCTTGAACGCATTAAATATTTTATCTACTCTCAACTTGATAGTACTATTTTTATCAATAAAAATCTAGAAGACCAGTGCGGTCAGTTTGCACATGCTGGACTTGATATAACTACCATGCCCGGAGATCCGGTCGATCAGCTTATAGGGATCATGCTATACTACAAACTCAATGCTATTACTGAAGATCGCATGATCATAATGGAAACTGAAATAGCCAGCGGCCTAGGTGAAAATATGACTTACCTACACAGTGATTTTGAAAACACCTTGGGATATGTTCAACCAGGTTGGTGGACCACTCCAGATTTAATACACAGCGACATTGTACCTGTAGAATCTGAAAAAATAGTATCCATGCCATCCGGTACATCCTGGAGAGATCTTGAAATGGCCTGGGTTGATGTAGCAACAGATGAGCCTGTATCTAACGAAACCGGTAATATTGTAGTATTTGCAGACTTTAAACAACCCAATGAAACAAAATAAGTTTGGTGAACTAGTCTTTGCTGAAACAGACGTAATGGATCTTGTCATGCAAGGTCGCGAGTTAACTGTACTTGACGGCATGATCGTAGACGGCACAGTAGATCTCGCCCGCATACCCGACGGGTTAGATCCAGTACCCGGACTCCAACACGAACGATTTCACACCGTATCAGTACCGGAATGGCATGCTCAACAACAAGCTAATTGGCACATGCCCGACGAATATAAACAATTAGATATTGCCCAACATATTTTAGAGTTGTGTACGACCGAAGCAGAATTACAACGCTGTGGTGCAGAATTGTTGTTGTATCAAGAACGAAATTTATTTGATCTTCTAAAATATTTAAAATATCTAGTTGACGTTATGAAACAAAATAATGTGATTTGGGGAGTTGGAAGAGGATCTAGCGTAGCCAGCTACGTACTGTACAAATTGGATGTACACAGGATTGACAGCCTACATTATAATTTAAACGTGGCTGAATTCTTACGTTAAATACAGCACAATAGAGGAAACACTTATGACCAGCAAAATTTATAGATCTGCACAAGGCAAATCAATTGACCTAGGCACTATCATGTTGCAGAACGAAACTGTTCGAGCAGTTGGCAACATGAAAGTAAATGCTCGCGGTGACAAATTAGACAACAATAATCGTGTGATCGAAACCAAGCCACGACAAATTCAACGTCAAAATGCTCGTGCTACTAATGTGTCAGATAACCCGGTACACACCAGTGTTAATAAAGCTAAAAGAGCTAAACGGGCACAAGCAGAAGAACAATCTTCTACAGAGCATCAACATCACCATCATGAGATTGCGCCACAAGAAGAAACACCTCATGTAGTAGCACACCCACCGTTACAGAACGTTGTGGCCACGCCAAGTAAAATCCCCGAAGGTGGGTTAGCAGCGGCAATTGCCCGTCAAAGAGAAGTCAAACAAGAATTAGAAAAAACACGTCGCCAACAACAACAAGCACACGGCTTAAGAAAAATCTAAGAGGACCTATGACCAAAGCAGCATTTGCACCACATCAAATTACCCAAAAACAGATCAAAGCCTTACACGACAATGTGTTGGTAGCAGACATGGAGTTTGATACCCGTATCACCCAGAGTGGATTGATACTGCCCAACGACAACGGTACCAGTTTGGGTATCCGTCCACGTTGGGGTCGTGTGTATGCTGTAGGCAAAGACCAAAAGGATGTTACAGTAGGCCAATGGATCTGTGTGGCACACGGACGTTGGACACGCGGTATTGATATTGATGACGGTCAGACTGAACACAAACGAACCATACGCAAAATCGATCCCAAAGATATACTTTTAATTTCTGACAGCGAAGAACGTCCACAGGATGATACTATGAGTGATGCGGTTCACGTTCCTAAACAAACTAGAGACTAATCATGCCCATGTATGAAACAACTGTAAAGACACCCACAGGTGAAACTAAAGATCGGGTGTTTGCACCAAACGCACAAGAAGCAAAGAAACTATTCGAACAACGTCACGGTCCACGTAACGTTCCTTATATTCCACACATGATTCCAAGTTAATGGGATTCCTTAAACCCGATATAGACTCAGCCTATTCTGTTATACGCACGAGTTTGGTCGAAATACATAGTCCTTATAACGATGGTTTTACCAGTCGCTCTTGCAAACATGAATTGTATATGTTAAAATGTTGGTTAGAGGATGAGTATAAAGAGTTACCAACCTTTGCTGGAGAAGAAGAATGGGAACAACAAAGACTAATGGAAGTTCTAAAAAAATAGATTGCAAGACCTGCGGGAGAGAATATACCCCCGCATGTGATTACCGGCAAGGTCGTTGCCCGTATCATCCTGCCATAATCGATTTATCAGCAGTAAAAACACGATTTACAAATTTAATTAATTTTTTTAAAGGAAAATAAAATGGCATTAACTAGACCTACTAAAACACAAGTGGCACATCCACACCCTATTAAACATCGCACCATCAGTTTTGTCAAGAGCGGCCTGCGTATTGTGGCTTGTTATTTCTTGGCCTACTATGATTTACAAATTGCTGCTGGTCTGTTGTTAACAGCAGAACTATTGGGCGTGGCCGAAGAGCTAGTATGAAAGAACTTTGGATAGAGAAATACAGGCCAAAAACCGTAGACGGATATGTATTTGTAGATGATAATCAACGGCAACAAGTTGAGTCGTGGATTAAAGACGGTAGCATTCCAAATCTGTTGTTTAGTGGTAGTCCAGGTACCGGTAAAACTACTTTAGGTAAGATGTTGATTAACGAGCTTGGTGTAGATGAGTACGATGTGCTATATGCCAATGGTAGTAAAGAAGCCCGTAAAATTGAGTGGGTAGACAAACTGATCTCGTTTTGTCAAACCATGCCATACGGTAAGTTTAAGGTTGTGTTTATTGACGAAGCAGATTATATGAATCCGCAAAGTGTTCAACCAGCCTTGCGTAATCTAATGGAAGACTACAGTCATAGCGTCCGCTTTATTTTAACCTGTAACTATCCTAACAAAATTATTCCACCCTTACATTCAAGACTCCAACAGTTACATATCCTAAAAACAGATCACACAGAGTTTACAGCCCGTGCGGCCACGGTGTTGGTCACAGAAGGTATAGAGTTTGATATTGATACCTTGGACAGTTATGTTCGTGCTACCTATCCTGACTTGCGCAAATGTCTACAGTTACTACAACAAAACAGTCAAACAGGCCAACTAAATGCACCTAACACAACAGATAAAAGTGTGGGTGATTGGAAATTAGATTGTGTAGATTTGTTTAAGTCAGGTAAAATAATCGAAGCACGAAAATTAATGTGCCAACAAAGTACTCCGGAAGAAGCCGATGAAATATTCCGTTGGATGTATGATAATTTAGATTTGTGGTCAACCGATCCACATAAACAAGATCAAGCAATTATTATTATTCGCAATGGGTTGGTAAATGTTCCGCTAGTAGCTGATCAAGAAATTAATTTAAGTGCCACCCTGTGTGAACTGAGCAACTTGTAATGCCCGACTTTGAAGTTCTTGAACCTGCAATAGATCCCAACAACAGAATTAGCTTTTTATTGGATTGGGAATTAACAATGAAGTGTAATCTTGATTGTAGCTATTGCGATACTGGATTATATGGCAGCCATGATAACAGCACCAAACATCCCCCAATATCAGAATGCTTAGATTCAATTGACTTCATGTTTGAGTACGTGGATTTGTATATGAATACAAAACCTAAAGGTATTAAATATGTAATTCTTAATGTATACGGTGGTGAAAGTTTGCATCATCCAGACATTGTTAAAATCTTAAGTCAAGTTAGAAAAAAATATCAACCGTACTGTGACCGTTGGCATCTAACAGTCACTACTACAACTAATGCTATTATATCTGACAAAAAACTGAAACAAATTATACCGTTGATTGATGAATTTACCGTAAGCTATCATACAGAAAGCACAGATCGACAAAAACAACAATTTAAAGACAATTTGTTAACAATTAAACAATCGGGCAAGAGACAAAAATGTGTAGTTCTTATGCATCAGGAAAATGAACATTTTCAAGACGCTACTGGTATGATTGAGTGGTTAACACAAAATGATATTAAAATATTGCCGAGACAACTCGATGGTAACGCAGGAATAGACGGCAATAGAATCTATAATGAGTTTCAAGTACAATGGTTTGATAATCTATACCAAACAAAAACTTTTGGTAAAAATACTGACCTTTTAAAAGATAAAGTACAATCAAATTTAACTGACGTCGGCAGGGCATGTTGTGGCGGCCGGCAAACCTGTACAGACCAAAACTATCGACAACGACATTTTTATGTTGACAATAAATTTCCTGATTGGTATTGTAGTGTTAATCATTTTTTCCTGTACGTTAAACAAGTCAATGGAGAAGTGTACGTTAACAAAGATTGCAAGATGAACTTCGATGGTTCTGTAGGACCAATTGGAAATTTAAATAATACCAAAGAAATATTATCTAAATTAACAAAACAACTTGACACACACACCTTGCCGGTAATACAATGTAAAAAATACAATTGCTTGTGTGGACTTTGTGCGCCCAAGGCTAAGAATTTAGATACATATAACTCAATTATGAAAAAATACCAAAAGGATTATGCTATATGAGATACTTAATGTTAACCTACTATTACCAGGCCAATGGTAAAATCGATGAAGGAATGACTGTGGCTACCCGAGTTAGAACTAAAGATTCGCAAACTGCTAGCGTAATTCTAGACTTTAAAGAACAAAAAGTTATCAAGGCCGCCTTGCGTGATACAACCATTCCTAAAGATTGGGATCGTATTGTAGGTTATTACTATCCATTTTATCCTGCTATCATGGAAAGATTATTAAGAGAAAACGGGCATCCTGTTGATATCAAAACCGAGGCTGTAAAAAATGAATCCTAAAAAAAAATTTTGGTTGTTTAAGCAATCACAACATTTTTGTGCTGTGCCGTGGAATCACTTTGAAGTATGGTCAACCGGTGATATTAGAACTTGTTCCAAAGGGTCAGCTTTTGGAAATATCAATGAAACCAGTATAGAAGATATTTTAAACAACAATAAAATTAAATCTATTAAAGATGATTTGCTGGCCGACAAATTAAATACAAATTGTTCTGGATGTCACAAACTTACCACCCGGGGTGAGCATTATGATTTAAGAAATCATTATAATCCAATGTTTAAAAGTTTTGACATCGATTACGAAAATACCCAGGCATTTGAACTACACGGCATCGACCTACATTGGAATAATACTTGTAATTTTAAATGTGTATACTGCAATCCCTCACAAAGCAGTTTAATTGCCGAAGAACAAAACATAACAGTACGTAAGTCAAGTACAGCAAATATTGATAAAATTATTGAGATGATTGTAAAGAATCAATATGTAATGAAGGAGATTTACTTTTCCGGCGGCGAACCTTTACTAATCAAACATAATGCTACGCTATTAGCACAAATAGAAAATAAAGAACTACCACTAAGAGTTAATTCTAATATCAGTGTAGCAAATGACAACAATCTTGTATTCGCCGAAATTAAGAAATTTAAAAATGTACTATGGACTGTTAGTGCAGAAGCAAATAGTAAAAGATTTGAATATATTCGTAACGGTGGCAATTGGGCTAAGTTTACTGATAATCTTGAAAACATAAAAAAATTAGGACATGATCTGCGGCTCAATTCTGTATTTTTTATTGGAAGTTTAGCTACGATTTTTGATAATATTGAATATTTTATAGTTAATCACAATGTTACGGACATTACTATTAATCAATTAGAAGGGCATAGTTACTTACTATCTCGCAATGCTGGGCCAGAGTTAAAAGAAAAAACACTTGCTCGTCTAGAAAAATTACTTGCTTCGGGATTGGTGACTCCGCAATCCAATTCATACTATAACATTTTACGATGCCGAACAGAGTTACAATTGCCAGTAGAAGACAATATAGGATACATTAAGTATTTTGATCAACTAGATCATCTTCGTAATACCAATTGGCGTAATATTTTTAGTGAGTTAAACATATGAAAAATTGCTTGATCACCGGTGGCGGATCAAAATTTGGTAGCAAAATAACGGAACAGTTAGTACAGGCAGGATACCACGTTTATTTAATTACTGGATCGCAACAAGTCACCAACCCAAATGTCACAGTAATTTCTATTAATTGGCACGAATTAAAATTACAAGACCTACGCGATATAATCTCAAATTTGCCCAATTTAGATTTAATATTTTTTAATCATAATGCGTCAGCACTAACTCAAACAAAGTTTAATCAAAATCAAATACAAAGTTTTAAAGATTGGCAACAAAGCTATTTTGTAGCCTGTCAGTTTCCATTTTATCTAATACACTCGTTAAAAAATAAGATATCGAGCACTACCAAAATTGGGTGGATGCTATCAGAGCTAATATCTAATCCAATAGCTACACAAGTTGGATTTGCCGATTATATTGGTAACAAATTTACCAACGGATGCATTATGAAATCATTTGCACAAAATTTTCCAGCTACCTTTTTTGGTATTAATCCAGAATCAGTTGGAAACAAGGATGATGTAGATAAAGCTATCAAAATTGTCAAACTAATTGAACATACCACTGATTTAAATGGTAAAATCTACTACCCAAACGGTACTATTCTTAACTTCGGTTGACCATAAATTCCATTTCAAGTATAATAATACTATGAAATCGAAATATAGAAATAGAAAAAAACTTATCCTAACCGATGCTGACGGTTGTTTGTTAGATTGGGAATGGGCTTTTAATGTATGGATGCAGGAACACGGATTTGAGGAAGTTCCTGGCAGTAAACTCAATTACGACATGGCAGTACGCTACGGCATTCCAAGAGAACAGGTGGTCAAACTCATACGTCTTTTTAACGAAAGTGCCGCAATTGGTTTCTTACCCGCCCAACGTGATGCCATGTACTATGTCAAAAGATTGGTCGAAGAACACGGTTACAGGTTCCACTGTATCACATCCTTAAGTTTAGATCCAAATGCACAACGACTCCGTGAAATGAATCTAAGCAAGTTGTTTGGCGAGCATACATTTGAACGGATTGTATGTTTGGACACTGGTGCTCATAAAGACGAAGCCCTAGAAGAATATGAAGGCACCGGATTCCATTGGATTGAAGATAAACCAGAAAATGCTGAGGCCGGTTATAAGTATGGTCTTAATCCGCTACTTATAGAACACGGCCACAACATGACTCACTATCATCCTGGTGTAACCCTCGTAAAAAATTGGAAGCACATTTACGAGGTAGTTACAGGTCAGTCAGCATAAAGGCGTAACACACTATCAATGATAGCATGTCGCTGTATGTCTCGATTGTCTAAATGACACACAGCTATTCCCTTTACACCCCCTTCCTGCAATCTTTGGCATAGGTCCATCAGACCGTTGTTGCCGCGGTTGCGATCCGCCTGTTCTACGTCGCCCGTGATTACTATTTTTGAGCCTTCACCGATACGGGTCATCAGCATTTTGCACTGACTAGGAGTTGCGTTCTGCATCTCATCAGCTATAATATAAGCACTTTTGAAAGTACGACCTCGCATGAAAGCGAGCGGGGCAATCTCTATCTTTTGCTCCTCTATCATAGCCTGGATGTCAGGCTGACGATAGTACTCTCTCAGTATATCAGTTAATGGGCGAACCCATGGATCCATCTTTTGATTCAAGTCACCGGGCAAGAACCCGTGCTTTTCGTCCTCAACACCCACTGCTGGCCGTGTTAATACTATACGATCTACTTCACCTGCTCTAAATGCTTTTACTGCCGCTAGCATGGCCAAATATGTTTTCCCGGTTCCTGCTGGCCCTGCTGTGATCACAATCGGCTGATCTGCACTTTGTAAAGCCAATACCAAGCGTTCTTGATTGCGTGTTCTGGGCACGATATCAATGGGCCTTTGCTTTACTGGTTTTGCTTGATCGAAGCGGATTGTATTTTCTTGGAATGTCATACGACTTTTTTGTGATTTTGCTGCTCTTTGTCTACTCAATTTATACTCCATTGTAGTTGAGTTACTTCTAACAGCACCCTGCTGTCCTAGGTATTTACGGTGTTGCGGGCTAGAATTTAGTGTGGGTAGTAAATGATTCTAAAACGGCATAAGTATTAGACGCACTCAAATTCTTCAAAGTCTACACACAGACCAAATCACCATAAATAATCGTATGAGCAAAACAATTGACCAAGCAATATTCAAAGATGGGCAGGATTATTGGCAAGTAGCCCAAAATATCCAGGATATCTATCTCAGCGAAGGTAGCCTGCTAACCCTGCTGGACTTTGAGCGTGTGCTTGATGAGCTGGATTTATATGCGTTTAAAAACTGGCAAATTGGCGAACTGGTACAAGGTCCGACCATCAGCAAATATCGTGTGACTTGCATTTTTATGTGGCCCGGAAAGCTCATGCCAGATCCCAGAGGCGGACGTAGATTATTGCCGTTTGACTGTGAAGTCAAATACAAAAAGACCAACATGAAAGTGCCCATGAAGATTGAGGATCCTAGCGATTATCGTCCAGGTACAAAAAAAGCTCGATTAATAGAGAAAAAAGTATGGCTGGTAGAAATTTCCATGCCCAAAGCCTTGATGAGCGATATCCGCACAGGCTCGGTAGAATTAGAAGATCAAGATATTGATCTAGCAGACCTAGACGATGCTTACGAACAGGATCTAGATCAAGACAGTTATCAAAATGACCAACAGGCCCAAAATGCACAACAAACTCTCCAACAACCTGCTATTTGAAAGCCTGAGCTTTAAAGACATGGACGGCTTGATGAAGCCCACGATCCATGTGGATGAATTTACAAGCAAAATGGGCGACGATGATGACATTATTGTATTAAGTTTCTTTATTCGTGCTGATCAAGCTGCCAAAGACCTGATGAACTGGTTTGAAAAAGGCTATGACTTTGTGCTAGATGCTGACCGTAGCCCAGGCGAAATCAAACCCAATCGTTACTTAGTTTACGTAGAAATCCGACGTCGTAGCACTGCCGGTGGGCAAGTGGAACAACTGTTAGACGACCTAAGCACCTTAACCGAATTTGCTGACAGTTCAGCCTGGACCATGCATTATCGCGGCAAATCAATTCCATTTAGCCGTGACGCATTTGATAAAGTAGTACCACTTACTCCTAGAGCTTATCGTGAGCGTTACGAAAAAGATCTCAACGAAGTGCGTGTAGCAGCAGGCTTGCCCGTAGTCAGCAATTACAATCGACAAGATCGAGCACTTCGAGCCATTCAATCTGCCGCTGGTATAATTTAAACAGCCGTCTAAAAGTAGGTATATAATTACCTATGAATCTAAAAAGTTTTGGTTGCAGTTTTGTCTTTGGCACTGATTTAGCCGACGCTACTTGTATACCTGGCACGTCAATTCCTAGCAAAACCACTTATATTGCAAAATTAGCAGACCATCTTGGATACAAATATCAATGTTATGCTCGACCCGGTAGTGGTAACCTACAAATTGCTGAACGTGTATTAAGTTACTCCAACAGTGAACCAGCACTGTTTGTAATTGGATGGACTTGGATAGATAGATTTGACCATTGGGGGGATAAACCTACATGGTTTGGCACTAATTGGCAAACCATAATGCCAGTTGATACTAATAACTTAGCTAAAACTTACTATAGAGACCTACATAGTCAATATCGTGATAAATTAACAACCTTGATGACAATAAAATTAGTGATTGATACTTTAAAACAAAATGATCAAAAGTTTATAATGACCTACATAGATAATTTAATTTTTGAGACCGAGTGGCATACTACACCAGCGATAACAGATTTACAAAATTATATTAAACCCTACATGACTACTTTTAACGGAAAAACGTTTTTAGATTGGAGCAAGGATAACAACTATGCTATTAGTCCAACACTTCATCCATTAGAAAAGGCGCATCTAGCTGCCTCTGAATATATGATTAAAGTTTTTGATAAACAAAAAACAAACGACCCAGCTCAGTAGGCTCTTTCTTAAATTCCAACAGTTTGAGATTGTACGTTTCGGCAAACTCATTTACAATTTCAAACGACCAAGGAAAGATATCCACGTATGGTCCTGTCTTGTGCGGAATCCCAGGATTCGCTCTTATATAAAATTTGCCACCCTTTTGTAATAGTGTAACACAATGAGCAAAGCGTTGTTCGATTTCGTCTTTGCTATTAAAGTTAATGCTGCCTAGGGCAATGATATGATCATGGCTTTCTGGTTTGACTCGGTATTCTAAAATATCAACTTCATAGTCAGCACAATTGTTATAAGGATCAATGCCGATCAAGTTAGGAATACGCCCTTTAAATGGATGATATCCACAGCCTACGTCTAATACATTTTTAGGATCTTGTTTGGCGATCGATTCGGCTAGTGCCCAACCGGAATGATCGTATTCACCTGTTCTTGGTTTCCAAATTTCTGCAAAAAATCTATGGATATAAGCTTCGCTGAGTTCAGCAACAACGGACTCTACAGTGCCCACATAGTCAGAGGTTAACTGTAGCTCATCCCACATGGCGTCTTTAAATTTCTTATATCGTGCAGGAGTCCAGGGCAATTCATCTACAACAGTTGTTTCGTTGATAGTGATGTCTTGATATTTGGGTAGATCGAATGCTTCTGTTAAATTTTTGGTAATCAGTTTAAAAATTTTGGTATTCATTAAAAATTTCCTAGTGGGGTAAATAATTTTACAGAGAGGTTAAAAATTTTGCCTCTCTCTGCAATTTTCTATAACTATTTACACAAAGGACATTTTATGAAAAAATTATTACTGGCCACCCTCATGGTCCCTGTTTTGGCATTCGCCTGGGAACCTACCAAACCTATTACAGTTATTTTCCCAAACGGTCCTGGTGCTGGCAACGAAATTAGTTTTCGTATTGTTGCTTCCCAGGTAGAAAAGAAAACTGGGGCTAGTTTTGTTAGTGAACACCGCCCTGGAGTCGATGGCAACGTAGCTATGAACCATTTTAATACTGTAGCAACCGATGGATACACGGTAGCTGTTCCGGCTTGTCAAAGCAACTGGGTTACAGCAGAAATATGGTATCCTCATGCGGTAAAATACAATGCCATGGAGTTCGAACCTGTGGCCAATATTGCTCGCAGTCCCTTGGCATTTTTTGCCAAACCTGGCAGCACAGTTAATAATCCCGAAGAATTAATTAAAGATATCAAGGCTAAAAAACGTCCAATTACATTTGCCATTGGTGGCGGCGGCCATCGACTTGCGGTTGAATATCTAGTGGACAGTTTAAAAATCTCAGGCGGAGATGAAGTTATTACTGCCATGTATAAAGGCCCGGCACAGGCCCTACTAGATGTCATGGGCGGGCATGCAGAATTTGCTGTTACTCCCATTGCTGTGGGCTGGCCGCATGTGCAGGCAGGCAAACTAAAGTTGATTGGTATTGCCAACGAAACTCCTATTCGAGGACTTGAAAAATATCCACTAATGAAGACCTATGTGCCCGGACTTAACATACACGGTTGTTGGAACATGGTGTTGCCCAAGGGCACTCCTGCAGATGTGCAGGCCTGGTACCGTGCTAATTTTATTCCAGCTATTAACAGTAAAGAATCCAATGAAAAATTTGTAGACAACATGATGTTTATTACTCCAGCAGAACATACTCCAGAAGGTGTTAGGGCTAGCATGGTAAGACTACGTCAAGTGTGGCAACCCATTGCTAAAAAGATAAAACCCGAATGAAATATATCTTTATGGCCGGGGCTCCAGGCTCAAAATGGAGTAGTGTAGCAAAAAACATTTACTATAGTCCAGACATTGACCGTACAGATGACAACACCGATAGAGTATACGCAAGCTCTGTGGCCTACAATGGTACACCCATGCATCTGGGCAGTTATTATGATCCCGGAATGGAGTTCGGCACATGGTTTGATCGAATAAATGAATACTCCAAGGAAGATTGCGAGCACGAATTTGATCGTCCGTTTTCGGGATCAGGTGTAAGAATAATCAAAAGCCACATGTTCATGTATCATGTGGGATTCTTAAAACAACACTGGCCCGATTGTCCAATTGTGTTGGTACATCGTGGTGATGATGCCAGTCTGGGCTGGTGGGTGCGGTGTGGCGGTTTTAACATCAGCTATCCTGACTACACTAAGTATTACAAAGATTTAGATTTTATGGCTGCAGAAATTACCAGACAAAATACGGCTATGAGACCTTATTGGGATTTGGGCAGTTTTGTGTACAACAATCATGACTTGTGTGACCAGTTAAAGCTGTCGTATCCTCCTGCAGAATATCAACAGACCTATGCAGATCACAAAGTAAGAGTAAAAGTTTATTAAGGAACTACAATGACACAACGCATATTAATCATGGGCTTACCCGGTGCCGGCAAAACAATGTTGGCCGGTGCTCTTAAAAAGTATCTTGAAGAACATGGCGAAATCAGTTACGGCCGTGCTCTTAACGAACATATCGGTAGTTTAAATGCCACAGTAACCTGGTTCAATGCCGATGACATACGCCGCAAGTACAATGACTGGGACTTCAGCAATGATGGACGTATCCGTCAGAGTCTACGCATGTTCCAGTTCAGTATGGAAGCCGGTGGCGACTATGTTATCTGCGACTTTGTTGCTCCTTTAGTAGAAATGCGCAACAACTTCAAAGCTGATTGGACCATTTGGGTAGACACTATCCGAGAAGGTCGTTATGCTGATACCAATGCAGCCTTTGTTGAACCCGAGCATTATGATTTCCGTATCACAGAACAAGACTGCGAAAAGTGGGCAGAGTTTATCGGCCAACACATTATAGACAATCGTCGTCGTCCCGTATTTGACTGGAAGAAAGAAACAGTACAGATGCTAGGACGTTGGCAACCTTGGCACGATGGACATCGTGCGTTATTTGAACGCTTGATTGCTCGCACAGGACAAGTGGTTATCCAAATACGTGATGTACAAGGATGGCAAGGTAGCAATCCATTTGAAGTAGAAAAAGTTAAAAGTTTTATTCGACGTGACCTTGATCCTATCTATCAAGGACAATACGAAATACAAGTGGTACCCAACATTGTACATATTGGTTGGGGACGCGGAGTAGGATACACCTCAGGAGAAGAGTCATTTGATGAAGCAACAGCAGACATCAGTGCTACAAAGATTCGTAAAGAGTTAGGCCTTAAATAGTGTCAAAATTCCACATTAGATTCAATACCAAACACGGTGGCAACACCGCATTAGTATGGCGTATATTTGAAGATGGTGTGGAACACTTAGCGTCGGATGTTAAAGTCTACAGTCCACTATACACAGAAACAACTGTAGAATACGGTGAAACCAAATGGAATGTGGCCTGCGATGGCCGTATTGTGTGGGATGGCACGGTCGCTATTATAACCGATAACAAAGACTAGTCAAAAGCGGTAAATATTGGTATCTAACCAGGTACCGATTATGGACATTACACAACAACAACTAGGCTCTTGCATTGGCAATAACCCATACTTAGAACACTGGGCCGAAGCGTTAAACAAAATATTACCAGATTACGATATCAACACACCCCAGCGTGTGGCCGCATTCGTCGCACAGTCAGCACACGAGAGTGGTAACTTTACAGCCCTACACGAAAACTTAAACTATCGTCCTGAAACACTGAGAAAGATATTCCCTAAGTATTTTCCCGATGATGCTACCGCGGCACAGTTTGCCCACAATCCAGAGGCAATTGCCAACAGAGTATATGCCAACCGCATGGGCAATGGACCAGAAACATCAGGTGATGGATTCCGTTACTGCGGACGTGGACTTATCCAACTCACAGGTAAGTCAAACTATCAAGCGTTTGCTGACAGTATCGAAATTCCAGTTGAACAGGTTCCAGAGTTCCTACAAACATTTGAAGGTGCTATTCAAAGTGCCTGTTGGTTTTGGGAATCAAACAATTTAAATCAGTACGCAGATAGTGGTGACATTCTAACAATGACCAAACGCATTAATGGTGGCACCATTGGCTTAGCTGATCGTCAAGCGCATTACAATCACGCCCTACAAGTGTTTGGAGCTTAATCATGTGGATCTTGAAATTACTTCCTGATTTTGTATTCCACTTGATCTTTATTGCTGGGCTATTAGGACTTGGAGCAAGTTTTGTATTAAAATTCGTTCCATTTGTTACACAGTATCGTGTGCCTATCCAAGTTGCCGCAAGTATTTTAATTGCTGTCGGCCTGTATATGGAAGGTGCTATTTCAGACAACACAGCCTGGGTGGATCGTGTACACCAAATGGAAAAGAAAGTGGCCGAAGCACAAGCTCAATCAGCTGATGCCAATACTAAGCTGGTCACTGAGATTGCCCGGAATCGTGAAAAGATTGCGTCCAATCAAGCCGCAGTTAAACAAGCGATCCAACAAAATATTCAAGCCATCAATCGTCAGTGTAAGTTAACTGACGTCAGTGTCGAAATGTATAATCAAGCAGTTCGTGGAGGCGCCAAATGAAAAAGTTAATGGTCATTGCTTTGTTGGCACTTGCTGGTTGCACAACTGTTCCAGTCACAGCAAAGTTTCCAACTGTACCTGACTCTTTAAAAGACCCGGCACCTATTCTTAAAACGCTTGATATGCCTAAGCCAGAACTCAGCGATTTAATTACTAATGCCAACGACAACTACGCAGAGTATTATCGACTACGTGACCGGTATAACGGATGGATCAATTGGTATAATACACAAAAACAAATATTTGAATCCGTAAAATAATAATAACAAGGAGCTAAAAGATGCCACAGGCACAAGATAATGTTGTAGAAACGACAGATGCAAAACCACAAGAAGATTGGATGGCCCGACGCTGGAGACCGGCTATGGGTTGGCTGTATATGTTGGTATGCGCAATGGACTTTATGATATTTCCAGTGCTATGGAGTGTGTTGCAATCTGTTAGCCATGGACAAGTTACTAATCAATGGCAACCATTGACACTTCAAGGTGCAGGACTATTTCACTTGGCCATGGGTGCTGTGTTGGGCATCGCCGCATATGGGCGTACACAAGAAAAAATGGCGGGTGCAAATAATGGTGGCCTGAACGCAGGATTTGGTGCAGGAGCGGGTACCACTTATGTTCCGCCTAACGCAACAACTATGAATACAATCAATCAAGGCAATCAATCCGCCGCAGGAGGATTTAACAGTGGATCATCATTTGGCGCATCTGCAACAGGATTCGGCGCACCACCATCATTTGGATCCGCGCCAGTGCCAGCATTTGGCACAGCGACACCGACTTGTCCAACCACAGGTCGACCCTTGGGACCAGCACAAAGCTTCCCAGCATTATAATAATAAAAGGAGATTTATATCATGTTAGACACAATATTTTGGATCGCAGTAGGAGCATTTGTAGGATGGAATTTTCCACAGCCATTTTGGGCTCGAGCAATACAAGCTAAAATTCAAGCTGTAATTACCAAAGGAAAATAAAATGGCAGATGAAATCAAAGAAAGCGCAAAAGGCGCATTTATAGAAAAACTACTGTTTGCTCTATTACCACTACTAATCGGTAGTACTGGGTATTTGATCAGTGCATTGGGGTCATTACAACACGATGTAACCATTCTGAATCAGAAGGTAAGTTTGGTTGTCACCACAGATAACAAACAATCAGTTAACAGCGGTGCAGAACTTGCTCGTGAAAAACTACGACAAGATTTGGAAAAAGAAATACAGGTAAATCGCGATCAAATTCACGTTAACCGTATGCACATTGCTGTTCTTGAGGAAAAGATAAAAGTGGACAAGAAAATTTCTAACGAAAAGATGGGGAAATAAAATGCGATCATTTAATTTTATTGCCTGGACGGCCATCATTGTGCTAGTTGCGTTTACAATGCCGCAAGCACGGGCAGAAGCCGAAGTCAAAAAGGTTTGCCATGAAGAAAAAGGCAAACAAGTATGTAAGAATGTCAAGGTACACAAAAAGGTAGAAGGAACTCCGGTTCCCGAAAAGGCGCCAGCCAAATCTAAAATGGCCCAGAAACAGTAATTGACATCACCCCCAGCAGATAGTATAATTAAAATATGCTATCTGCTTTCTTTTTTCCATGACTGATTATTATCAAACACTAGGCGTTGACCGTGGCGCCACACCTGATGCTATTAAAAAGGCCTACCGAAAGCTGGCCAGTCAGCATCATCCCGACAAAGGTGGTGACAAAGCCAAGTTCCAAGAAATACAATCAGCCTATGATACCTTAAGTGATCCACAAAAGCGGGCCCAGCACGACAATCCTCGATCACAGTTTAACAACATCAACATGGGTGGCCAAGGATTTGATTTCCAAACTATATTTGATATATTTGGTACTAGGTTTCAACACCCGGGCCAACATCGTATGCAACAACAGGCACGTATGAGTTTGTGGATTACGTTACCAGATGTAGCGGTTGCTGGGAAAAAAACTATTAGCGTGGGTACACAGCAAGGTACCATGACTGCGGAAATAGAAATACCAGTAGGTATCAATGATGGCGATACTGTACAATATTCGGGCATTGGCCCCAACGGAATGGATCTCTTAATCACATTTAGAATACATCCTAGTCCACAGTGGGAAAGACACGGTTCTAATTTAATTACAGAACATGTGATTACTATATGGGATTTAGTTGTCGGTTCCGAAATTCAACTACGAGATATTTTAGGAAATGCACTAAGTCTAACTGTTCCGCCTAGAACACAGCCTGGAACAACATTTCGATTGCGTGGCCGTGGACTAGCTCAGCGAGGCGGTGAATTTGGTGATTTATTGGTGCGGATGCAGGCTACTATACCAAA